>Ga0105249_10000597_pt1 | contig 32867 bp, 32 predicted proteins | sample KBSS44metaG_FD_81522 | JGI IMG/M metagenome (GOLD analysis project Ga0105249, IMG submission 81522) | Switchgrass rhizosphere microbial communities from Kellogg Biological Station, Michigan, USA - KBS S4-4 metaG | ecosystem: Host-associated > Plants > Roots > Rhizosphere > Soil | place...
ATGTCCAGGCGAGCGGGCCGATCCGGGCGGCGAAGGGCACCAGAAGGAGCGGCAGGAAAGCGTGCGCATCGACGAGCCTGTGGAGCAGTAGCAGCTTGGCGATGAGCTGGAGCACGATGGCGACTACGCCGAAGCTGCCGACATGGGGATCGGCAAGGACGGCCAATAGCCTCTCCCGGTCCTTGTGCGCTGCGCCGCTGGCATCGGCCAGGTCTGACAGCCCGTCAAGATGCAACGCACCGGTGACGACGACCCAGGCGACCAGCGCCGCAAGCGCGCCGATCCAGGGATCGACCCTCACCCCGAGCCATGCGGCGCCCGCCACGAGTCCGCCGATCAACAGCCCGACGGCCGGAAACCATCGCATCGATGTGGCGAATGCGGCCTCGTCGGCAGCGATGCGCGGCGTCGGCAACCGCGTCAGGAACTGGAGGGCGAGGATGAAGCCCTTCACGGCCAAATTCCGATGATCTGGGCCGACGCCTTGTCGCCGGGCCAGACTCGCAGCGACAGCAGCGACGCATAAGGCAGGTCGAACGCCCAGAGTTGCCGCTGATCGAACCCGCACAGCACGGCAAGGGCCGCGCGCATGGCACCGCCATGGGTGACGACAAGCGTCGGACGCGGCGACAGGTCGTGGATCGCTGACCGTATGCGGCCGGTGAGTTCGGACCAACGCTCGCCCCCGGGCGGTGCGCACGCGTCCGGATCGTTCCAGAAGCGTCCGAGCGCGTCCGGATCGATCTGAGCGCTCGTCTTGCCGTCCCAGTCGCCAAAGTCGAGCTCCCGCCAGCGCGGATCAACCACGAGGGGCGTGCCCGACAGTTTCGCCAGCGCTTCGCCCGCCAGGCGAGTCCGCGCGAGGTTGGAGGAGATCAGTAGCTCGATTTCCAGGTCGGCGACCTGTTCGACGCAGGCGTTAATGCCGGCCTCGGTCGGCGCGCCATCGGTGCGCCCCATCATTCGCCCCGGCTTTTCAGGCGCGCCATGGCGCAGCAGATGGAGCAGGTAACCGGTCATGGCGATTCCGACACACCGGCTTCGGCGAACGTGGCCATGCCATTATGCGCGGCGATCGCCGAACGGATCACCGCGACCGCGACCGCAGCGCCGCTACCCTCACCAAGCCGCATGTCGAGCGCGAGCAGTGGCGCAAGGCCCAGGCGACCGAGCAGGCGGCCATGGCCGGGTTCCGCCGAGCGATGTCCCGCAAGGCAATGATCGGTGATGGCGGGACATGTGGCCGCGATCGGCGCCAGGGCCGCACAACTGATGAAGCCGTCAAGCACGACCGGCACGCGAAGCCGCCGGGCGGCGATGACCGCGCCGGCAATGGCGACGATTTCGCGGCCGCCCATCCGTCTCAGCGTTTCGAACGGCGTCATCGGCGCATCGGCGTGAAAGGCGACGGCCCGCTCGACCACGTCGATCTTTCGCACGATGCCGGCCTGGTCGACGCCGGTACCAGGTCCGACCCAATCCGCAGCCAAGCCTCCGAACGATCGCGCGCACAGGGCGGCCGCGGCCGTCGAATTGCCGATCCCCATTTCGCCGACGACCAGAAGATCGAGGTCGGCATCGACGACCTCCGCACCGGCTGACAGCGCGGCGAGGCATTCCGCCTCGGTCATGGCGGGCTGAGCGGTGAAATCGGCCGTCGGCCGGTCAAGGTCGAGCGCCACGATCTTGAGGTCGAGACCGGCTGCCGATGCCAGCGCGTTGATCGCGGCGCCACCAGCCTCGAAGTTTCGCACCATCTGCACAGTGACATCGGCAGGGAAGGCGCTGACGCCATGGATGGTCACGCCATGATTGCCGGCGAAGATGGCGGCACGCGCATTTTGGAGAACCGGTCGCGCACGGCCCTGCCATCCGGCCAGGAAGATGGCGATCTCCTCCAGCCGGCCGAGTGAACCTGCCGGCTTGGTGAGCTGGGTCTGGCGCGTACGCGCGCCCTCCGCTGCCGCGGCATCCGGCACGGACAGATCGACCAGCGCCGCCTCGAAGGCCGCGATCGTGGGGAAGCCGCTCATTCCTCGACCACATAGCCCGGCGGGGGTGTGCGGGTGATGAAATGGCCTTTCACGCCCTGGGGCCAATCCTTGAAGGGCACCCGGCCATGCGTGCTCGCGGCATAGTGAACCGCATAGTCGAGGATGGCGCGCGCCGATTCCTCGTCGGGCGTGAACCTGCCGAGGACATAGCCAACCTTGGCGGGCGCACGCAGATGGACAGTACAGAAGTCGCTGCAGGCGAATAGGCACGGCATTTCCTGCACCGCGACGCCATCGTAGCGCGCATCCGACGCCTTCACCGCCCGGAGCACGGAAACCAGTCGGGCGCCGCCTCGCATCCCGTCCTGGTCTTCGCGGGCGTCACCTGAATGCCGGCAGGTGTTGCACGCGACGATCGCGGGTCCGTCCTCTACGCTCTTGAGCATCGCCTTGCCTCCTGTCGAAGTAGCACCGCGTTGCAACCAGGCAGATGCCTGTGCCCGTGATTGCAGGCTTCTGGTGCGCCCATCAGAATCGCCCTCGGAAGCCGGCATAGACGCTGCGGCCGAGCGTCCCGTAGCGATAGGCCGTCATGTAATCCTCGTTGAAGAGATTCTCGACGCGAGCGAACAGGTGAAAGGTCGATGACAGGGCATATTCGGCGCGCAGGTCGACCAGCGTATAGCCTTCGAGGCGCTGGCTGTTCGACGCATTGTCGAAGCTGTGGCCGGCCCAACGAACGGCGGCACTAGTTGTGAGTCCGAAGCCCCACACATAACTGATCGAGCCGTTGGCGGTGTTGCGCGGACGGCGCGGCAGCCATTTGCCAAAAGTCGCCGTGCCGGGCGATTTGTCCTCCGATACCATCCAGCTATAGTTGCCGTCGATCGTCAGCCCATCGAACAGACGGCTTGCCACCTGCACTTCGACACCGTGTGCTTCGGCCTGGGAGACATTCTGATAATAGCCCGAACGGCGGATCGTCGTTCCCGGCTGGAAGCAGAGTGGCAGGGTCGATGTCGCGGTGCAGCTGTTGAAGATGATCTGGTTGGAGGTCTTCCGTTCGAACCAGGTCGCCCCGAAGCTCAGCTTGCCACCCAGGAGCCGCTGCTCGGCGCCGGCTTCCCAGCCATGCGCCTGTTCGGGATCGAGGGCGGTGTTCCCGAAGTTCGAAAAGAGCTGATAGAGCGTCGGCGCCTTGAAGCCTTCGCCATAGCTCGCCCGGATTACGGTGTGGGTCGGCAGCACCCGTACGCCGCCAGCCGAGAACAAGGTCCGGCTGCCGAACCGGCTGTGGTCGTCGTTCCGCACGCTGCCGGTGAGCGTCAGGCCGGATATCGGCTGCACGCTGAGCTGTCCGTAGAAGCTCGTGATCTCGGCGGAACCGCGGGCCGGCGCCGGGATCGGCGTTGCCAGCGATGCGGGCGGCGAAACGCTGCGAAACCGCGATTTCTCATTCTCGGCGCCAAACAGTGCCGTCCAGCCATCGGCGATCACGAAGTTGCCCTGATATTCGAGCCGCTCGTTGCGGCCGGCGGAGTCGAAGGTCTGGGGACGTGCGAATGCCGGGTTGTAATTGTCGCGATTGGTATCGGTGTAGCCATAGCCGAAGCGGTTGCGGAACCGCCCGTCCAGGAGTGCCACATTCAGCCCTGCATAGCCCACAAACTCCCTGTTCAGCGTATATTCGGGTGAGTCGCCGCTCGTCGCGTCGATGTCCGTCCGGCCGCTCGAATAATAGGATCGCAGGTCGACCGAGATCTCGCTGGTGATTGCCAGCTCGGCGCGGCCCGATACGCCGCGATTGGTGTAGCCATCCGCTTCCTTGCCGCCAAATGCCGGGGCAATCGCGGAGATGCCGTCGGTCGTGAAGCTTTGGCCACCGATCCGCCAGCTGAGCGGCCCGCTCTTGCCGCCGAGTGCCATGCGCGCACTCACCGTCTGGCGCGATCCGGTTTCCACATCGAAACTCGCTTCAAGCGGCTTTTCGGGTAGGGCGGTGACGATGTTGACCACCCCACCAATCGCCTGGCTGCCCCACAGGGTTGACTGGGGTCCGCGCAGCACTTCGATCCGCGAAGCGTCGCCGACCAGCAGGTTCGCGAAATTATAGCCACCCCCCGGCGAGGACGGATCGTTGAGCTTGACGCCATCGATCACGACCACGGTCTGGTCGGTCTCCGCGCCGCGAATACGCAGCGACGTCGCAGTGCCATAGCCGCCGTTGCGCGAGAGCGTGACGCCGGGCGTGCGGAGCAACAGTTCGGACACGCCGATATCCTGCGTCCGGTCGATCATAGCCTTGTCGAGCACGGTGACGGAGGCCGGAACCTGGTCGGCCGGCGTCGCGACGCGGGTCGCGGTGACGATGATCGTGCCGGCCTCAGCCTCGGCGGCGGCATCGGGCGGCGACGCGGATCTCGGCAGATCCTGCGCATAAGCCGCGGTGCTGAGCAGGAAGGAGAGAATGGAAACGGACTTGAACATCGAACGGGCACCCCATGACAAAGGGCCACGTTCACAGGGGCAATCGACGCCGATTGGACGCACGACATGTCCCCGCGAAAACGCGGTCCAAACATGTCGTCTCTCGGGTTTACCCCCGTCCGCCCGGAACACCCTGTCCGCGCGAAGGACGACCGCGACGGGCAGGTCTCCTGGCTTGCGGGTCAATGCCGGTTCGAACCGCCTTCTCAGGATCATGACGATCCCAATGGCATGTGGTTCGATGGCTCGCCGCTCACAGTTGCAGGGGCAGCCGGGGTTTCGAACCCCGTTCCCATTTTCATCCCCGTCTCCGGGGAACCTGTCGCGGATGTTGCGATAGCCAGCGTGCTGCGGTGCGTCAATTGATCCGCTGTGGCAGTGCCCGATGGCGCACGGCCATGCCCGGTGATCGCGCCCTTCGTCATGCCGATGCTCCGGCAGCGCTTCGGTCCAGGGGAACGACCATCGGCGCGGCGGCGGCGTCGTCAATCAGGGCATGGATGCCATAGACCAGGTGCAGCCGTTCGGCGGTCAGCACCGCCATGGGTGGGCCGTCGGCGACCAGACGGCCGCCGTCCAGCAGCAGCAGACGGTCGCAATAGCGTGCCGCCATGGTGAGGTCGTGGAGAACCGCGATCACCAGGGCGCCGGCATCCGCCTCGCGCCGCAGCAGCGCCATGACATCGATCTGGTGGCCGGGATCGAGCGACGCCAGCGGCTCGTCCACGACCAATGCCGGCGCGTCGACTGCCAGGGCCCGCGCCAGCAGAGCCCGCGCCCGCTCGCCGCCGGACAGATTTGTGGCGATGCGGTCGCGCAGATCGGTGACGTCGGCACGCTCGAGCGCGCGATCGATCGCCGCGAGATCGGTTGGCGAGAGCGACGACATCGGTGCGAGATGCGGCAGCCGTCCGAGTGCGGTTAGCCGCTCGACACTGAGCGGCCAGTGGAGCGTCTGGCCCTGCGGCAGATAGGCGATCTTGCGGGCCACGGCGGCGCGCACCATCCCGGCAACCGGAGCGCCATCCACCAGCGCGGCGCCGGCACTAGCCGGCACCAGGCCCAGCATCGCGCGCAACAGGCTCGACTTGCCGGCGCCATTGGGACCGATGATGCCGATCAACTTGCCCGGTTCCAGCATCGCGCTCACATCGCGCACGACCTGACGTCGGCCAAGGGAGACGCCGAGCGCGTTAAGGCGGATCGTCACCATATCCGGCGCTCCCGCATGAGATGAACAAGGAAGACCGGCACACCCAGAAAGGCCGTCATCACGCCGAGCTTCAGCTCATTGGTGGCGGGAATCAGACGCACGCCGATATCCGCCAGCGTGAGCAGCGATGCGCCGGCAAGCGCCGAGGGCAGCAGGATCGACGACGGTGCGCGGTCAGTAAGCGGGCGGACGATATGGGGCACGATCAAGCCCACGAAGCCGATTGCGCCCGACACCGCGACGGCGCCGCCGACTCCGATGGCAACGCCTAGCAGCAGCCGAAGGCGCGTGACGCGCAGGTCGACGCCGAGCGCGCGGGCACCATCCTCGCCGAGCGTGAGCGCGTCGAGGGCATGGCCATCGGCAAGCAGCAAAAGGATGCCGATCGCGATGCAGGGAACGGCGATCCAGACATGGTGGAAGGACCGGTTTTCGATCGATCCGAGCAGCCAGGTCATGATCTCCATCGCCGCGAAGGGATTGGGTGACAGGTTGAGCGCCAGGCTGATTCCCGCACCGGCCAGGGTGGCGACTGCGATGCCCGCCAGGATCAGGGTCAGGGGGCTTTCCGACCTGCCGGCGAGCGCGAAGAGCAGGATGAGCGACAGCAGGCCGGTGGCGATCGCCATCAATGGCAGGAGCAGCGGATGAAGTTCGGCGAGGCCGAAATAGATGGCGCTGACGGCACCGAGGGCTGCGGCGTTCGAGGCGCCCAGCACCGAGGGCTCGGCAAGCGGATTGCGGAGATACCCCTGCAATGCCGCGCCCGCGAGCCCGAGCATGGCGCCGACGGCGAGACCGATGATCGTTCGCGGCAGTCTCAAATCAAGCAGGATAGCCGATGCGATCCGATCGCCATGACCGGTCAGAACGGACAGCGCACGCGCTGGTGCGATCGAAACGGCGCCAAGCAGCATCGATGTTGCCGCCGCGAAGACGAGCAGGAGAAGCAAAGACAGGATCAGGACCGGCCTTCGCCGGCTAGGGGCAAGCAGGGATGTCACGGGAACCTCGCATTGGATCGGTTACCCCGTCACGCTTGTGTCCCGGGGCCGCATGGTTATGGGATACGGTTCCATGCCGCATCTCTCGCTTCGTTCTGTCGTCAAAGGCGCGGCGGCGCTCGCTACGATCGCATCGCTCGGCGCGATCGCCTGGGCGGGCGTGAACCGCGCCGCCGTCCGGCATCCGCATCGCATCGTGTCGCTCAATCTCTGCGCCGATCAGTATCTGCTCGCGCTCGCGGATCGTGGGCAGATTGCCGGGCTCACGCGCAATGCCGCCGATCCGGCGATGTCGGCCGCAGCGGTGCAGGCCAGGGGCCTTCACATCATGGGCCTGTCGGCCGAAGAAATACTCGCGATCGATCCGGACCTGATCGTCGGCGTGCCGGCCAAGCGTAGCGGCATCATGGCGACCCTTGCCGGGCGCGACTATCGCATCGTCGATCTCAAGCCCGCTGCCAGCTTCGACGACATTGTTGCACAGATCCGTGAAGTTGCAGCCGCCATCGATCAGGTGAACCGCGGCGAGGCGCTGATCGCGCGGATGAAGCGCGAGCTGGCTGGCCTGCCGCGTCGGCGCGGCGCGCCTGTCGCGGTCTATTACCAGCGCCGCGGCTTCATGACCGGCGCGGGCACGCTGGTCGACGATCTGATGAGCCGGGTCGGACTGACCAACCTCGCCGGCAAGCTCGGCAAGCCCGTTTTGTCGCAGATGTCGCTGGAGCAGCTGATGGCGGCACAGCCCGACTATCTGATCGTGGAGAGCAACGCCGATCGGATCACCGATCAGGGCACCGAAATGCTCCATCACCCGATCCTGGACGGTATCCCCCGGCTTCGCCTGCCACAGGCATGGACCGTGTGCGGCGGGCCTGCCTATGTGCTCGCGGCGCGCAGCCTGTCGCAGCAGATCACCGCAGGCCCGACGCGGATCAGCGCTCGCTGACATGGTCCGCCAATCCTGCCGCGTCTGCCAGCCGCGGCGTTCGAGTTCAGGCCTGTCGGATGACGCCTGCGGATAGCCCAGGCACAGCAGCGCGATGAAATGCCAGCCCGGCGCGGCATCGAGCAGCGTCGCTACATGGGCAGGATCAAGGATTGATATCCAGCCGAGACCGAGGCCCCGACTCTGCGCGGTAAGCCACAGCGTGTGGATCGCGAGCACGGTGGAATAGCGCAACGCTTCGGGCATGGTCGCGATACCGAGCCCATGGCCCTCGGCGGGGGTGTCGTCGGAGAAGACCGCGACGATCTCCGGCGCCTCGCGCAGGCCGTGGAGCTTGAGCGAGGTATAGAGCGCGTGCCGCTCGCCCGCGTCGTAGCGCGTGCCCGCCTGACGCGCGGCGTCATCGACATGCTCGGCGAGCGCGGTGCGAATTGCATGCGTCTGGATACGCAGGAAGCGCCAGGGCTGCGCGTTGCCGACCGACGGCGCAAGCTGCGCCGAGGCGAACAGCCGCTCCATCTCGGTTTCGGGAATCGGACGGGCATCGAAATGGCGTACGTCGCGCCGCCAGACCAGCAGCGTTTCGAGGTCGGTAGTTGGCACCGCCTCGCAATATGATGGGCCGGCGGGTTCCATCAGAACTCGATACCGGCCTGCGCCTTCACGCCCTGCTCGCGGAATGGATGCTTGATGAGCGTCATCTCAGTCACGAGGTCCGCCGCCTCGATCAGCGCCTCGGGCGCGTTGCGGCCGGTGACGATGACATGGGTCATTTCAGGCTTGGCCCGAAGCACTTCGAGCACTTCGTCGAGCGGCAGATAGTCGTAGCGCAGGACAATGTTGAGCTCGTCGGCGAGCACCATGGCGTAGCTCGGGTCCGCGATCATGCGTTTGACCTCGTCCCATGCCTTGCGTGACGATGCGATGTCCTGCGCGCGGTTCTGCGTGTCCCACGTGAAGCCGTCGCCCATGGGGAGGAATTCGATCTGGTCGGGGAAGCGATCGAACACCGCCTTCTCGCCGGTTTCCATCGCACCCTTGACGAACTGGACCACGCCGACCTTCTTGCTATGGCCTATCGCACGCACGACCATGCCGAGCGCCGCAGTAGTCTTGCCCTTGCCCTTGCCAGTGTGGACGATGAGCAGGCCTTTCTCGACCGTCTTGGCGACGACGATCTTGTCGTGCGCGACCTGCTTCTTCTTCATCTTCTCGGCGTGTCGTTCGTCGGTACGTTCGCCCATTGTCATGCTCCTGCCAAAGGTGCTGAGAGTTCGGCGAGCAAGACGCCCGCACTGTTCGATCTGGGTTTCCACATGCCGCGCTCGAGCGCTTCGGCGAGACGCGCTGCGGTTTCGCGCAGCGCCGCCGGATTTGCGTCGGCCAGGAAGGCGCGCACCGCCTCGTCCTCGATGAAGGCGGCGTGGACGGCGTCGAAATGATGGTCGCGCACCGCATGGGTCGTCGCGGCGAAGGCGAACAGATAGTCGACCGAAGCCGCGATCTCGAACGCGCCCTTGTAGCCGTGGCGCATGACGCCGGCGATCCATTTGGGGTTGGTGACGCGGGCGCGGACGACGCGGCCGATCTCGTCTTCGAGCGTCCGGACCGCGGGGCGCTCGGGCCGGCTATGATCATTATGATAGGCGCGCGGACGCTTGCCCGAGAGATGCTGGACTGCCGAGGCGATGCCGCCTTCGAACTGGTAGTAATCGTCGCTGTCGAGCAGGTCGTGCTCGCGATTGTCCTGATTCTGTACGACCGCGTCGACCTGGGTGAGACGCTGGGTGAAGAGGTTGCGCTCGGCGTCGCCCTCGACCCCAGAGCCATAGGCGTAGCTGCCCCAGTCGAGATAGACGTTGGCGAGGTCGGCCCTGTCGTGCCAGATCTTCTCGTCGATCATTGCCTGGAGCCCGGCACCATAGGCGCCCGGCTTCGATCCGAATACACGATAGCCGGCGCGCAAGGCCGCGGCGTTCGCTTCGCTGCCCTGATCGATGAGCGAAGCGGTCTCGGCGCGGTGCCGGGCAGCTGCGGGATTATCCTCTTCTGGCTCGTCGAGCGCCATCACGGCGCGGGCGGCGGAATCGAGCAAGTCGATTTGTTCGGGAAAGGCGTCGCGGAAAAAACCCGAGATACGAAACGTCACGTCCACGCGCGGTCGACGCAACTCCGCGACCTTCATCACCTCGAACCCGATGACCCGGCCCGAGGTCCAGTCCCATCGCGGCCGCACCCCCATCAGCGCGAGTGCCTGCGCGATGTCGTCGCCGCCGGTGCGCATATTGGCCGTGCCCCAGGCGCTGAGCGCCATCGCCTTGGGATATTCGCCCTCGCGCTGGAGATAATCGTCGACCAGCAGTTGCGCCGAGCGTCGTCCCAGCTCCCAGGCGGTCGCTGTCGGCACCGATCGGGTGTCGACCGAATAGAAGTTGCGGCCCGTTGGCAGCACATCGGGACGCCCGCGTGTGGGAGCGCCCGAAGGTCCTGGGAGGAGGAAGCGCCCGTCCAGGCCCGCCAGCAAGGCGGACTTCTCGGCCTCGCCACACGTATCGACCCGGTGCGCCAGATCCCCAAGTACGGATTCCATCACCGCGGTCGACCGTTGGCCCGGCGCCGCGGCACCTTCGACCATCGCTACCGCGAGCATCTCCAGCCGTTCGATCGTGTCGCCGTTCGTCCGCCATGGTGCTTGCGACAGTTCGGCCAGGGCCATCGGCTTCCGGCCTGTCCAGACGTCGCCCATGGTGCAGTCGAGCGGATCGAACCCGAGCGCCAGGTCATCCGCCATCGCGCGCAGGAGCGACGCCTGGCCCGCATGATCATAACCGCGCGGTGTGCGCGACAAGGCAATGAGAAGGTCGGTACGCAGGCGGTCGCCAGGTGATTTCGTGAAGATGTGCAGCCCGTCTCGGATCTGCATTTCTTTCAGCTCGCACAGATAATTATCGAGCGCCGCGAGCGCGTCGTCACCCTGGCCGACCGCACCAGCGTCGGCATCGAGGCCCTGCGACCGCGCAAGGTCGAGAATCTCGCGCTTGAGATGATTGATCCGGCGCGGATCCATGCCGGCTGCGAGATAATATTCATCGACCAGCGCCTCGAGCGCCTTGAGCGGGCCATAGCTCTCGGCCCGGGTAAGCGGGGGCGTGAGATGATCGATGATGGCGGCACCGATCCGGCGCTTGGCCTGGGTGCCTTCGCCCGGATCGTTGACGATGAAGGGGTAAAGCTGCGGCACCTGTCCGGCGCAGATTTCGGGGAAGCAGTTCGCCGACAGTGCAAGCGCCTTGCCCGGTAGCCATTCAAGATTGCCATGCTTGCCCACGTGGACGACGGCGTGTGCGGCAAAGTGGTGATTCAGCCAGATATGGAAGGCGAGATAGCCATGCGGCGGCACCAGCGCCGGATCATGATAGGTCGATTTGGGGTCGATATTGTAGCCCCGCGCAGGCTGCACCGCGACCGCCACATGGCCGAAGCGGTGGACGGCAAGGTGGAAGGCGTCGCCGCGCACGAAGGGGTCGCTCTCAGGCGCCCCCCAGCGTTCGGTAACAGCGCTGCGGACCTCTGCCGGGAAGGCGTCGAAGGCAGCGCGATAATCGTCAAGCGACAGGGTCACGTCACTTGTTCGCTGGAGGGCGCCATGGGCGTTGGTGACGCCGGCCAGCATCGTGGCCATCAGCGCGGCGCCTTCCCTTGGCGCTTCGCCGACGGCATAGCCCTGTTCGCGCAACGCCTCGAGGATCGCGGCGGCGCTGGCAGGGGTGTCGAGACCGACGCCATTGCCAATGCGTCCGTCGCGATTGGGATAGTTGGCGAGCACGAGCGCAACGCGGCGACCGGCGGCTGGCGTGCGCCGCAGGTGTGCCCAGGCGGCGGCGAGGCCGGCTACAAAGGCCACCCGGTCGGGCATCACCTTCGGGACGACGATGTCGCATTCGGTGCGCGCATCGAAATGCGCCGACGCCTTGAACGCGACGGCGCGGGTGAACAGGCGGCCGTCGAGCTCGGGCAAGGCGACGTTCATGGCCAGGTCGCGGGGACCGAGGCCGCGTGCGGCATCGCGCCAATTGACCTCGTCGACACCGGCGAAGACCGTCTGGAGGATGGGACAGTCGGCATCTTCGAGGATGCCGGCGACGCGGCTCTCACCGGGGGACGAGGCGGCGAACGACGTCGCGTTGAGGATCACGTCGGGCCGGGTATCCGCGATCACCCCGCGCAGCAGGTCGATCGCGAACGGCTCCCGCAGGGCGCGAACGTGCACCGCGACGACGTTGAGCCCGCGCGCTTCGAGCGCGCGGATCAGCGCATCGACCGCATCAAACGTGCCGGCGACCATGAGCGCCCGATAGAAGCAGAGCATCGCCACCGGCTGGCCCTCGATCCAGCGCGCGCGCAGATCGGACAGCGTCGGACGTTCGATGCCCGGGATATAGAGACCTGCATCCGCAACCGGGATGGGATCATCGGGCTGGCCGATGTCGCGCCCGCTCAGGCGCGCGGCGTGGCGGAGGAAGCCCACGGCATTGGCGATGCCGCCCTGGCGCAGATATTCGCGAAGCCGCTCGCATATGTCCCGCGGCAGGGTCGAAGCCGTGTCGAGCAACGGGTCGGGCTCGCGCCCGTCAGCGATAGCAGCAAAGGCGATCCCCTTCTCGCGGGCGACGCGGGCGATCTCGTCGACCCCGTAGGGCCAGTAGGATTTTCCGCCGAGCAGCACCACGCACACGAAACGGGCGTTGGCGATCACCTTCTCGACATAGAGATCGACCGAATAGGGGTGCTTGAGCTGCAGCAGATTGGCCAGCCGGATCGTGGGCGCATCGTCACCCAGGATCGCGGCAGCCTTGGCAAAGCAGGCAAGCTCGCTGTCCGCCACCGTCAGGAACACAATATCACCCGGCGACTGTGCGAGGTCGATGGCCTCGTCGCCGTTGGAGATCGTGCCAGGGGTGGCGGCGAGCAGGTGCATCAGCCGAGGACGGCGGCGAGCGCGCGTTCGATGGCGGCCTGATCGAGACCCTTCTGTCCGATCACGACCAGCGCGGTGCCACGCGGCTCGTCTGGCTTCCAGGCGCGATCGAAATAATGCTGGATGCGTGGGCCGACTGCCTGAACAACGAGGCGCGAGGGCTTGCCGGCGACGGGAACCACACCCTTGACCCGCAGGACGTCATGGGCAGCGATCAGGTCGGCGAGCGCGGCGATCAGCGTGTCGACGTTCGCGATCTCCTCACCGGAGACAACGAAGCTGTCGAAATCATCATGGTCATGCTCGGCTTCGCCATCGTGCACCGAACGGCGTGCGTCGACGTTGTCTTCCGCGGCGGCGGTGATGCCCAAGAGTGCGCCGACATCGACCGCACCGTGATCCGCGCGGATGATTTTCACCCCGCCGCGCATATGAGTCTGAATTTGCGCCTCAACATCGGCGAGCCCATCAGCGCCGACCAGATCGGTCTTGTTGAGCACGACCATGTCCGCGCATGTGAGCTGGTCCTCGAAAAGCTCTTCGAGCGGGCTGTCATGGTCGAGTGACGGATCGGCTGTACGCGCGAGCGCAAGCGCGGCCTCGTCTGTCGCGAATCGGCCGGCCGCGACGGCGTCGGCATCGATCAGCGCGACCACCCCGTCGACCGTCGCGCGGGTGCGGATCTCGGGCCATTGGAACGCCTTCACCAGCGGCTTGGGCAGCGCCAGGCCGGACGTCTCGATGATGATATGTTCGGGCGGATTGGGTCGATCGAGCAGCTTCATCATCGTCGGCAGGAAATCGTCGGCGACCGTGCAGCAGATGCAGCCATTGGCCAGCTCGACGATATCGTCCTCGGGACAGGCTTCGTCGTTGCAGCCCTTGAGCAATTCGCCGTCGACGCCGACGTCACCGAACTCGTTGACGATCAGCGCCAAGCGGCGGCCCTTTGCGTTCTGCAGAAGATGCCGGATCAGCGTGGTCTTGCCCGCCCCGAGGAAGCCGGTGATGACGGTGGTGGGAATCTTGCTCATGCTTCACCCCCCTCTATTTTGAAGGGTGAACGCGAAAGGGCCTGCTTGGCCGGTCGGCCAAGTGCGTAAGCCGGCGTGGCGGTAGTCAGCGCCGCACACGCGAAGATGGATTTGGACAAGATTCGGTACCCCGCGAAGCGTCATGAGCGACTTTCGACGAGGGCGTCCGCGCGAACGGTCAGCACACGTACCTCGGCGGACGCTTGTGAGCCCGGCACGCGAACCGATGCGGCCCTCGCCGCATTGTTCGTCGCTCAGACGGAGTACCGTGCCGTGACCATCCCCTGGACCAAGGCAAGAGCGACCAGTGCGCCGGCAGGTCTCCTGGCTCGCGGGTCAAGGCTCGAGGCACGCCTTCCCAGGCCTCGCATGACTTAGCGTCCGGCCCAGTGGCTGCCCCTCCGAAAAGGGGCGATGTGCATCGCGCTCGCCGCTTACAGTTGCAGGGACAGCCGCGGATTTGGATGAAGTCCGACGACATCGGACCACCCGCACCGCATTCCCGTATTAAGCCCCTCACGGGGCACCGGCGCGATCTCGAGGGCAACGTTGCCGCTACCCTCGCGGCCAGCCCTTAGGCCGATTTGCCGATCAAGCCAATGGTTCACAGACGGCCGTCGATTACGCGCCACCCCGCCACGATCTCCGGACGGGCTGCGAGGTCTTCGACGATGCCTGGGGGGTAGGTCCACAGCGATATCCTGGTTCCGCGGCGGATCTGGGTCATGCCCGATCGCGGCAGCCTGCCGTCCTTGCCCCAGCGGATTCGCTCCGCCGAGGTGATGCGGAGAATCCGTTCGACATGCTTTTGGCTGATCGGCTTGCGGGCGATCCGGACAAGGGCGGATCGAAGTTCGGCGGCCAGGCTCTTCGAATGCGCTTCCTGCAATTCACAAAAATGGCACAGGCGCCCCTTGCGAATTACGTCGCCTCCGGCCCGGTTCATCAGGCGCCGCAAAGCCGCATCGCGCTCGCCCGAATGCACATGGAGGCCGAGCGGCACTTCATTGTCCAGATCGAGATTGACGCTCACACCGAATCCGTCCGGCGTCCGGAGCAAGGATACAAGCCGGGCCACTCTCGAGCGATCCGACAGGGGAGCCTGACCTGAAGCGCCGAAGCGTGTTGTTTCCAGCTCTCGAGAAGGTGCGCGCGCAGGCTCGATAAAGGAATTGACGTACACGCGGCCCGATCGCATCGCTATATGGCCTCAACCCTTCGTTGGAGGAGCGCGTCTGGGCTGCGTCAACCTGATCCAGCCGATCCAGATTCCGCTCACCGACGTAATCAGGCCCAACAGCGACAGCGCCCACAACAGGATGTCCCAGGCCGGCCGGTTCAATGTCAATCCGTTCAGATCCCATTTGTGCAGCAGATCGAACAGCCAGCGATAGATTCTGCCCCGCCGATGGGTGTCGCCCAAGATGGCACCTGTCGCCGGATCGATATGCACCCAGGTGCCGGCAGGATCGTCATATTTCACGCGCAGGACGGGCAGGATCGGCAACGACCCGACCTCATACCAATAGGCATCGGGCACGCTCAGCCGGTCGACCCGACGGATGTGGGCGCCCGGCACCAGTCGCGCCGCCGCCGCAAGGATCGCCCGCTCGCTTGTTCGGAAGGGTGTCAATGTCGTGGCATCAAGGTTCGTTGCTGGCTGGTCTGGGCGCTCGATCGTCAGCAACGGGCGTGCAGCGTTCCACGTCAGCTTCACCTGCTTTGCTCCCCTCGCCAGCGGAGCGAGTTTCTCCATTGCCACTCGGGGCTGCCCAGCGACGCCCGCATAGGCCGCGCGTTCAAGCCCTCCTATTCCCGGACTCGCGAACAGACGGCCAGGATCGACCGACAGCCAGCCGCTGAAGATCCATGCGAGGAGCGCCAGCCCCCCAGCCAACCCGGCTACATGATGCCACCACATCCAGCCGCGATAGGGCGTTATCCGTCCGCCGCGGTACCGGCGGCGGCCGATCCTTGTGCGCAGCAGCCCGATCCAGATTCCGGTCACCGCCGCAGCGATACATGGACCCGAGACCCACATCACGACCTGCCGCCACGCAGCATTGTCTTGGCGCAACACGGTCGGATAGATCCAGTGGGGAACCGATCCGAGCCAGTTCCAGAAGCGTTCGCGTCGATTCGTATTTTGTACGACGGCGCCGGTCGTCGAAGATACGTAGAGGACCATGCCGGCCGTATCGCGGAGTGACGCTTTCCACAGGGGACGATGCCGGTCGAACCCGCCGGCGACCGTCCATTGATCGCGGTCGATGCGATCGAGTTCGTCTACGGGGCTCCGGCCAAAGTGTGATGCAATCCGCCTGGCCATTGCCGCATCGACCGGTTTTAATGGCCCGTGCGTCGATGCCGCCACCGTGCGCTGCGGGCCGTCCCACGGGTCGATCCGCCAGACTGGCGCTCCATCCCGCATTTCAAGGGTCATGGCTTTGGGCGATGTGATGTCCGCTGCGGCAAGTGCCCCAGCCGGTTGCACCTCCACCCGGGACCAGTCGATCGGCTCCAGGCCGGCAAGCCGTTCCTGCGCCGTCAGCGCCGGGAATGGCACATAGATCATCACCAGCCCCGACAGGAACCAGATGGCGAACAGCAGGCAGCTGAAGATGCCGATCCAGCGGTGGGCGATGTAGAGCCAGCGCTTGGCCCGATGGCCAAGCGCTGGACGTTTGCCGCTAGAAACGGGCACGGACCGAGACATCGACCGACCGCGGGCGGCCGAGAATCCATTGCTCGTCATTATAGGTGGTGGTCGCGTAGTCCTCGTCGAAGAGATTGTAGATCCTGACATCCACCGCGACATTCGCGGTCAAGGCATAGGTCACCCCGCCGTCGACCACCGCATAGGCCGGGACGCGGAATGTGTTGGCGTTGTCCGACCAGGTCCGTCCGACATAGCGCAGGCCGGCGCGTGCCTGGAAGCGCTTGAAGGCATCCCAGCGCAGCCAGAGATTGGCCGCGGTTTCCGGCACGTTCGGGGGCGTTTTGCCGGTGTTCGGTCCGAAATCGTCGAACTTCGCGTCAAGCACCGTGCCGTTCGCATCGATGCCGAACCCGTGCGGCAGATTGATCGAGAACGAAGCCTCGAGCCCCTTTGATGACCGTTGACCGACCTGCTCGATCTCAGCCCTTGGGTTCAGTTGGGTGAAGAGGTTCTTCTTCACGATCCTGTAGGCGCCGAAAGTGGCCGTACCGCGACCATCCAGGAAGCTGTATTTGATGCCCGCTTCGACCTGATCGCCGGTCGCATTCTGCAAGGTGGTCTGCGATCCGGAATAGGTCGTCAGCGTCCCCAGCGGATCGGTACCCGTCGAATATTGGCCGTAGAGCGAAAGCGTCGGCAGCGGCTGATAGACAGCACCCACGCGCCAGGTCGTGTTGCGCAGATTTTTTGAAAACACCGGCGCGTCGGGACTGCCTGCAACGATGTTCCAACGGCGCACGCGATCATGTTCGTCGCGGATGCCGGCAACAACCGAGAGCTGGTCGGTGAAGCGAATCCGGTCTTCCGCGAAGAAGCTGTATTCGTTGGTACGCGTCCGGAAGCGCGGGGCGATGCCTTGCGTGTCGAAGAACAGGCCCGGATCGAAATTGGAAGGGTCGACGAAATCTTCCTGCAGGTCCGATCCGAAATCGTTCGAGTAGGTCAGCTTGATCTGATTGACGTCGAAGCCGACGACCAGATCGTTCATGATGCTTCCAAGAGCGGTGCTGAACTTGACGCTGCCCTGGTTGCCGATCTGCGTCTGGTCGTGAACGATGCCGAGATTGTCGGTGCGGTAGATCTGGCCAGGCGTGCCGGACGTCCCGTTATAGCCGTTGGGGCAGTCGCCGCTTGCGCCGATCCAGCAATAGCTTTCCAGGTCCTTGAAGAGCCGCTTGCTGGCGAGCCGGTAGGCGGTGTTGGTGACGCTGATGGCGTCGGATGGTGCCCATTCGGCCGTCAGCGTCGTACGGTTGTCGCGATAGTGGAGGCTCGCGTCCGCGACATTATAGTTGCGGTGGCGGATGCTCGTATCAAGCCTGCCGTCGATCAGCGGCGTGCCGAAATATTCGATCGGACGCTGGTTGGCGTAGTCATCGCGCAGGGTGAGCGAGAAGCTGTCGGTCGGTGCAAACCGGAGCGCGCCCGACAAGGCGAGGCTCCTGGAATCGCCGCGATCGACATAGCCGTCGGATTTCCGGTAGCTGGCGTCGACCCGGTAGGAGAGCACCTCTCCCAATGGCCCGCCGGCACCCGCCGCAACGTGCCAGCTGTTCTGAGAGCCGTAGCCGGCTTCACCCTGGACTTCGGTCCGAGTGCGGTTGGGTTGTTTCGTGATGACGTTGACCGCGCCACCGAGCGAGCCCTGGCCGTAGAGCACCGACGCCGGCCCGTTGAGCACCTCGATGCGGTCCACATTCCATGGATCGGCCGGAAAGGTGATCGTGCCGGCCACGGGAAAGAGACGAATACCGTCATAAAGTTGAAGGACCGAGCCCTGGCCGCTGAAACCGCGGGCCACGAGCGCGGTGCCGCCATTGCCCGGATTGGCGGACGTGGTGATGCCGGGCGCCCGGGTAACCGCATCAACGATGGTCATATCGCCGCGCGCGCGCAATTCGTCGCCATCGATGATCGCAACGCTCGCCGGCGTCTCCAGCGCGGTTAATCCGAGGCGGCTGCCTGTTGCCGTAGGTACGGTGAGCGACGCGGCGGCCTTGCCGACCACGAGAATGTCATCCGTGGTGTTGTGCTCGCCCGCCGGATCGGACGGACTGTTCTGTGCGATGGCAGGCGTCGCCAAAGCCGTCAGCGCGACGAGTGACACCGCCAGCAAAAATTGCACACGATGGCGGTCGGACATTGGTAATTCTCCCCCTGCGTTGATCTCGGCAGCGCTCGTATGACGGCGCTGCGGCATGGCAGAATGCCACGCTGTTCGAATTGCCCGGTCTTCGGGCGCAGAAGGCTCGTGCAGCCGCAAGTTACTAACGGTTTTCGACCGGTCCCGGCGCGTTACAGCCGACGTTACAGCGTGGGGCGTGCTCTTCGAGATCTCGGCTTTCGGCGAGAGGTAAGCTGCGCTGGGGACAGCCAGGCAGCGCGGTTTTCGGGATGTGAGGGCATGTTTCAAGGTACGGTATCTCCCGGCGTCGAGCGACAACCGGCGGGGCCCTCCGCGCGAACGGCCGGCGCCTTGCCGGACGGACGCACGAGCGCCCGGCGCAAGCACCGGTGCGGCCCCCGCCGCATCTTCGTCGCTCAGACGGAAGAACCGTGCCGCGGCCATCCCCTGGACCAAGGCAAGAGCGACCAGACGCAGGCAGGTCTCCTGGCTCACGGGTCATCGCTTGATGCACGGCCTTCCCAGGCCTTGCATGACTTAGCGTCCGGCCCAGTGACTGGCGGCGCGGGACGTTGTGCCCCCGCCGCGCATGTGCATCGCGCTCGCCGCTTACAGTTGCAGGGACAGCCGCGGGATTGGAAGCCAGGCTTCCGCACCGCGTTCCCATTTTAGGCCTCTTTCGAGGCACCGGCGCGATCTTGCTCGAACGGCGCCAAGGCACCGCGCAAGCGGCGGCTGGTTAGAACGAGCCCGGCAGCTTGGCAAGCAGCAAGGCGATTAGACTCGCCGGAGTTCCTGCAAACGCCAAATCCCGTTGAACGAAAGCGTCGCGACCGATAGGGGCGCGATGTCGATCTGCAATGTCGATCGCACAGGAAGCTTCAAAGCATGTGCCAGACCCGCCCGAATCACCGCGGCATGGGTGATACCCATGACGGTCGTACCCGCACCGGCTTGTATATCGAGCCACGGCCCCACGCGCCGCGCGACATCTTGCATCGTTTCGCCTCCCGGTGCCCCGGCGCTCGGATCGGTGAACCAGCGGGCAAGCGCATCGGGTTCGGCCGATTGGAGGTCGGCAAGCGAGCAGCCAGACCAGGCGCCATGATCGATATCCGCCAGCGCGGCTTCTGCATTGCTTTCGAGGCCGAGGGCCGATGCCGTGTCCCGCGCGACCCGCGCCGGGCTCGTGAGAACCAGGTCGGGCGGCGGCGTGCCGGCATTTCGGCCGCGCGCCTTTCGTAGCCCACCCTCATCCAGCGGTTCATCGATCGCCGGGAACGCGCCTGTCCGGCTGGAGGTGGTCGGGCCCGAGCACAGGAGAAGCAATCGCGTAGCCAGTCTCGCCTCCGAGATGATTGACGCCGCGGCACATTCACCCCTAATCGGAAGGAAGCGAGCCAGGGCAAGAAGCCGGTGTGATTCCGGCACGGTCGCGCCACTGTTATCGACAAGCACGTCATGCTGTCGAGAGTCAGACCTTTCCCTGGTTCATTCGCCAGCGCCGGGACGCGCAATCCCGATTGGAGCTTATGATATGTCCAGTGCCGCTTCCATTTTCGACGATCGCTTCATTCCGATCGGCGGGACCACCACCATCCCGGTCAGCGACATTGCGCCCTGGGCGGTACTTGGCCTGCTGATCGCGACGATCTTCCTGTATTTCGTCAGCACCGAGCAGGGCGCCATGTCGCTATTCGATGGCATGTATGTGCACGAGTTCGTGCACGACGGCCGCCATCTTCTTGGATTCCCCTGCCACTAAGGGGGGCAACATGACCAAGGATTTACTGTGGCGCGGGATGCTCTCCGGCGCCGTCGCAGCCCTGCTGGCCACGCTGTTCGCGCGTCTCTTCGCAGAGCCGCAGGTCGATCTGGCAATTGCTTTCGAAGCTGCGCGGACCGCGCACGCGATGGCCGGCCATGCTGCCGAGGAACCTGAACTCGTCAGTCGGGCGACGCAGAAAGGCCTGGGTCTCCTGACCGCGGCGCTCCTTTATGGGGCGGCGGTGGGCGGTATTTTCTCGCTGATCTTCGCATATTGCTACGGAAGGCTGGCGATACTCGGCCCTAGGACGCTGTCATTGCTCCTTGGTGCACTCGCCTTCATCGTGATCGTCATCGTGCCGGCCATCAAATATCCGCCCAACCCGCCGGCGGTGGGCCTGCATGAGACTGTAGGTCTCCGTACCGGCGCCTATTTCGCAATGATCGCCATGTCGATCGTGGCGTGCATGATCGCGGTCCAGATTCGCACGTCGCTCACGTCCCGGATTGGCGCGTTCAATGCGTTTCTTCTGGCCGGCGCTGCGTTTGTCTTGGTAGCCGCCGTCGCCCAACTGGGACTTCCATCGATCAACGAAGTGCCGGCTGATTTTCCGGCAACCGTGCTCTGGGGCTTTCGTGTCGCATCGATCGGCATGCAACTCGTCCTGTGGTTGACGCTCACTCTCGTTTTCGGTGCCCTCGCAAACAGCCTGGTTTGCGCGCGTGCGGATGGCCGGCGGCCATAAGGCATCGCATAGCTGTTCGGTGGCATAGCCGCTGGCCGGTTCGCCGTGTCACACAGGCGCTTTATCGTCGGGACTTTGGCTTACGGCGATCCAAGCCGCTCTGCAACTGCGTCGATATATAGCCGCATCGATATATTTCTCATGTCCCTACCGATGCTTGGTTACTCTTCCCTTGATCTTGCTTCTCAAAAAATGCGCTCTAGTCTGGTCACGCGCCGCGATGGCGGCGCCGAGGCTTGAGAACCTCGCTTGGGAAAGTTTGACCCGCCATCGACGCGGCCGGGTGGCCGACGCGCATGTCCAAGCCGCTTGTGGCCAAAGGCGTGGGCGCATGTCTCAAGTCGATTTCCACACCTGGACCTTGCTCAAGGGCGTCGCGATTTCGACATTACTCGGTGTGGGCGCGAACATGACCTTCTCCGGGGAGAGCGATCTCGTCCAGGCGATCCGCGAATCGACGCAGCAGAATGTGTCCCGCGCCGGCGACCACATCACGTCCCGCAATTTGCAAATACGGCCGACGATTACGATCCGGCCCGGCGCGCCGGGCCGATTGGTCGTGCATCGCGATCTCATTTTGACTCGCTGGAAAGAGTAGGAGGAAAGTCATGGCCGAACTGAAACTCGGCAAGCTGCCCGATCGCACACCCGTGAAGCTGACGATCTCCGTTCTGCCGGAGCTGCATCAGGCGCTTGCCAATTATGCGGCACTCTATGCCGAAACCTATGGGCAGAAAGAAACGATCGCCGAACTGATCCCGGCGATGCTGTCGGGATTTCTGGAGGGCGACCGTGCGTTTGCCAAGGCGCGGTCATCGCGGGCAGACCGCTGATGGCGGCGCGTCTGTCTGGCGGAGGCGGCGAGTCCAGGATCCTGGCCGTGCGCGTATCGCGAGCCATGATCAACATCAGCCACCTTATCCCAGCGCAAGCGAATGGAAGCGGATCGTGTCGCGGTATCGATCATGACGTAATGTAAAGATATGCAGAAAAACATTGCGATAAAGTGTACCAAAATGCGTCACCATTTCGGATGAAATTTATTGTCCGAAAGTGCGGTATTTGATAAAAGCGAGACGCAATTACGGGGGTTATCTGTGAAAGTAATCTCGAGAATAGTTTCAATTCTGGTAGCTACGATGACTTTGTCAGGAGTCGCGCACTCTGCCAAGGTGGCAGGGTATGATGGGTATACGTGGGATCAAACGTACAGAGACTTTGCAGCGGCATATTATACGCTTGCGGGCAACGCATTTCAGAATTTGTCAAAGAACTTTGCAAAAAGCGACCTAGATGACGTTTCGTTAATTGTTTTGATTTCTCCTCCTAGTTTCGATATTGCTCAGATAAATATCCTTTCTGATTTCGTTCATTCAGGTGGACGATTAGTTCTACAAAGTGATAATATCTCTATATTTGAGGCGCGCGATAATTCGAATGCCATCCTAAAGGGCATAGGGAGTGGCATTAGAGATAGCTCAGATTCATTCGATCCCGATGCATATTCTGTTACAAGTGATATTATCGGTGGTCCATTTACGGCAGGCGTATCAAACATCGAGTATGCATATTCTTCCAATATTTTGGGAGGTAACACACTTGTTAAAGGAGTTAGCGGTCAAAACCTCGTTGCTTACGAAGCAATTGGATCGGGATACGTTTTCGCTATATCTGATTTCAATACAGTGAGAGACCTCGTGAGAGGAAACTATGGAAATAGGACACTGTACTCGAATTTTCTCACTGCCACGGTGCCGTCCCAAAGCCAAGCTGTTCCAGAGCCGACTACCTGGATCATGTTCATCCTCGGTTTTGGATTGATAGGTTATACGGTCCGCCAGAATAAGCGTTCAACGCTTCCAGCCCGGATCTAACCCGGAGGGGTCGCAATGGTGCCGCCGGTCGAAAGGCCGGCGGCATTTTGCATTGATGGAATGGCAAACATCATGCCACCATCGGCGCATGTGCAACCTTTACAATCTGAAGGTCAAACGTTGGGAAGTGGCGGAATATTATTCTGCCGAAGACGTCTGGCGAGACGAGCTTAAGAAGAACTATGTATCGCCGGGCCGTCCTGGGTTGGTTGTAATCCAAGGTGAAACGAGCCGTAAACTAACCATTATGCGTTGGGGCTTTCCACCCCCAACAGGCGTCAAGTCCGCTGTGGTCAACGTCCGTAACTACGTCAGCCCATTTTGGCGCACACCTTAACTACTCCGGCGCGCCGCTGCCTTGTCGCTGCAACCGCTTTCTCAGAATGGTCCGTCTGGCGCAACGAAGCGGGCAAGTCGGCGCTGCATTGGTTTAGCATCCCCAGATGTCCTGCCGGCTACGCACGGGGCGCCTGAGGGGAGCTTTAGGATTCCTGCGGGTGAACGGTGGCTTTTTTCGTACATGCAAGTATCAATTGCAAAAATGGCAGGTCGGGAAATGATACGGTCCCGAAGATGATCGTCGTCACAAGCCAACGATAACGCAGACGCTAGACCACCGGCAACTTCGGTCTCACTGATAAAGGGACCGTTATGAATATGCTGAACAGTTTTCCAGAAGACTTCTTCACCTTTGTCACCAACTACTTTGATATTTCTCCAAAGAAATCAATAGCTCTGGCAGATGAACCGATAGATACGGTGAGAGCTGCGCAGGACATATTGCGGTTGCGCAGGAAGCGAGAGCAAAGATTGGGTGCCGACCTGTTCGCCGATCCCGTCTGGGACATCCTGCTTGACCTGTACGTCGCCCACTATCGCCGCAATCATGTCAGCGTATCGAGCGCTTGCTTAGCTTCGATGGTGCCAGCCACAACGGCGCTAAGGTGGCTGGCCAATCTGGAACGTAAAAAGATGATCGTGCGTGAACCGGATCGGACGGATGGCAGGCGCTACATTCTGTCCTTATCGCCCGATTGTTTGGATCGCGGCCATGTGGATGAAGCGGCCGTTGCTCACGGTGTACACGGCGTATTCGGTAACTTCGAACGACTTGCCCGTAGCCGGAACGCCGAGCCAAGCCTGCACGGGCTTGCCGAAGTTGGTCAGGCGCGCGCCGATCCGGTTGCCATCGATGACGATGCCGTCCAGCCGCCACTTGAGGTCCGGCACCTTGACGGCATCGCCCTTCAGCACGGCCATCACGTCGGCGCGCGTACCCGGATTGCCGTTCAGGCTCACCGTGTCCGCGATAAATTCCGGCATGCGGTCGAACTCATGCGCGTTCAGCGCGGCGATGTAGCGATCGTAGAACTGCCGGATCTCGCTTTCCGACATCGTCCTTCCCGCGGCGGCGGTTGACGCTTCCTGGGCATGCGCAACGCCAACGGGAACGAGGCCAGCGAGCGCAGCGGCGATCGCTGTTCGGGTCAGCAGTTTCTTCGAGACAATCATCTTACTTCTCCTCTTGCAGTGATGTGCGTGCGATGCCTCAGGCGAGCAGACCGCCATCGACGGTGATGATGGAGCCGGTGATGTGCTTGGCGGCCGGACTCGCGAGGAAGGTGACCGCGGCTGCGATGTCCGCCGGCGTGCCGAAGCGGCCGAGCGGGCTAAGGCTGCGCTGGTAGTCGGCACTCTCACCGTCCGCAGGATTCATGTCCGTGTCGGTCGAGCCCGGCTGCACCAGGTTCGCCGTGATGTCCTTCGGACCGAGCTCCTGAGCGAGCCCGCGAGTGAATGACTGCAGCGCGGACTTGGTCATGTAGTAGACCGTGCCCGGCGCGCCGACGATGCGCTCGGCCCCGGCGGAGCCGATGCTGATTACACGGCCGCCCGCAGGCAGATGCGGAATGGCGGCCTGGGTTGCCAAGATGGGGCCGCGCACGTTGACCGCGAAGAGCGCGTCTATGTCCTCGACCTTGAAGTCGGCAATCGTGTTGTAGAGCGCGATCCCGGCATTGTTGACCAAGATGTCCAGCCCGCCCAGGGCGGCGATGGCCTCGTCTACCGACCGCTTGATGGCGACAGGGTCGCCGCTGTCGGCCTGGATGGCCACGGCGCGTCGGCCCAGCTTCTCGATCGAGGTCACGACCTCCTGCGCCCGGTCCGGGGAGCTCTGGAACGTGAGGGCGACGTCGGCGCCGTTCTCAGCGAGTGCGAGGGCGATTGCGGCTCCGATGCCTCGAGAGGCACCGGTCACCAGGGCACGCTTACCAACAAGATTTGTCATCGTCATCTCCTTTATACAGCGATCACTGCATTAAGTTGGGAAGCTTGAAAACCGACGTCAAGGTATTTATACAGTGATCGATGGAAAAACATTCGGGTCAGGTAGAAAAGGGTGCTTCCGCTCCTCGCGGACGCGGCCGTCCGCGCGCCTTTGATCGCGATCTCGCGCTCGAGCGGGCAATGAAGCTGTTCTGGACCAGAGGTTACGAGGCGACGTCGATCGCTGACCTGACCGACGCCTTGGGCATCGGCGTGAAGAGCCTGTACGCCGCGTTCGGATCCAAGGACGAGCTCTACGCCGAGGCGCTGCGCACCTACTCCGCGACCTACGAGCATCTGGTGTTCGGGCGGTTCCACGAGGCGGTCACGGCCCGGGACGCCGCGCTCGCCTATCTTCTGGATTCGGCGGCCGCGATGACCGGATCCGATGGGGACCTGCCGCACGGCTGCATGGCAATCTTGGGGACTGTCGGGAGCGATGGTCACGCCGAGCTCGAAGCCCTCATGAGGAGCACGCGGGGCGGCGCGTTCGACGTCCTCTCGGCGCGTCTGAACCGGGCGGTTGAGGAAGGCGATCTTGCGAGATCCGTCGACGTGGCCAAGCTCGCGCGCTTCTTGCAGACCGTGCAGAGCGGAATGGCGATCCGGGCCAGGGATGGAGCCGACAGGGCGGAACTCCAGGCGGTCGCCGAGCTCGCCATCGCCGGATGGGACGACATGGTCGCGCTTGCCAGCGATCGCTAGGAAGCCGGCAACGCCTGCGTGGGCGACGGAACGGACTCTGATCTGAGCTTCGGTCATTGCTGCCTCCGTGATTGGGTGGGCGCTTCCGTGGTTACGGGGGGCGGGGGAAAGGCATCCGCGGAAGCGCCCGTCGTCACGACTTGGCGGGCGCTATGGGGCCTAGCCCGAACCCGCCGTCTGCGACGAACTCCGAGCCTGTCGAGAACGAGGCGTCCTCGGAGGCGACGAACAGCACGTAGTTCATGATCTCATCGACCGACGCCATGCGGGGGATCGCGAAGTCGCCGGTGGGGACCAATTCCGCCCCCGTCTTCGGGTCGTAAGCGAGCGGCGTGTCGATGATGCCGGGGTGGACGGAGTTCACCCGGATCCTGTCGCGCGCCAGTTCGTAAGCGGCCGTCCGCGTCAGGCTGCGGATGCCCCACTTGCTCGCGCCATAGGCGGCGAGCCCCGGCGTGCCGTGCAGACCGGCGATCGACGAGATGTTGACGATCGATCCACCGCCGTTTTTGCGCATCGATGGCGCCGCGGCCCTGATGCCCAGGAAGGTGCCCGTCAGGTTAGTGTCGATCACCCTGCGCCACTCGTCGAGCGGCACCTGCTCCACGCCCCCGACGGCGAGGTATGCGGCGTTGTTGACCAGGACGAAGATCGGACCGAGCTGATCCTCCACCGTCTGCACGGCGTTTGACCAGGACACCTCGTTGGCGACGTCGAGGCGGACGAAGATCGCTCCGTTGCCGATGTCCCCGGCGAGCTTGCGACCCTGTTCCTCCTTGCGACCCGTTACCACGACCCTGGCGCCCTCGTTAGCGAAGGCGTGCGCCATCGCCTGGCCGAGGCCGCCGACCGACCCCGTGATGAGGACGGGGCGGTTGGTGAAGCGCTCAGGCATTTGCCGTCTCCCGGTCCTCGACCGCGGCGCCATCGGCCTGATCTTCCTCCACGTCGGTCGAGACCGCGATTGCGCGTTGCGCGTCGAGTTCGGCGAGACGGTCGGTGAGAGCCGTGCGGATCGCTGCATAGGCGTCGCTGCCGAGCGTGAGCCGGCGCGGCGCGGGGCTCGCGTAAACGGAGTCGATCATGGCCTGTGCCATCTTTCGCGGGTCGCCATTGTTCGGGATCTGGCCCGCGGCCGCGGCGCGGCGGAAGTCGCCAACCGGCGTCGCGTCGTAAACCGCCAAGGGCTCTGCCGCGACCATGCTGGCCGTTCCAAAGTTTGTGCGCGCCATGCCCGGCTCGACAAGAGTGAACTCGATGCCGAACGGTGCCACCTCCTGCGCGACGCTCTCGACAAACCCTTCGATCGCCCACTTTGTGGCGTGGTAGAGGCTGAGGTTAGGGAAGCTGACCTGGCCACCCATCGAGGCGAGCTGGAGTATGCGCCCGCCGCCCTGTTCGCGCAGGAAGGGGATCGCGGCGCGGATGACCTGGATCGACCCGATCAGGTTGGTGTCGATCTGGTGGCGGATCTGATCGTCGGTCAGCTCCTCGGCGGCTCCGGCGAGGCCGTAGCCCGCGTTGTTGACGACGACATCGATGCGGCCGAGCTGATTGAAGGCCTCGCCGACAACCGCGTTGATCGCGAAAGTGTCGGTTACGTCGAGACGCTCGGCGCGCAAAAGATCGCCGTATCGGTCCTTCAGGTCGTCCATCGAGGCGAGCTTGCGCACGGTCCCGACGACGCGGTCGCCGCGCGCTAGGAGTTCCTCGGCCAGCGCGCGCCCGAAGCCCGAGGACGTCCCCGTGATGAACCAGGTCTTTGACATATGACATCTCCAGTCTCGTTGGCCCGGGGTATCCTCCGCCGGGACCGGCTCGCTGGACGTCGCAGGACTTTCGTCGCACGGGACCGGCGAGTTCGATGTCCTGAATGTCAGTCACCGGGGCCGGGGCTTGTAGAGGGGACTTGGCCATGTCAGTGTTGACTTTATGTCAATGCCGCCGTTGCCTTCAGCGCTGACCCAGATGCTCTGGTTTGTCCGGATTGTTGAGGCGGGATCATTCTCGGAAGCCGCAAGGCGGTCGAACACGTCGACGTCCGCCATGTCGAAGGCCGTAAGTCGGCTTGAGCAGTCGCATGGCGTCCGCCTCTTAAATCGGTCGACGCACTCGCTGTCGTTGACCGCCGAGGGAGATCGCCTGCTGGCGGTGGGCAAGAAGCTGCTCGCCGATCTTGAGAACGCAGAGGCGGCCTTCGCGGGCATCGGCAATCAGGGTAGTGCCGGAAGGGTCCGGCTGAGTGCTCCGCGTTCGTTCGCGATCCGCTGCATCATGCCACGCCTCCCGGATTTCCTGCGCGAGCATCCCGACATCGCCATCGATATGGAGTTCAAGAACGAGTTCCAGAATATGGCGGTCCGCGGGATCGACATCGCGGTCGGCTCTGCAGATGTTAGCGGACTGCCCGGTCACTTCGTCCGGCAGCTGTGCACGTTCCCATGGGTCGCGTGCGCGTCCCCCGCGTATTTCGCCGACCACAGCGTACCGAAGACTCCGAGCGACCTGAGCAAGCACAAGTTGGTCGGCTACCGTGACGTTGCGACAGGGCAGTTTGAGAGCTGGAGGTTCCGCCATCCGAAAACCAGGAGCATCGTCAGACATCTTCCCCTGCCGCACCACAGCTTCGACGACCCCGAGGCGGCATGGTCCGCGATCCGCGGCGGGTTTGGGATCGGATTCGGGCCGGCCTGGCTTGGCCGCGAGGACTGGGAGCGCGGATCCATTGTCGAGACACTACGCGAGTGGCGCAACGAGGAAGCCAAGCTATTCGCGGTCCGGCTCGACAAAAAGCTGACGCCAAAGCGCGTGCACGCCGTGCAGGAGTTTATCGTCGACGTCGCCCGTTCGTGGCATGACGAGTTTTCGCGCAGCAAGCTGGCGGTTCATGAGGTATACTGATCTGACCAGCAATTCTTACGACTACTTCCACGACCCTCAAAGCTGCACGCTGCCGATCTGCTGACGGCCCGCTTTCTGTCGATGTGCGATGCCGGTCAGGGACCGACTGAACGTCGGCATCCGTCAGAAGCGGACCCCAACCGGAGAGGGAGTGAATAACTGGCTTTGGTCGACACTGGAAGTCGGCCGCTGGGACAAATCTGCCGCTAGCTGCCCGGCGGTCTATGACGACAACCAGCGAGACCGGAGGTTCAATCGATTGCCAAGCCTGCCTCGTAAGCGGCCAAAGTAGGGCGTTTTGCCGACCGGCGGCTTTCCAGCTGATAGGCGCACGAAGCGGACTTTCATGCATAGCAAGACCAGCGGGAGCGGCGCTCGCTTAGCACGCGCGCGGCGGAGCAGATTTGGCCAAAGGCCAGGTGGCAGCCGCGCCATCGCGATCAAGGCCAATGAGCGAGGCGTGTCGTGGAAAGGTTGTCGAACGCCGCCGGCGGCGCGCATTCCGACGCCGCTCCGACAGGAGCTCAGCATCGCCTTGACCCGCCTTGCGGGCATGCCGCCGATCCGACATGCGCGAACTTCTACGACCGATTAGCGCCCTTGTCGCGTACCCAGATGTCGCGCTCAGCGAAGATTTTTTGCATCTCCGCCATGTTTTCGGTGCCCCAGGTGCATAGCGGCTCAAGCGCCAGCGCGAGGCTCTGCCCGAGCGGGGTCAGCGTGTAATCGACGCGCGGCGGCACTTCCTTATAGTCGGTCCTGAGCAACACGCCGTCCGCCTCCAGCTCCTTAAGCTGCTGGATCAATACCTTGTCGCTCACGTCGCGCACGGCGCGCTTCAGTTCCCCGTAACGGGTCGGCCCGCGCAGCAGGAAGTATAGGATCAGCGGCTTCCACTTGCCTGAGATAATCCGCAACGTCGCATCAAGCCCGCAAGTGAAGCCGGGGGCGATAGGCGCAGGGGCAACAACGGTAGTTTCGAGCGTATCTGACATTTTTGGGCACTTACCAAAAGGTGCATACTTGTTGCTAGGTAGGTGCGAGGCCAGCTGTGTGCAACCAAGAACTGGAGGCACATATGAACAGACTGGAAGGTAAGACCGCCATCATCACCGGAGGCGGTACGGGCATTGGCCTTGCATCGGCGAAGCGCTTCATCGCGGAGGGCGCGTTCGTTTACATCTTTGGGAGACGACAGGAGAAGCTGGACGCCGCGCTCGCCGGCCTTGGCCCAAGCGCCCGCGCCATTGCCGGATCGGTGAGCGATGCCGCCGACCTCGAACGGCTGTTCAATGCCGTGAAGCAGGAGCGCGGCACGCTCGATATCCTGTTCGCCAATGCCGGGACCGGTGCCCTTGTCCCGCTGGGCGAGATCACGCCTGCCCATTATGACGAGACCTTCAACGTCAATGTGAAGGGCACGATCTTCACGGTGCAGAAGGGCCTTGAGCTCATGCGCGAGGGCGGCTCGATCATTCTCACCGGCTCGACCACCGGCGTGATGGGCACGCCCGCGTTCAGCATCTACAGTGCGTCGAAAGCCGCTGTTCGCAATCTCGCGCGTAGTTGGGCGCAGGATCTGCGCGGCACGGGCATCCGCGTCAACGTGCTCTCGCCTGGGCCAACCCTGACCGAACTCGCCGCCGAGGTTGTTGGCCGCGACGCCATGATCGAGATGGGCGCGACCACGCCGATCGGGCATGTCGGAGACCGGTCGGAAGTCGCGGCGGCCGCTGCGTTCTTGGCGTCTTCCGACAGCAGCTTCATGACGGGCAGCGAGCTGTTCACCGACGGCGGCATGGCTCAGATTTAAGGCTGCCTGCCAGCGGGGCGACCAGGCCGCTGCCTGTCGGTCCTCCACCGCCCAGCTGGCGACTGCGATTGCTTTTTGGATCGAAAGGTCGAGGGACGATCACTCTGGTACGATGACCAGCTTTCCTTTTGGCGATCCCGTCCTCTCGAGTTCGGTGATCGCGGGGATCGCTTCCGATAGCCGGACGCTGCGGCCGATCGCCGGAACGAGTATGCCGCGCTCGGCGGCATCGGCGATGCCCGCGAAGCTTTTCGGCGTCGGGTTGCCGAACACCAGGTGATGGCGGGACGAGAACAAGGCGCCGGCCCATTTTGCAAAGTTGGGCACGATGTGCAGCGACATGCCAGACGGCTTCAACATGACGCCGCATTGGCGCAGCGACAGAGTACCGACCGTGTCGAAGACCGCGTCGAAGCGCCGCGCGAACGCCTGGACGTCGAGCGCGCGATAGTCGGCCACCTCGTCCACGCCCAGCGCCCGGGCCGCCTCGAAATCCGTTGCGCTGCAAGTGCCGACGACAATCGCGCCACGCATGCGCGCGATCTGCAATGCCGAACGACCAACCGCGCCGAGGCATCCGTTGACGAACACCTTCTGGCCCTCGCGCAGCTTCGCCTTCGCGACCAGCGCGGTCCAGGCCGTCAGGCCGACAATCGTCAATGCGGCGGCTTCTTCGAACGGAACGCCGGCGGGCTTGAGCGCTACATTCTTCGCATCCGCGACGACGTAATCGGCCATCGCGCCGGCCTTCGGGATGGGTGTGACGCCGATGACCTCGTCGCCCGGCTTGAACGCGCTCTCTCCCGGCCCGACAGATACGACGACACCCGCGAAATCATGGCCCAGGCCGCGCGGGAAGCGAGACCCCGAGAGCATCTTCATCTCGCCGCGCCGGATCTTCCCATCCATCGGGTTGAACGAAGCAGCCCTGACCCGAACACGGACCTGCCCCTTCCCCGGCTCGGGCAGCGGCACGTCGTCGAGTCGCAATTCTTCAGGGCCGCCATATCGCGAATATTGGATCTTCTTCATCAGCGTTGGAGCCCGTCTTTACAGCAACAGGTGCGGCTTTTCCTCGCCAGGATCATGGCCGCCGATCAGCTGGGTGGCGATGTCCGTCCGTCGCTGACGGCCAGGCGAGCCAGGCAGCGAGAAGGACCACGAACGTCACCGCCATCTCGAAATAGATTTGCGGGCCAAAGTCATCGAGGCTCTGGTCAGGCCTCAGGAATTTGGGGTCAGTCCACGCGATGCCCGGCACGGTATATGCAGCCGCCTGCGCCCATAAGGTAAGGCCGCCTGTTATGGCCGCCGCCAGGATATTGGTCCGCCTGTCACCGGATCGACGCCAGGCGAAAAACAATGTGGCTGCAGCGCACAGGACGCCGAATGCCAATGTCTGCCCATTGTGGAATTTGGCGTGCGGCGGCCAGTCAGGATTGAAGATGTGAGTGTGGTTCCAATCCGCGGCGAAGCCGCCCACGGCGATACCGATGGCATTGGTGGTGAAGAGGCATCGCGCGACGAGAAGTCTGTTCATACAAGAGCTTTCATGGCGGCGCGCGCACCCTAGACCGCGCCCATCTTCGTTGCCCTTGACGCTAGGCACTTCCTTTCAGACGATCTATGTTCCTGTGTCTAAGGTTTGTTGGGGATCGTCCAGATGGACCCTTTGTCCGAGGTTATCTCGTTCCTGCAACTGCGCAGCTACCGTGTTGGTGGCTTCGAAGCCGGCGGAGACTGGTCGGTCGGGTTCGAAGCGTACGCGGCCATCAAATGCTATGCCGTGACCCAAGGCGCTTGCTGGATCGCTGTAGAGGGCGCCGGTAAGCCCAAGCGTGTCCTCGAGGGTGATTGCGTGTTGCTGCCGCACGGGCGACCGTTCCGGATCGCGAGCGACCTTGCGTTGCCCCCAGACAATTGGCGAAGTCACTTCCTCGATGCCGGCGAGGGCGCGGTCGTCAAGCTGAGCGAAAACGGCGGGGTGACCATGCTCGGCAGTCACTTTCAGCTCGCGGGCTGGCAGGCCGAGCTACTGCTCGACGTGTTGCCGCCCATCCTCCACCTCCAGGCGGAAACCAGCCTCGCGAGATTGGGGTGGGCGTTTGATCGGCTGCGTGAGGAACTGACCGATTGCCAGCCGGGCGGTATTCTGATCGCCCAGCAGCTCGCGTGCATGATCTTCGTACAGGTGCTGCGCCTCTATCTCGGCGAGTGCGACGGCCGAGGCTGG
>Ga0105249_10000600_pt1 | contig 32836 bp, 30 predicted proteins | sample KBSS44metaG_FD_81522 | JGI IMG/M metagenome (GOLD analysis project Ga0105249, IMG submission 81522) | Switchgrass rhizosphere microbial communities from Kellogg Biological Station, Michigan, USA - KBS S4-4 metaG | ecosystem: Host-associated > Plants > Roots > Rhizosphere > Soil | place...
CGAACGATGACACCCAAGAACTGGCTTATCGCCGCGGCGGGTGCCCTCGCGTTGGGCTTCTCGGCAGTGTCCGCACAAGCTGCGCCGGTGAGCGGCGCCGCGAGCGACATCAGGAATGCGTCGAGCGAGACCGGGGCCGTTGAGCGGATAGACTATCGGTACGGCTACCGCCGGCACCACCATTACTACGGTTACGGTCATCGCCACTACCGCCACTACTACTACGGTCGCGGTCATCGCTACGACTACGACCGGCGTCACCACCATCGCCGGTACTGGTAACAGTTTCGATCACACTACAGAGGAGTATGCTCGATGAAGAACATTCGCACGTTGGCAGCGGTTGCGTTGGTTGCTGTTGTCGGAACAGCCGCAATGGCTCAGAGCAAGCCCGGTGGAAACGTCCCGACTGGTCAGGGTCCCTGCGCGAAGGGCTATGAAGCCTCTGCCCCCCAAGGTCGCATGAAGCTCAGTAGCGACAAGATGAAGACGGTCGATTTGAACAATGATGGAAACATCAGCAAGACCGAGTTTGATGCTGCGTGCACCAAGGGTCTCTTCGCGGATACCAAGAACTGATAGCCCCTAGATCGGGTGAATGCGCGACCTCGGGGCCTTCGGGCTGCGAGGTCGCCTTCCGGATCGCATCCTGCGCCTCCGGCTAGGATTGGGATCGCAGACCAGCTCACCGCTACGGCCTGGCCGCCCGTTTCTTCCACACCCCAGCCAGGACATGCTTCGTCCCGATCCTGAGTTGGTCCTTCTCGACCTGAACGTCTAACGGCACCTTCGCGTCCGGCGGCAAGCCCACTTCGATGGTGACGCGATTGCCCTCGAACGACTTGACCACGTAGTCCGCGGTGAATGACACCGGCCCGATCGACGATGTGATCTTGTCGGCCGCGATGGTCAGCCTGGCGACGGAGCTGCCCTCCAGGGTGTACTCGCCAACGATCGAGGGGGCGCACTGCCCGAAGCCCCAGATGCACCAGGCGTGCGCTGGTGTGCTGGCGAGTAGCACGACAAGCAGTAGAGCCGCATCGCACCCGCGGCGCATAGTCTGAGCAATCATTGGACGCCCTCCCCAACGTATTCCCGGTCGGCGAACACGCCAGCATCGGGACACTGGCCAGGCATCGTGTCAACTACGTCCGGGATGACCCAGAATCCCAGCATCCTTTCGCCATCGCACTGATGCCAGGCGGCGGCGGGCATCGTCGGATGGCACGTCGCCATTGCTTTGGACGATCGGCGTGCCGTAGTCTGAAAGCGTGTTGTTTTGTTCGCGAGGACCATATGAACACGAACAGAATTGCCTGCGTATATGGCGGGATGGCCTTGATGGTGATCCTCTGCTCCCCGACCGCCGAGGCACAGAAGGCATACTCGACGGCAAACGGACAGTGCAGCATTCATAACGCCTGCTGGCAGGCCCTGAAGATTCCGCATTCGACCACTGGTCCCACGGGCTCTCTCGCCGACAGGTTGGCTGCTTGCAAAGCGGCGGGCGGTCCGAACAAATACCTTGGTCGCCGCGTGACAGGACTTCGGCCTTGCCCGTGAGCCTCTGCGCTGGGTGAGGCAACGGACTGTGGGCACGGGAGAGCGATCATCCGTGTCCCGTCTCCTGAACCACCAGCATCGTCCGCCACCTCGGCACCATCGAATGCCGTGCGGGCACGCATCATCGAGTGCGTCGGGAGCGTCGGATGGGATCTGGATCGAGGGCTGATTCGGGCCATCCGTTCGCTCGATCCCGAAATATTAACCTTTTGACGCTGGAAACTTATCGGTACTTTCCGGATAATATCGCGTGGTTCGGATTTCCAGGGTCCCTACAAGGCTTTCTGACCCAGCAGAGACCGGCCATTTTCCTGGAGAAAGCGGGCCTCTGCGCACTCCCTTCTTTTGTTCCGTGTACGCGTGCATTCAACGTCTTCTTTTCGCCACACCGGTTAACGTCAGTTTGGGTGCTGGAAAGTTACTACAAGTCCCTACAAAATAATATCCAACCCTCGTAATTACTGGCTATTTTTGAATGCACGCTCCCTTTCTAAGGGAGTGCCATTGCTGAATAAGTCGTGTTTTGTCGGCTTGACATGTGTGCATAATAGAGTATATATGGGTTGAGCGTGAAAAACAGCGAACTGAACCATTGAAGTTCCGGCGCTCCGACCCCAGATAACAGCAATACCGATCAACCAGCCTTTGGCCGGCACGCGTAGCGTGTTGGCCAAGGGCTATCATCGCATGGAGATAACCAATGACTAAGTCCAGGCAAGCGCCGGACCAGGCGGGCGCTCTCCGCTTCATGAGCGTGGGCCAGGCGGCCGAGCTGACCACGTTCAGCAAACAGCAGCTGCGCCTGATGGCCAAACGGGATCTGTTCCCACAGCCGATCCAGCTGTCTGCACGCCGCGTGGCTTTCATCGAGGCCGAAGTCCTCGACTGGCTCCGCAATCGCCAGAGCCATCGGCCTACGCCGGTGGCGTGGCAGTCGATCGCAGACGGCAATGAGGTCAGCGCCACAGCCTGACCTGACAAAGAAAAACGGCGCCCCGATCGGAGCGCCGTGAAGAGTTCTGTCCCAACCCAACGAGCGAACCCCAGCAACGGAGAGGTCAGAATGAATCCAACCCCTAGTCTTTGGAGCAAACTCAATGACGAATGTAAGCGTTGTTAACATCCAAGTCAAGCAGAAAACTGCGCGCCGCCGGAGAAAAACTGCGGCTGAATTGGCGGCCGAGATTGTTTCTCTCTGGCACGCACGCCGCCACGCCCTGACGTTCGACGATTTGATCGCGGGCTGGCCCGGCGACTTCTTCCCCAACAACAGCGCAATAAGGAACAGACGGCCCGGCACCAGGCTGGCGATGATCCGCGACCACGCCAAAGGGAAACACTGGGGTCGGATCAGCGAACGCGGCATTCAGGCCGTCGATCTGGTTTGGGAAGACCTGGCCGACTGGATCGACCGTCCCGAATATTTCGACACGCCGCCATACCAGCTGTTCCCCCACATCGTCGCTGAGCGGCGATAAGGCGCGGGAGTAATCCCAATCCAAACAGACAAGAGTGAGTTTCACCATCATGAACGCGATTAGCGAACAGACGAACACGGCCGGCGCAACAGATGGCGGCGTTGACCCGAAGAAACTGAACGGCACGGCGGCAACAGTCGAGAAACTGAAGCGGGACATCGACCAGAAGCTGGCCGACGACAGCGCGCCTGACGACGACGGCCCAAACCTGGAAACGGCGAAGGTCGAGATCGATCGGTTAGCTCAGCTGGAACCATTTGAATACGAGTACGAGAAACGGTCGGCGGCGAAACGCCTAGGCCTGCCTCTCAATGTTCTAGACCGGCTGGTGACGCTCCAGGCGCCGGCCTCAAGGAGGCTTCTGAGCGGAAACACCGACAAGCTGCAGACATCCCTCGAAATGATGGACACCAGCCTATGCATGTGGCTGTCAGACCACAACGAGCATTTGGCGTTCTCGGGGGGGTGCTGGTGGATTTGTAGGGAGGGTCACTGGCGGGTCATCGATCGGTACTTCAGGGAGAAGCTCGATAATGCATTGATGCAGATGTGCCCAGGCGTTGGCCTCATTTGGGCACGAGACGGACAGATGATCGAACGCCATTTGCGGGCGTCATCGAGCTTTAAGATCGACCACACAGCGATTGACCGGAAGCCATACGTCGCCGTCCGCAACGGCACCGTGAACTTGGACACCGGCGATCGGATGGAGCACAGCCCGGATCACCTGATCACCCGGTTCATCGACATCGAGTACGACCCAGCGGCCAGGTGCCCGGAGTGGGTGGCCATGCTCATGCGGGCGTTGGACGACTACAGCGAGGACGATCGGGCAAAGATCGCACGGTTCCTCCAGGAATGGATCGGCGTGGGGCTGTTCGGCGGTTCCAACGAACGGACCCCGCGGGCGTTGCGGAAGATCCTGTTTCTGTACGGGCTGCCAAACTCTGGGAAGAGCACAATCCTGGACGTGGTGCGCGCCATGCTGGGCACTGACCGGATCGTGGCGCACACACCCACCGAGGTGACGCATCGATTCGGGCTGCAGGCGTTCCTGACGGCCGCGGCCTGGATCACCGACGAGGTTGACGACAGCCACGCGCTGGGAAGCAGCAAGCTTAAACCACTGGTCACGGGTGAACCGGTTAACGTTCAGATCAAAGGTGAAAAAGACGTAACACTCCGGTTCCACGGGCCGATCGCCTGGGCAGGGAACACGAAGCCGAACTTCCGGGAGGCCAGCGGAGCAATCTACGACCGCATCGTGGTCCTGCCGCTGAACCGCACGTTCGACCCGGCGGAATCCAGAAAGATCTTTGGCAACATCCGCCCGATCGAGTGGCTTAGGGACCGGGGCGAGTTGCCAGGAATCTTCAATTGGGCGTTGATCGGCTACAAGCGTCTGTTGGAGCGCGGTATGTTCGAGGACATTGCCGCCCTTCGGGCCGAGCGCGATCAGTGGCGCGAGAACAACGACCCGGCTTACGACTTCATCAAGAACTACACGGAGCCCGCGCCGGGCATTCGGAACACAGCGGAAGTCCTGGCGGTCGCGGCTATGGGTTACGTCAAGGCCAACCGATCGGATCGGTGGCCGAAACTCCAGACACTTAAGGAGGGAATCAACACTGCGGTGGCCGAGCTTCATCCGTCCGCAATGAGCAAGGTGGCCACGAAGCGGAAGATCGTGGTTTACGATAACCTGGCCCTGACCGATGACGGACTGAAATACTTTGACCAGGGGATCAGGGACAACGAGGCTTTGCGCGATGGGCTAAAGCTGACACCGAACCAGGAACTGACCTTGCGAGGCGGTTAATGGCTCGGTGCCGCTGGGGCCAGGTTCTCCACCCCCAAAAACGCCGAAAGCCCAGGAAACTCGGCTTTCCAGCGAAATGGGGGTGGAGAAGCCAGGTGGAGAACAAGGGTGGAGAAGCCACCCCCCCCATGCTTCTACATTATAATTTCCCCCTTCTTCTTATAGATCCTACCAATCGCAAGCTCAGGAAGAGTCTTATGGATATAGACACCCTATAGGTGTGGCGCACACACATATAGAAGCATGGGGGGGGTGGCTTCTCCACCCTTGTTCTCCACCTGGCTTCTCCACCTGGAATCGCCAAAACCCCAGCATTTCCCGGAGATCTAGGGTGGAGAAGCCATCCCCGCCGTGGCCGGGATAACCCAGCATCCTGGTCGAAGTTGTTAACACCTATTAACAGTCGGAGCAATTGATCATGCTGTTTGAAAGAACTGCCCAGCTGGAAACGCCGGCCGATAGGCCGTCGCGCTCGGCTGAAACTGCCCCCGCCGCTGAACCCCAGAATTCTGGCCCACCAGCGGCCGATCTTCCCGCGGGCTACACCTACCCCAAAAAATCAAGAACGCCCGCCCACGGCGTCCGGGCGCACCGGGAAACGGCCTTCCAGGCGGCGACCGCCGCTGACCGCGCCGACACCATCCTGATCGAGCCGGCCGACATCTCCGGAGACCGGGGACAATGGTACCGCGTCCACCATGCCGGCGCTGTTTTGGTCGAGCGCACCTGGAACCCGGAGTTCGACGCCGCTCGTGCCCTGGCAGCCAAGGGCGTGACCGGACGGATACAGGTGTGGCGCCCCGGCAAGACCCACCCCGACTCGGCGTTCGTTGTCGAGAAAGTCGCTCAGCTGACCATTGCTGAGACTGAGACGAGCGGCCCCAGGATCGTGTCCTGGAGACCGTTCGCCGTGCCTACCGCCGCTGACGATCTGGCAGCGGCGGCTTGAACCACAACAACACAACCTGGAGATGATCGAATGTTTCCTTACACCTATCAAGTGCTTTCCGAGGCTCTTACGGCTCTTTCGGCCCTTCCCCCCATCGACTGGTCCATCGTCGCCATTGAGCTGCTGGTCCTGACCAGCCTGACGTTGTTCGCCATTGCCATGGTCCGCAACGCCATCGGCTGGTGCTGGCGCCGTTGGCACGGGAGGCGCTGATGATGGCTGAGTCCCTCACGTCGGCGCCGCTGGCGACCGCGCCTGAAACCACACCGTCAGAGCCCGCAGCGGAAGCCCCGCCGCCGGAGCCCGCCGCGGAAGTCCCTCAGCTCTCCCGTTGGCCCAAACTCGGCAGCCGGGAGCTGGTGGACTACGCCTACAAGCATCTGCCCTACGCAGTCTTGGTCAACAAGACGGGCAACGCCTGGCTGGTCAACCGGCTCTACCAGCCGTTGGCCTTCCGGCCGACCGCGTGGGACGCCTGGATTCCAGCATCCAACAGGCAATGGTGGAGGTATCCGGGCATCGACCCTGACTACGTGCTGACCACGATCTTCCTGTGGACGGACGATCTCCCACCCTGGGATAGCCCGGAAGCCCTCACGTCGGCTGAATATCAGGCCCACATCTTCCTTGGGCGGGGTGTGTACACACGCCCCCGTGGAACGCGAAAGCGTCATAAGCAGTGGCTGCGCTCGCTAAAGGCGCAGAAATCGCGGTTGTAAGAGCAATAGTTTGTAGACCAAACCATCTTCGAGAGTACCCCATAATGGCTGACACATACACCGACACCCCCACCCTCACCGGCCTCGACTCCCCAGGCACTCCGACTCCACTCCCGACCGCCGACGAGCTGGCTCGCGCGATCAACCCGACAGCGCCGGCCCAGCGCCAGCCCGTGCCCTATGACGAGCTGGGCGGGCGCCTGGGGCAGGGCGTCAACGAATACCTCCATGTTGTCCCCGAACAGATCGTCCGTGACATGGAAGGCCGGCGCAATCACCCGGTCTCCCTGGCTCAGGCCGCGTTCGAGACACACAACATGATCGGGTCGGCGCTGGCCAGCGAGCCCCTGCGTGAACGTCTGTTCCCAACAGACCAGACGCCGATCTCAACAGACGAACTTATTGAGCATCTGGGCCGAGACCAGCTTTGGGGCCTAGAGGACAACTTCCTGAACGTTCACACGGTTGGCGAATACCGGGCCGTGCGCGCCCAATTGGAGCGGGAGATCGAGAACAGGCAAGCCCTGGCCGACGCGTCGGTGTTCATGAGCGCCCCGCTGGCAATCTTGGCGGGCACGTTCGACTTGCCGACCCTGATCCCAGCACACCGGCTGGTGCGGGGCATTCAGCTGGGCAGCCCCGTTCTGTCTGTTGGCGCACAGACCAGCGCGGCGGCTTTGCTCAGCACTGGCCTTCAGGAAGCTGGCCTCCATGCCAGCCAGAACATGCGAACCAGCGAGGAAACGCTGTATGCGCTGGGTGGCGCTGGTGTCCTTGGGTTTGTCCTGGGCAGTGGCGCGGCCTCGATCGCCCGTGGCGACCTGGGGCGCATCGCCCAACGCACCCGACAAGTCTGGCAAGACTGGCTGCGGGAAGGCCCTGACTGGAACCAGCGCGTGGTGACTCAGGCTCGGGAAGCCCTCGACGCGGTGAATGACGAGATCGCGGCCCGCGTCGCGTCCGGCAAGCCGATCACGCCGATGACGAAGACGCTGGCTGTCCGACAGAAGGCTGCGTTCGACACTCTGAAGGCCGCAGAAGACCGGCTGAAGCTTCTTGACGACACACGCATGGCGCCGGTGGCGTTCCCGTTCAATGTTCTGGAGTGGGCACGCACGGCGGTTCCCCGCGTTATGGGGCAATTCAACGCCCGCTGGCTTGATCCGATCGACTACGTGTTCAAGCGCCAGTCCAGTGCTGTGGCGCGGGAAGCTGTTGAACAGATGATCGAGATCCCCGTTCTCCAGAACCGGAACCTCCGCGGGGAGGCGACGCCGCTGGCCGCCACAACAGAGGCCGATACCTGGCTGGGCGGCTGGGCGACATTCCGGGACCGGATGCTCGGCGGCTCGCTCCGAGACGAGGCCAAACGCACGGTCGATCTTGGGGACTCGTACTTCGCTCAAGCTCGCCGGGCTGGGTTCACCGGCAACTGGCGAGACTTCGATGCCGCGGTGGATCGTGCTCTCCGCAACGGCGGCGTTGACCCTCATGGCAACCCGGCCGTCACCAAGGCCGCAAAGGACGCGAAAGCCTTGATCATCAATCCTGTCCGTGACGAAGCTCGCGCCGCCGGGATCGACCTTCCCGATCAACCGTTCGGCGCGGCTGGCTACGCGCCACGCCGTTATCGGGTGATGGAGGTCCGCGGGCCGGACGGTAAAGGCACTCTGTTCAGGCGCACGGTGGCCGACTGGGAATACCAGCGTCTTGAGGCCGAAGCCCAGGCCGCCCTCGCTGCCGGCCAACAGCTCAGCCCCCAGAAGCTGGTCGGCATGCGGCGCCGTGCTCGCAACTTCGCCGACGAGGCGTTCCAGTCCGTCGTGCGTGGCCGGATCGACGAAGAATCCGGGTTCTCGAACGCGTTTCTGTCCGGGGGCTCGCCGATGCGCAGCCGCGTGGTGCCCGTCCCGGACTCTGTATTGCTCGCCAACAACTGGATCGAGACCAGCATCACGGCGACGCTGAACGTGTACCTGCGTCAGACGGTGCCCACGATCATGCTGGCCAAGAGGTTCAAGACTGCGAAGGGCGTGCCCGACCCCAGCATGGAGCACAGCGTCATCCCGGCGGTCGTCCGTGAGTATGACCAGCTGGCGTCTGTTGCGAAGTCCTCCGAAGAAGCTGAACAGATCACTCGGGAAGGCGCCACGACCGTGCAAATGGTCAGGAACCTTCGCGACGCCCTGCTGCACACAGACCGATCCACGGCCTACACCAGGGAGCACTCCAAGCTGTCATCCCTGGTGCAGTACACGAAGCTTTACAACGTGCTGCGCCTGATGGGGAACATGCCGTTGTCGCAGCTGCCTGACGTTGGCAACATCGTCCTGCGACAAGGCCCCGGCCGGCTGGCCATGAACGTCGCTGACTCGTTCCGGCGCGTGGTCAGGCTCGAAGGCGTGAATGGCCAGGCCGTGGCGGACGAAGCGAAACGCCTGGGTGCTGCGATCGAATGGAGTTCCAACGCGTCGGTCGCGGCCATGGCCGAGCTGCACAGTCCGCTGGACGGTATCTCGACGGCCACGACGCGCACCGTCCACAACATCACCCGCGCTTACAGCATCGCCAACCTTTCCGTCCACTGGAACGACATGATGAAGCGGGCGACGTACCGCACGTCTGTTGATCGCGTCCTGGAGGCCAGTGAACGCGGATGGACGAACCTGCCGGACAGCGAGCGGATCTTCCTAAGTCACCTTGGCCTGGACGAGTCCAAGATCGACAGCATAGGCGCCGCGTGGCGCGCACAGCCTGAGACGCATGACGGTTTCCTGCGTTGGGCGACAGTCACGGACTGGTCCGACCAGGAAGCCGCCCGCGCCATGGCCGGTGCGCTGAACAAGGATGTCGCCAGCACCATCATCCGACCGCGTACTGGCGACCGCGCGTTGGGTTTCTCCGGCCCGATCGCCAGCCTGGTCCTGCAGTTCCAGTCGTTCATGATGAGCCATTCGCTCAGAACGCTGACGCTCTCCGGCCAGAGGCTGGCTGCAAACGGCTATCTATCGGCTGACGCTCTGAACGTCTACACGGGCTTTGGCGTGACGATCGGCCTGGGGATGCTGGCGCATTACTTGTACGCGGTGGCCCGCGACGCCGTGCTCCCGGAACGGGAACGCCGACACGTCCGTCAGCTGGAGGAAAACACCGGCGAGTGGCTGGCCCGCGGCATCGATCGCAGCGGCGTGCTGGGCATTCTCGGCAATGTGAACGGCATCTGGGAACGCTCCGGGGGCGTGGGCACAACGCGCGCCTTCCAGACGTTGGCCGGAGACCCGCCAAGACTGGCACCCGCCAGCGGGCGCTCTCTGTGGGAACGCGACGCCCTGGTGGCGTTGCTCGGACCGACCGCCAGCGAGTTCTCCGACGTGGCCAGATTCGGCGTCAACTGGGGTCGGCACCTGGCCGATGGCCGTCGCTACACCAGGCAGGATGCGGCCACGCTCAGACAAGCCCTGCCATTCCAGAACCTGATGTGGCTGCGCGGGTTCTTTGACTCGGCCGAACGCATGATCGGCCAGGATCTGTTGGGCGTGCCGTATCCCGCACGCTGATCTGGTCTGTTACCGCGCGCCTGTTGGCATGGCCCGACCAGCTGGCGCGCGTTTTCCAACCATTCGGGCCGATCATGAGCAAAAGGAACCCTTATGTCCAAGAAGACCATTGACGACCTTCTGAACAGCGCCTCGGGCTTTGACGTGTATCCCGTGGTGAAGCTGCGACCCTTATTGAGCCCCCCGCGTGGCAACGAGAAGGAACCTCCCGACCCGATCCTCTGGACACTGTTCTGTCCGAATCACGGCAAGATCGAGGTGATCTCCGACCAGCTGACCCGGTTCCCAACGGTCATCACCTGCAACGGCCGCCCCGTAGTCGTCACCCAGGGCACTGCGATCTTCATCGGTCAGCATCTCATGGCCCCAAGTCGTCGGGAGCGCCTGTTGCAGGTGCTGCAAGGGCTCTATGGCGATGACGTACTGTTGGGCAACCATCGCCGCTGGATCGAGAACCCCGGCGTGCGATCGAGCTGGACCCCGATCAGCCAGGAGACGTTGGACGAGCTGCGGGGCGCTGACGCGTTCGGCCGGGCCAAGGCGTTGCCGGCGCCGTGCATGGCGCGTGACCTAGAGCCCGTCTAACAGCCGCGTAACTGGCGAACAGACGAACGCCAACAGACTGGCAACAGACTAAGGAGGCAACAGGAATACTGTTACGATCAACAGTTCTTCTGTTGCCTGCCGATCTTGTCTACGACCCAGGATTGTGTTACATCTTCTGACGTTAGTTGTCATCTGGCATTCAATGGAGGGAGCAACAGACAACAGACGAAATACTCGACGAACAGATCATAGAAACAGCGAACCCCCGCGCCCCTGCCAGGGCAACGAGGGTTCTTGATCCGAATCCTTACCTAGACAAGGAGTCGAACCCGTGGGCCTTAGAGCCATATTCGCCTGGCGTTCGCAACGCCAAAATGTCGATGCAAGTAATCTCCAACAACCCCAACATATTGAGCCGCGGGGCTCAGGTATCGTCTCGATACTAGCCTCTATCGCCGCAGCTGGCCTTGTCCTTTCGTCGGCCATGTTCGCGGCCTTCTATGCCTGGAGCGTAGGCTTGACCCATGGCACGGCGTTTGCTGCCGTCATGGTCTTGTTCGCCGTGTCCCTCGAAGTTTGCAAGCCAATGGCGTTGTCGGCCTCGCTGACTGCTATACGGCGTTGGCAGCCGGTGCGCGGCGCACTGCTGGCGTTGCTGGCGGTCGTGGCCGTGTCGTTCTCGCTGGTTTCCGAGCTGAGCCTGGTCGGAGGCAGCCGTGGCGACGTGGTGGCCGAGCGGCAAGCCGTGGTGGACGCCCGAGACGATCGGCGGGAGGCCGTGAAGGCAGCACGTGCCGAGCTGGCGACGCTGGCGCCGTCTCGAACCAAGCCTGAGATCGAGGGCGAGATCTCCAGGCTGTTGGCCGGCACTCCCCAGGCCGGCGACTGCACGCGGCCAACGGCCAGCTACCGGACCTTGTGCGCCCGCGTTGCTGTGCTTCGTGGCGAGATCGGCCGGGCTGAGCGTCGCGCGGCGTTGCAGGGCATGCTGGCCAAGGTGGCCGACACGCCAGCCACACCCCCGGCCGCAGCCGTGGGGAAGGCCGACCCCGGCGCCGCCTCGCTGGCGTCCGTGCTGGGCATGTTGGGCTGGTCTGTTCAGCCCGGCAAGCTGTCTGATCTGTTGATCTTGCTTTCCGTCCTGTCCATCGAGGCCGGCAGCGCGTTGGCTGGCGTGCTGGTTCAGGCCGTGAGCGGCGGAACGTACGGCGGACACGCGCCGGCCCAACAGACGCCGCCTGTGGCTGTCCAGCCCGTGCCAGAGCCCGGCGTCCGGTCTTCAGCGCGACGAGAGACGCCATCCCAGGACACCAAATCGCCGGGAAAGCCCGATGGCGACGGGTCTAAGCCACGCGGTAAGGCCAAGCGCAAGCCGACCGGGAAGCGCGCCAAAAGCCGGACACGTAAGCTTGGGAACGTGATCCGTCTCGTTCAACGGGAAGGCGGACACTTGTCGGCCTCCAACCGGGAGTTGGCGAAGCGTCTGGGGCTGAGCAAAAGCCGGACGCACGAAATCGTTCGGGAGGCAGTGGCAGCTGGCCTGTTGACCGCAGAGTCGAGCCGGGTGGGGACACGGCTGGCCGTGGCCGGGTGATCGCTAGTCTGTTGGCTTCGTCTGTTGTCTGTTGGGGCTGGCTCGCTCATGGCGGGTCGGCCCCTATTGCTGTTTCGGGCGGCTGCGGAGCGCCGGCGCTGGTGGCCACCAAGCCACACGACGGCGGATGCCGAATTGGACTAGAATGGCGCTAGAGCCGCGTCCCGTATTGCTCAGGGGGGAGTACATTCATGGCTTCGCAACCGAACGATTTTGATGACCTGCTAGAGCTTACTCGCCAAATCGGGGACCTGCACAACGCCGGGAAGCACGCCGAGGCCCGGCCGCTGTACAAGCGGCGCCGGAATGCTTTTGAGACGCTTCGTCTCCGCGTTAGGGAACTGCGCGAGATCGGAAAGTACGCCGAGGCTGTGTCGGCGGCCGAGGAGTTGGTCCAAGCTGCGGAGGCCTGGGACGCTGAAGGGTCTCCTGAAGTTGCCGAAGCGCTCATCGACTTGGCGGAACTGTTCATTGCCCTCGGGCGGCTGGCCGAAGCGCAACAAGCACTCGAACTCGCCCTGGCCATTCTGGTGCGGGAACCGGGTGGGGACACCGGGTTGGGCAACCGCTTGCTGGGGGCGGATGCCCATGGGCTGGGCCAGTCTGCGTTCGAGCTGAGGCGCTTGCTAGCCAACGTGCGGGCCTATGGCGTGCAGAGCATGGAGATGAGGGCTGGGCCGGATGTCATCGATGATCACGAGGAACGGCGTGCCAGGGAGCAACTGGCCCGCGAGCGTGAAGATGATCTGCGTTGGTTCCGCATGGCCGGGCCAGCGCGGGCAACGCCGCCATCAGGATCGATACTGCCGCCTGTAGCGTGGTCACCCCCGCCACCTGTGACTGACACGAATCGAGAGGGCGTCGTCCTCAAGCGGAAGCTGGCAAGACCCGCGGCCACGCCAGAACAGAAGGCACTCCCCACTGTGCTCGCCTCTCTGAAGGCAAGTAGTGAGCACATACCGGACCCATCGACGCCCGCGGGTGCCCTTGCGGTCGAGGCTGGCCGGCTCGTTTATCAGATCCCCAACCAGATGTGGGTCGGGGTCCAAGAGACCGTCGAGGTGCGTCTCGGTGCGGCAATCGCGAAAGAGATCATGCAAGGGTTCGTCGGCCGCGGCGACGTTAAGCTGGAACACGTTCCCATCGTCGAGACCATGAAGGTGTCGCTTGTATGCGAGCCAGGTACTTTCGATATCGAACCCCGGTCGGAAGAAGTCCAGCTGGTCAAGCCCGATCTGGTGAAGGGTACAGCCTTCCATCAGAGCGACTTCGCAAGATGGATGTGGCTTGTGACGCCCTGTCAGCGCGGGAAGCACGCGCTTTTCGTGAAAGTGTCGGCGGCGATCCGGGACAGTCGCGGCTTGCCGACCACATCATCGCTGCCGGACAAGATTATCAGCGTGGAAGTACGCGTGCACCTCGTTCGCGCGGTCGCTGGTGTTTTTGGCCACGTTACACCTCTGGTCGTATCTGGTGTCGTGACGACGCTCGTCGGGATCTTCACGAAGGACTACTGGTGGCCCTACGTGCGGGACACGATCTGGCCCGCCGTAATGGCGTTTGCCGGGATGTAGTCCCATGACGCCGAAGACGGCGCTACGGCGAAGGCGGTAGCCGCGGTGCGTTTCCCGCGGCATTCTTCCTACGGCGCTTTGTCTTCATTCGGCGGAAAGAGCTTCGCCTCCAGGGTGGTCAAGTACCGGACCACCACCTTGCGCTGTTGGGAGTTGACCGGCTCCCAAGCCTCGGAGTCCTTTTGCAGGATAGCCTTGAGCGTTTCGCAGCGGACCGTGTTCTGCAGGAACTTCTCCTTGTGAGCATCGTTGGCCGCACGTGGGAATCCAGTTGACGGATTATAATGGACATACTTGAACGCCGACGCGTCCTGCTGGGAGTATGCGGTCGCTAGATATTTGAGCGTGACTACTTCCCACTTCTCCGTCCGGCGTATCCAGTCTGGCACTTGTTCCTGTGTGACCTCCTCAGCCAACAAGTCTTGGCCACTCTCAAATAGCATCGTCAGAACCCGCGCCCGTTCGATCGCCTTAGTTCTTGCGTTCGACTTGTCGTCGATCTGCTGTTGGAGCCACGGCCAGACCCATATCGAGAACAGATTGCCCAGGCCGACGACAATCACCGCAACAGCCCAGAATGGCGCCTCGGCCCATGTCTTGACGGCCAGCTCCAAAATCGAGCCGGTGTCTCTCAGCGCGTCGATGCCTGAACGGACGGCCCTCAGCACCGTGAAGGCGCCGAGCACTAGAATGAACACGCCCATCACGAGGGCGAGCGCCGATTGATGTGGCTTCATTGCGGATGCGCGGTTCTGTTGATGGCAGTCTGTCGGAATGGCTGCGAGCCGCCGGCCGTCCCACCGCCAGCAGAACACGGCTTCCCGCCTTCATCGCCCAAAAAACACACAGCGCCTGTGTCTCATGGGCTCGCGGAGCCAGTGGCACGCTCTGCACCTGAGGCCGGACGACCCGCACTCGCTGATGCCACGGCGCGGCTTGGAGCATGCCACCGCTGGCGGGTCAAGGCAGGGTGGCGGGTTCTGCACAGCGTCTGTTGGCGATCGTCTGTTTGCCGCTGACCGTTGGACGCCGCCTCGCCTCTACCGCCTCTTGCTGGCCGGCGGCACCTTTAGCGTCACCCCGACTGCCGGCCCGTCCGTCTCGACATGCCGGCGGAGCACCCTGGCTACATAAGGCGAGATCTTCCGCTCGTCAGCATCGGCCATGGCCTTCAAGGCGTCCGCCAAGGCTTCCTCGATCCGGATGTGCAGTGTGACTGTGCGCTTCTCGGCCATGACCGGATGCTAGCGGCCACGATCTAAGGCGCTTGCATCTGTTCATGGAACGTGGTGAGTCATTGCATGCGTATCGGATGCGAATGGACACGCGTAGGGGATCCCGCCGCCATGACCGTCGTCAACAAGATCGCCGGATTGATCGAAGCCCTACGACGTGAGCCAGACGCGTTCGCCACCATGCCGCCGGCCGAACGCCAGCGGCTAGCTCAAGTCTGCCGGTTCATCGCCGACAAGGCTGATCCACCCAACGCCAACGAGCCCAAGGACGGCATCCTGGCAGACCTGAAACGCGGTGCCCGAGCCGACTGATCAGACACAGAGCCCGGCCGGGGTCCATCCTGTTCCCGGCCCAACTGCGCCGGCAGTGTGTGGGGCTGCTGGCGCTTTTTTTGGCGTCAGGACGTGCCATGGCTGAGACTCGGCCGTTGCTCTTCCCTCAGCGCCCTCAGGGTTTCACCTGATAGACGCCTCTGTTCCCCTAAGCCATTCGTAGGGTTACCAATTCGGGAATGGGGATGTGTCATGCAACCTCGCGAGACAGCGCGGGCCACTTCGTTCGGCCCTGACGATCTTAGGAAGATCTTCGCGGCGTACGACGACGCCTGGAACGAGATCGCGCCGATGATCGGCACTGAGCCCGCAGCGGTTGAGTCGGCCAGATCGGAGCTGGCCACCATCGTGCTCGGACTCGGAAGCGCAAACGTTCTTAGGCCGGACAGACTGAGCACGACCGCCGTGGCGGTGTTCTGTTCAAAGCACAGAATCGGAAACGGGCGCGCAGCCTAGCCGCCCCTCTCAACCCTGCGCCTGCCCCGGTCGCGCTCGTCGGCCATATGCGCGAGGGCAACGTAGCTGACAGCGATCCCGAGCATGATCCGCTTGGCCTCAGGCTTGGTCAGCTGTTCCGCCAGATCACGGGCTTCTTCCGCCCGCGTACGCCACTGACGCGCGTCATCGATGCGTTGTGGCATGATTGTCCTCCCACACACACTTGCCCACAAGCATGGGTAGCATCCCAACAACGCAACGTCCACAAAATCGACACAATTAAAAAGCCCCGAGCGTGACCGTCGTCCGGCCGGTTGCTCGGGGCTCCGTTTGATCAGCGCGTCCCTACCAGAAGACGGCTGTTCGACATTGATATGTGAGCGGACGGTCGGCGTTTCAAGCCCTGGCAGGCATGGGGATCACGTTGGACGCTTGCGCCGGCTGGCCGATCAAAACGGACACGTGATCGGCCCAAGCCTGGAAGGCGGCCTTGACCTGCGTCTCCATGCGCGCCTCTGCCGAGTAATGCCGCTCATCGACGCTCTGGCCAAGGTGGTTCAGCGCCAGATCCCGAACGTCCTTCGATATGCCCTGATTCTTGAGCCATGTGGACGCGGCGCGGCGCATGTCGTGGATCGTAAGGTCTGCAAGGCCATTGTCGCTCCGCAGCCTGCCCATGGCCCGGCTGACACTTTCCCCGTTGACGTGTCCAGTGCGGGGCGTGCGACCGATCTTGACCCGGCTAAGGTCGGCAGGAAATACGAACTCCTTATCCTCGGACAACTTGACGGCCTTGCGGAACAGCTCGGCAGCCTGCTTGCTGAGATAAACCGTCTGTTCGACCCCATTCTTGGTGCGCCCCCTGATAACCAGGCCACGGTGCACCTGGTCACCTGGGATCTTCCAAACCGGGTTGTCAGTATCGAGGCCAGACAGTTCGGACTTGTGGGCACCGGCTACTTCATCGCGCCTCTGTGCCGTGAGGATGGCCAGTTGAATGATGGTCCGCATTGCCTGTGAGAGCTGGCTGTCCTTGTCCTCAGTTGCGGCCCACCGTGCCTTTAGTTCGTCGTCTGTTGGCGTGCGCGTGCGCTTGGTAATCCCGATGCGTGGTGCAACATCCCTGGCCGGGTTGGTCTTGACGTTGCCCAAGCCCTCGCTCTTGGCCCATCGGAACACTCCGCCGATCGCGCTCTTGGTATGTTGAGATTGCACGCGGGGGCTGCGCTTAATCCTCTTCCCGTTGACCAGGGTCACGATCTCCCGCGCCTCGATCGTCTGACAGACGCCAAGCACATGATCGGGGGTCACGTCGGCGGCTGGCATGGCACCGATCGCCGGGTAAGCGTCCTTCTCCAAGGCGTACCGATAGGCGCGGCGGGTCTTAATAGCCAAGTGTGGCGCCTCCTCTAGGAACCTCTCGGCAAGCTGCCGGAAGGTCATGGCGTTGGCCCGAGCGCGTTTCAAGGCGACGGGGCTGGAACCATCCTGCACGGCATGGCGCTGTTCTTCGGCGACACGGCGGGCCTCAGCCAGAGTCAGGATCGGCGGCGCGTGTGGGTCGCGCTTGGCGGCTTCCCGGTGGCGTTTCCACTCTGTCTCGGGAACGTACTCGCCGATCCGATGCTTCTCTGTCTTCCCAGTCGCCTTATCCCGATAAAAGTAATACCAGGTCGCCGTGCCCGTCGGCTGTGTGACCAGCACCAGGCCATCAACCCCTGAGATCCGCCACTCCCTGCGCGGCCGGCGCTTGGCCTGGCGGGCGATCTTGTCGGTCTGTTGGTAGTTGAACTCGATCGTGTTCGTGGCTTTCCGGCCCATCGTCTGTCCCTCGATCCGTGCCCTCATGGGCGCCGGGCTGTGCCCGTAAGCGGCTTCGCCGCGCGCCGTGGCATATTCGTGGCATATAATTGTGCGTCTCTGTGGCATGAACTGGCCGTCGAGCGCAACAGCCTAAGCCCGTTTTATCGCTGGTTGTGGTGGTTTAATGGGAGCTTACGGCTATCTGTTCATATGCCGTATGAAGCACGATTCTTCAAGACCATAGGACTACGAATCTGGGGGTCGGGAGTTCGAATCTTCCCCGGTGCGCCAATAAAATCAAGCACTTAGCTACGGCATCCAGCAGCGAAAAGTCCATTTGGTACTACCGAGGTACGACGCCGCAGGCGTCTACTGGCGCTTCGCGCCTACCACGGCAGAGCCCTTCCTCGCTCCGCTCGGACTATCATCCACACCACCCAGAGTTCGCAGTCTGGTGCTCTCTCTGTCACCAGCTGCCCCACAGGTGAGAGGCCGCCTCACCAGACAGGCATACCCTGCCAGGGGGCATGTAGGGGGTGCCGGGTGGCCTACGGGTGGAGAATCCCTCGCTCAAATTCACCGGCAGAAATTATCAGGAACTTCGATCCCCCTCGGCAGCTAGACCCAAAGGGTCGTACGCTACTTCGTAGCTACGCTGCTGTCCCTGGAACCCTCGTCCTCTGCTAGCTAGGGGGTACGCGACCGACCATCGCCACGGCAGGCCAGGGCGCCTCCATCGATTTCCTGAAGAACAATTCATAGAGAAAAATTGAGGATCGTTAGCGGATGTTCAAATCCGACACGCGGCACACGTTGACGCCGTAGACTACGTACGGCGAACGGCCGTTATTGAAGATGGCCCTGATGTCGAAGATGCACGCGCCAGTGCCGTCGTCCCAGTTGACGTTGATGCACGTTCGTGCAGCCAGCACCTTTTCATGCAGGACATCCTCTTCCCAGGAGTCCGTTGACGCGCGAGAGCCGTATAGCTCGCGCACCGTCGCCCCGCTGTTATTGCACACTCGGACCCAACGATTTTCCGCCGAAGCAGGGTCGACAAAGAAGCTGGGTACCGCCACGGCCACCATGAACGCCGCCGCTAAAACAACCTTCCTCATCTATACGCTCCTAAAAGAAGTCAGGTGATGCAACGCAGCACAAGTACACTTGAAGGAGTGGAAAGTGCAACGCAATACAACTGCATCACCTGACAAGAAGAACAGGTTCCTGACACAGAGGGAGCGGAGGCCAGTCCGCCCTCTAGAATGCATTAGACCTGACTTGCACTTTACGGCGGGGTAGCCGAAAGCAGACAAACGATATCAGATCTTCTGGCGGAGGCTGTAGCTGCAAGGCAACAGTTACCCGGAAACTGACAGAATGCCTACACAAGCCATCAGTGCAGTGGAGGCGATGGATTGTTGGCTTCTTCCGTTCCAAGACGGAAGAGTCGCAGCAGCGCCGGTTGTGATTGCGCGGGCTTGTCCCCGTTCAACGAAGTCCTGAGTCGAAAATAGGATTGCAGGGACCCGCGCTCATAGAGCCTATGTCATGGTCAGCGACGGACCTCCACGCTCAGCTCAATGCCCTACCAACGCAGAGTGGAGGGGATCACACCAATGCACCGACGGCTTCCTAAGTTTGCTCCTCTTGCCGCTCTCCTACTGTGTCTACCTACCATGCCCTGTGCACAATCACCTGAATGGAAGGCGATTGCTTGTACCATCGACTCTCCAGATAGTCTTCGCGGGCTTGTCATGCCAATATACTTCGCCGAAAATGGCAACATCAATTACGATGGTATACAAAGTTCTGGTGCTGTGACATCCACTCAGATACGATTTTGCTACGCTACCACAAATAATCAAGGCTGCTTGACTATCTCAAGGCTCTCCGGTCGGTTCAATCTAACGGTCCCGTTCGGTTATGCACGTGGGAGCTGTGAAGCAGTCAGCAATCCTAAATTACCGCCGGACGTAGCACCCTCAAAATAGCTGGCAGAAATTCCCGTAACCCTGGCTAGGAAACGAACATGGATTTAGGTCAAGACCGGGCTTCTAGCGATTTTTGATCGTCTCATCCTCTTCCTCGGGGGCATTGAGATTGCTCTTGGAGGATTCCTCATCCTCAGCCCTAGCCTGCAGTCACCCTATCTCGGAATCCTTGTGATCGCTTTAGGGTTATTGACGGCAGGGTATGCGGTATGGACAGTACAGAACGAACTTCACGAATGGTTCCACCGCCTTCGACCCAACGAGCTAGTGTCTGTGGTAGAATTGCTGCATTTGGCGCCTAGGTACGGATGGGATTTCGCGGACCCTAGTTTGCAAATCCTTGATTTCAAGCGAGCGCTCAATGAAGCCGGCGTGCGAGGATTGCTCCACTTCTACGCGAGAGAAAACCCCGACAAGACAGCACTAATCCGAGATAGACCCCGCACTCTGATCTCGATGGATGAATGGAGAAATCTTCAACTTTCGCCTGACGTTTTTGTCCCTCTGGAATGCAAAGACAATATGCGTACTGGCTTGTATAAGCGTAGACCTTTCGGAGAGAATACGCACACAGATGTCTACGTAATGCGGCGCTGGCTGCGTAGGTATGCAAGGGAGTTTCGTGGTCAGCACGAGGCAGAGAATCAGAAGAGCCCCCTCAGCTAGGTGCGTCTTCCGACTCCTTCAGCCGCCTCGCAATAATCTCGAAGAATGATCTAACGTGGTCGATCACCTCAATCGCTTGTGGTTCATCAAAATCCCCACGCCCATGCGCCGTTTTCATGCGCCATCCGTTCTTGAAGAAACGGAATTGCGCTGCCCCCTCACTGTAAAAGGCTAGGTTCGCGTCCCGTTCTCGTGATTTTGGAGTGTTCTCGATTGCTTTTATGCGCGCGTCCACCTGACTAAGTATTGCCTGCCATTGTGCGAAGAGATGGGTGGTCGGGGACTAAGGAACCGGCGCGCCTCCTCCAGCACATCGCGGAATGCATCGAGACGGCACGTGCGCGCGATCACGTCATAGTACGCCTTGTCCCCGCCGATGCGGATGTCAGGCCTGCAGCAGCCCCGGGCGCGTGGTGATGTCGGCATCACGCCCAACCAACTCGACGGCCGAGCAGCTCATAGGCAGTCGCGGACCACCTTCTTTGAGAAGAGCGTCATTGGGCCGTCTCATCGTCTCGCCTGAGCCCCGAGGCCAGCCCGAACGTCCGCTCTCGACGTTCGCCTACGCAGCCTGCGCTCTCGTCTGCAGCGCGGCGCGCAGCTTGTCCTCCTGCTGCTTGGAGAGCGATGTCTTGAGCACACGCGGCTTGTAGGGCTCGATCTCGGGCAGAACCTTGTCGGGCGTGGAGCTCTTGACCAGAATGAACAGGGCCGATGAGCCCTTCGGAATCGTATTGCCGAGGCCTTTGATGAAGTCGTCATTGATGCCGTAGTCGGCCATCTTGCCCGACAGCGCACCGAAGCCGGCGCCGCTCAGGCCGCCCACGACCATTCCAGCAAGGGGATTGAGCACCAGCAGGCCGGCCAGCGCGCCGATCAGCATGCCGGTGCTGAGACCGGTCGCTGCCCCGGCCTTGGTCAGATTGACCGCCTGCTTGACCTGGACCTTGCCGGCTTCGGTGTGAACGACGACGCAGGCATCCTCCAGATCGATGAGGTGCTCCTTCTGCATGCTCCGCAGCTTCGTGAGCACCTCGTCCGCGGTGCCTATGCCGTCAAAATCGAGGACAATGAGGTCGCTCATCGCGGAACTCCCAACGGGTTTGATGGATGGTTCGGGTCGGCCCACGACCTGGCCCTGGGTCGCTCCCAGGAGCCAGGCGGGGCAGCAACCATGCTGCCGAAATCCCGGCAGCTTCGGCATCAGGTGGAACCCGCATACCCCGCGCGACAAGTGCCGACTTGAGGCGGAAGCGCGAGCGTGGGAAACGGGGCTCCCGATCCTCGCGCTTCGTCCCTCCTGGCGTATCTGCATGAGGGCTGACCGCATGCCCACCACGACGTTGGCTCTGATCGCGGTGATCGCGATCCTCGCCGCGGCCTATGTGGCGAGCCCGGTCCTCGCGCCGCTCGCACTGGGGCTCTTCATCATTGCCCTGGCATGGCCGCTGCAGGCGCATCTGCAGTCGCGCATGCCGAAGCTCCTCGCGCTGGCAATCGTGATGCTCACCATCGTGGCGACGTTTCTGGCGCTCGCATCGCTCGTCCTGTGGGGCTTCGGCCGCGTCGGTCAGGCGCTCGTGAGCGACGCGGCACGGTTTCAGCTTCTCTATGAGCAGACGCAGGCATGGCTCGATGCGCATGGTATCGCGCTCGTCGGCGCGTGGGCCGAGCACTTCGACGTGCGCTGGCTGGTGCGCGCGGTCCAGGAGATCACCGGACGCGTCAGCACCACGCTGACGTTCTGGCTGGTCGTGCTGCTCTACGTGATGCTCGGTCTGCTGGAGGTGGGCGACTTCGCCCGCAAGGTGCGGGCGATGGCCGACGGCGAGGCCGCCCGCGTCCTGCTCGACGGCAGCGCCGTCGCCGCCGCGAAGCTGCGCAAGTACATGGTGGTCCGGACTCTCATGAGCACCATCACCGGCCTTCTGGTCTGGGCCGTCGCTGCCATCGCCGGCTTGCCGTTCGCGACCGAGTGGGGTGCCATCGCCTTCGGGCTCAACTATATTCCCTATATCGGACCGTTCATCGCCACCGCGTTGCCCACTCTGTACGCGCTGGCGCAGTTCGCGTCCTGGCAGGCCACGCTGGGGGTGTTCCTTGGCTTGAATGCCATCCAGTTCATCGTCGGCAGCTATATCGAGCCGCGCGTCTGCGGCACTGCGCTCGCTCTGTCTCCCACCGTCGTCTTGTTCGCGGTGTTTCTCTGGACGTTTCTCTGGGGCCCGTTCGGCGCTTTCATCGGTGTTCCGATCGCCATCGTGCTTCTCACCTTTTGCGCCCAGCACCCCTCAACCCGGTGGCTCGCCGATCTGTTCGGTGGCGCACGCAGAGCGGCCGGCCGTCGCGGGCGGCCAGCTGGTGCCGACGTGCTCGTCCTCCCCCGCGATATCCACACGCTCGGGTGGCAACAAGCAGAGCCCTCCTGCCGGCCCTGCCGCCAGCGTGTGGATATAGAACGACGTTGGCTCTGCGTCGGTTGCCTCCATGACCGGGGACGGCGCTGAGACGATCCGGAGGCTGCCGCATTCTCCGATCCAGTCGATGTGGCGATGGCCGTGCATCACCACGGCTCTGCGGCCCAGGTGCTGGAGCTGGCGCACGAACCAGCTGCCGTTGATCAGCGCGGTCCCGATGCGCTCCGAGAACGCCTTGGCGGGCCTGGGATATTCCATCAGGTGGTGGTGCAGGGCCACGACCCAGCGCGCGCGGGGAAATTGCCGGGCAGCGGCGGCCAGTCCACGCGCCTGCCCGGTGGTCATGAGGCCGAGCGCATTCGTGAAGGAGAAATGCGTCTCGGCGCACGTGTTGAGCAGGACGACGCCGAGGCCGTCATCGGAGTCGGGCGCCAGCACCATCGGAAAGGCGTCGGCCCATACCCTTGCCAACTCGATCGAGAGCCGCAGCGTGCCGGCATCGGCGAACGCCGCGATGGCCCGGCGGTGCGGCGCCAGCGCCCGCGAGAGCGTATCGCCGAGACGCCTGGTCTTGGGATCAACGACCCGGACCCTGTCGCCCTGGACGGCCATCATGGCAGAGAGGGTGCGCATCTGGCGCAGGCGCCCGCCGGGGCTGGTCGGCAGATCGAGTCGCGCCGGATTGGCGCGGTCGACGACGTTGATGTCGTGATTGCCCGGCTGCATCAGCGTGCGCTCCAAGAGCCGCGGATGGCGCCCGAGCGCGGCCAGGAGCTCGGCCCATTCAGCCGACCGGCCGGCATCGGTCATGTCGCCTGTGATGAGCACCACGTCGAGCGGCCGCTCGGCGTGGATGGCGTCGAGCCGGGCCAGCAGCCGCTCCAGCCTGGTATTGCCGCGCGGCCCGGCGCGTCCGCTCTCGATGCGGAACCCGTAGCGCTCGCCGACGGCGTGCAGGTCCGACAGATGCACGACACGCCACGTCCGGCCGCCGGTCGGCGACCCGTCGAAGGCGCGCAGGTCGCGCGGCTGATCCATGGTCGCATCGGCGAGCCCCCACGCGAGCGCAGCCGCTGCAAGGTAGCTTCCGAGGAGCACGACGGCATTGGCCAGCGCCGGGACGATGAGGCGCTGGGGCCAGACCAGGTCGCCGACGTCGCCGACCCAGCGTGCCGCGGGCCATGCGAGCGTCACGATCCACAAGGCGACCGCACATCCGATGAGCCCGGCGCCGGCCGCCGTTGCCGCACGCAAGCGCGCGTGCGCTTGCGGACCGAGACGCGAGCCGAGCAGGTGCTCCACCAGGTGCTGCAGACCCTCACGGCAAAGCGTGTAGCCGGGCTGGACGGCCAGGGAATTGAGCGACCAGAAGGCCTGCTCGGCGGCGCGCCAGAGAGGACGCCAGCCAATCCATGCCAAAGCGAGGAGGCCGGCGAGGACGAGCAACGCCCAGATTCCGCTGAACGGCGCCGCCACCTTCCTGGCAACGGCTGCGAGCCATGCCGTGGCAACCAGTGGCGCCAGCCCGATCAAAATGGCGGGCAGGACGACAAGAAGCCCCCAGGCCACGGCCAGCTTCGGCAGGCTGATCTCCGCCAGGAGGCTGCCCGCGATGCGCAGAAGCGAGCGCTGCTTGGTGCTGGATGCGTCATCCTCGACATCGCCCAAGCGCGGATCGAGAAGCGGAGGCAAGGGAGACGGTTGGGGCCCGCGCTCCGGGTCTCTGTGGCGACCATCGGTCATGCCGTTGCCCGACTGTAGCTTTGTTGCACACGCCGACGTGGCGGAGCGTACCCAGGCGTGTCGCTCACCAAGGCGTCTTGCTTCGTGCCGGCAAGGATGAGAACGATCCCCCGGAGGGCGTCTGCCGCAGTTCCGTGCGTTAGAGAAGCGCAACGCGTCAGGCAGACACCCTGTGGGAGCACGCGGAGTGGCGGTATCGGGGTGATGCCCGAGAGCAGGAGGGGAAGAGTCCGGTGGGATGCCGCGTAGTCCGGCGCTCATCCGGGTTTGTCCACTTCCGGGGGGGTCCAACCCTCGCGCATGGCCCCGCTCAGGCTTGTCCCTGGCCTCGCTTCAGGGTTTCGCCCCATATGACCACGGCTGGCAGCACCGTAAGTTGACGCCTCCAACCAACGACGAGCTCCGCCATCCGGCGCGATGCCGCAAGCCTCTGCGTGTGCCGCCTGACCGGCACATCCTCCAGTCACCGAAGTGAGCGATTAGCCGCGTCATGAGCAATGTCCGATCGGACTGGCCCGAGCTCCACTTCATGTGGATCACGTCATATCCGGCTTGGTTGAAGCCGGTTTTCTGCTCTTTCATGGAGTGGCCGCCCCGGGACTGTCAGTCTGCCGGGGCGCGGTGAGCGCGGCCCCGTGCCTGCTCGGCTGTAATGAAAGCCCATGCTGATCGATCTCGCCCTGCAGGGAGGCGGCTCCCACGGTGCCTTTACCTGGGGCGTCCTCGATCGCCTCATCGAGGAGCCGTGGCTCAAGATCGACGCCATTTCCGGCACCTCGGCCGGTGCCATGAACGCAGCCGTGCTCGCCGACGGTTGGACCAGGGGCGGAGCATCGGGCGCGCGCGCCGCCCTCGACGCGTACTGGGAGCGGGTGGCGTCAGCCGCGGCGTTCAGCCCGCTGCAGCGCACGCCGCTCGATCGCCTGCTTGGCCGGTGGACGCTCGACACCTCCCCGGCCTTCATCGCGCTCGACCTCATGTCGCGGGTCTTCTCGCCCTACGATCTCAATCCATGCGGGTACAACCCGCTGGCTGCCATTCTCGAGGCGAGCATCGACTTCAAGCGGCTGGTGCAGTCGCCCATCAAGCTCTTCGTGACGGCGACCAACGTGCGTACCGGCCGCGGTCGCATCTTCCGCAACGCGGAGCTGACGGCCGAAGTCCTGCTGGCGTCGGCCTGCCTGCCGACCATGTTCCAGGCTATCGAGATCGACGGCGAGCCCTACTGGGACGGCGGCTTTGCCGGCAATCCCACCATCACGCCGCTCGTGCGCGAGAGCGCGGCACAGGACACGATACTCGTGCAGATCAATCCACGCGAGCGGCCCGGCACGCCGCGGTCTGCCGCCGAGATTCTCAATCGGCTGAACGAGGTCTCCTTCAACGCCACCCTGATGAAGGAGCTGCGCATGATCGCACTGATGCGCGAAATGGCCGATCCAGGGTGTGGCGAGGGCGCGCGATGGGCGGCCATGCGCACGCACCGGATCATGACCGACATGATGACCGAGCTCGGCTACTCCTCCAAGCTCAACGGCGAGTGGGCATTCCTTTACCTCCTGCGCGCCGAGGGGCGGCGGGCGGCCGGCGCCTTTCTTGACGCCCATGCGGGCGACCTCGGCCAGCGCTCGACCGCCGATATCGACGCCCTGCTGGCCGAGTGCTGACCGATGGGTCTCTTCGGCATCCTCGTCGCCCTCGGGCTGCTGATCTGGCTCGCCTTTCGCGGCTGGAGCGTGCTCCTGCTCGCACCGGCGGCGGCCCTCATTGCGGCCGCTGCCGCACGCGAGCCCCTCCTCGCGCACTGGACCCAGACGTTCATGACTGGTGCCGCGAGCTTCCTGGCCCAGTTCTTTCCATTGTTTCTGCTCGGGGCGCTGTTCGGAAAGCTCATGGACGACAGCGACTCCGTGCAGGCAATCGCCCAATTCATGACCGAGCGGCTGGGTCCGCACCGGGCCATGCTGGCGGTCGTCCTGGCTGGCGCGATGATCACCTACGGCGGGGTCAGCCTGTTCGTCGCGTTCTTCGTGCTGGCGCCGATGGCTCATTCGCTGTTTCAAGCCGCCGATATCCCCCGTCGCCTGATGCCGGCTGCCATCATCCTGGGCACATCTACGTTCACCATGTCGGCCTTGCCGGGAACGCCGGCCATTCAGAACGCCATCCCCATGCCGTTCTTCGGAACCACGCCGTTCGCGGCGCCAGGCCTTGGAATCATCGCTTCTCTCGTCATGCTCGCCTTCGGCATGTGGTGGCTGCAGCGCGCCGAGTCGGCGGCCCGCAGGTCGGGCGAGGGCTATGGCGCCGGGCAGCAGACGGCGGCCGACACGGCGGCGGACGACGAGTTCGTGCGCGAGCGTGCCACCGTCGCGCGCGAGTTCGACCCCGCCGAGATCCATCACGGCCGCCGCAGCGAGGCCCATCCGCCCATCATCTGGGCCGTGCTGCCGCTGATGGTCGTCGTCGGCGTCAATCTTCTCATGTCGATGGCCGTCCTGCCGCGCCTCGACCTGTCGTTCCTTGCGGAAGAGAGATGGGGTGCGACGTCCTTGTCGGCGGTCGGCGGGGTCTGGTCGGTCGCCGTGGCGCTCGCGGCCGCCGCTGCGACTGTCGTCGCTATCAACCGGTCGCGTCTGCCCGCGTTGCGTGAGAGCATGGACGCAGGCGCCAATGCCTCGGTGCTGCCGGCTTTCAGCGTCGCGAGCCTTGTCGGCTTCGGCGCCGTCGTGGCTGCACTGCCAGCCTTCGCGGTGGTGCGCGATTGGGTGCTGTCGATCGGCGGCGGTCCGCTCGCCTCGCTGGCGGTCGCAACCAATGTCCTTGCGGCTCTGACGGGATCGGCCTCCGGCGGCATGACGATCGCCCTCGACGCGCTCGGCGAAACCTACATGCGCCTTGCCGCCGAGGCAGGCATCGATCCGGCCCTGCTTCACCGCGTCGCCGCCCTCGCCGCCGGCTCGCTCGACAGCTTGCCTCACAACGGTGCCGTGGTCAGTCTCCTTGCGGTTTGCGAACTGACGCATCGCGACAGCTACTTCGATATGGTGATCGTCGGCATCGTCGGCGCGCTCCTGGGCCTGCTGGCCGTCATCGTGCTGGGGTCGGCGTTCGGATCTTTCTGAGGTGCCGCCCCCGCGATGGCCCCCGAGCGAAGCGTCGGTGGTGCAACCGGAGCGGACCGCGGCCAGCGTCGGCGCGTGCTGGCCGCGGCCCCGCACTCCCGCTATCCCTTCGCGACGGGGACCGCCATGTACGACACGGTCGCCCCGCGCTTCACGAGGACCAGCATGCTCTTCCTGCCCTCGGCTTTGGTCTCGGACATAGCGGTCTTGAGATCATCGGGGCGCGACAGCTCCTTGCTGCCTGCCTTCAGAATCACGTCGCCTTCCTGGAAGCCGAGCTCGGCGGCCTTGCCGTTGGCATCGACGTCAAGGACGGCGAGGCCCTTGTTGCCTGCACCCTTGATCTGCGTCGCGGGCGCGATCGTCAGACCGAGGGGCGCCAGGCCGCTCTGGCCGGCTTCGTCCGCGGAGGCCGTGCGCGGCTTCTCTCCGGCGGGCTGGCCCAGCTTCAAGGTGATTGTTTGCTCCTTGCCGTCGCGAATTATCGTAAGATCGATCGCCTTGTTAGGACCGACCTCGGCAACCTTGCGAGCGAGATCCCGTGCGTCCCGAACCTGAGCGCCGCCGACACGAGTGATGACGTCGCCCGACTTGAGGCCCGCCTTCGCCGCCGGGCTTTCCGCCTGGGCCTCGGCAATCAGCGCACCTTTGGCGCTATCGAGCCCGATGCTGTCTGCAATCTCCGGCGTCACTGCCTGGATCTGCACACCAAGCCAGCCGCGCTCCACGCGCCCGTGTGCTTTAAGTTGATCGACAACGGTATTGACGGTCGCGGCAGGAATGGCGAAGGCGATGCCGACCGACCCGCCCGACGGCGAGAAGATAGCGGTATTGACACCGACCACCTCACCCTTGGTGTTGAAGGTCGGACCGCCGGAGTTGCCTTTGTTCACGGGTGCATCGATCTGGAGGAAGTCGTCGTAGGGTCCGGCGCCGATATCGCGGCCCTGCGCGGAGACGATGCCGGCGGTGACCGTTCCATCCAGGCCGAAGGGATTGCCCATGGCGACGACCCACTCGCCGACCCGAGGCATGACGTCGGCCAGCTTCACGAAGGGGAAATCCGTCCGGCCCTCCACCTTGAGGAGGGCGAGGTCGGTCTTCGGGTCGGTTCCAACAACCCTTGCATCCAGGGTCGAGCCGTCCTCGGTGACCACCTGAACCTGCGCGGCGTGGTCAACGACGTGATTGTTCGTGACGATGTAGCCGTCGCGGCTGACAAAGAAGCCCGAGCCTTGCCCTTGTACGATCTCGCGATGCTTGCTGCCGTCCTGCCGCGGCATCCTCTTGCCACCGAACTCCTTGAAAAACCGCTCGAACGGCGTGCCTTGAAACGGCTGCACATCGAGGTCGTCCGACATCAACTGCGGGGCGATGTCGGTTTTGACGCGCACGGAGACCACCGCCGGCTTCACTGCGGCGACGAGATCGGCGAATCCCGGCATCTGCGCCTGGACGTGGGCGGGCACGCTCACAGCTCCCCCGAGACCGGGGGATTCGGCCCTGATCGAGTGAATCGTGGCGGCAAACAGGGCGAGACCGGCGGCGCCGGCGAGCAGCCCTGCTTTCAGCCTGGGCCTCGAGGCAGCACGCGCACGCGCCGCGGGTGCAGGCGGCAGGTTGATTGGGCCCGGAATGTTGTTTGCATCCGACATCGTCATCTCCATCGATAGCTTCGCGAGGGGAGGCGGGAGACCTCCCCGCCGAGCTCATCGGCGCATAGCTAGGGATCGGCCCTGTCGGGCGCCTGGCGCTTTCCATACGTTTTCGTAAGCCGCGGTCCGCTGTCCGGTACGGATGACCGCCCGGCAAGCTCTGCCACGGGGGTGGTCGCTTCCGGGAAGCGCACTTCGACCACGAGACCAGGCGCATGATCGAGAAGGCGGAGACGGGCACCATGGAGCTCGGCGACAGCAGCGACAAGGGCAAGACCAAGCCCGCTTCCGGGCGTGGTGCGGCTCGATTCGAGGCGGTAGAAGCGGCGGAAGACCTTCGCGCGCTCCTCGGCCGGGATTCCGGGGCCGCTGTCGGCAACGCCTGCAACGATCTCGCCGGCGGACCTCCTCACCTTGAGCTCGATCGTCGTGCCCTTGGGGGTATGCCGTATGGCATTCTCGACAAGGTTGGTTGCGAGTTGAAGGAGGAGCTCCCTGTCGCCAGAGACCGCAGCACCTCCCTCGATGTCTGAGACAAGCCTTTGTCCCTGGTCCTCGGCAACCGGCGCAAACGTGATGGCGACGAGCTCGAAGAGCTCCGAAAGACCGACGGTTGCGAACCCCGACTTGCGCGAGCCGGACTCGATCTGCGCGATACGAAGGAGCGCGGAGAATGTCTCCAGCAGCGCCTCCGTCTCTCCGATCGCCGCATCTGTCGAAGCGCGAAACTCTTCCGCCGTCTGCGCCGTCGCTCTTGCAGATTCGAGGTTCTGGCGCAGCCGCGCCAAAGGCGTCCGCAGGTCATGCGCCACGTCGCTCGATATCTGTTTCAGGCTCTCCATCAGGGATTGAATGCGATCGAGCATGGCATTGAGATTGGCGGCCAGCCTGTCGAGCTCGTCGCCGTTCTCTCTGACGGCGGCGCGCGCGTCCAACTGACCCGCCATGATCATCCGGGCCGTCTCGTTGACCGCGTCGACGCGACGAAGAAAGCCCCGGCTCAGCACCAGTCCCCCGAGGATCGCCAGGATCACCGACATGCCACCGCCGGCGGCGAACGCTGTGAGGATCGCCCGACGGGCAGCCTCCAGGCGACGGACGTCTTCTCCGGCGGGGACGAACGTGCCGTCGCCAACGAGAACGCCGTAGCCGATGGCATCTCGGAGATCCGCTGCCGTCTGGCCGCTGCCGTCCTGGCCGCGGGACTGGAGCCGGACCCGCAGGTCAAGAGGTCCCAGCACCGGCGAGACCGGGGCGATGTTGCCGGCAATCCAGAGGCCGTTGGGGCCCTGCAGCAGATAGTACGCGAGACCGCCGCGCTGCAGCCTTCGCTCGATCGACGCGGCGGCCGCTTCGGCGCCCGTCACCCGATACTCGTCTGCAAGCGAGATCGCCTCGCGCTCAACATTGGCGGCGATCTGGGCCAGCATCGAGCGGCTCGTGACAAGCCACACGAGCGCAAAGAGGATTGCAACGGACGCCGCGAACAGGAGGACGTAGAGGGTTGTCAGCCTGAAGATCAGGCTGCTAGCGATTCGCATGGGGCGGCCGCAGGATGTAGCCGGATCCCCGCGCCGTGTGGATCAGCTCCGGCTCGAAGCCCTTGTCGATCTTGCTGCGCAAGCGGCTGATGTGCGTCTCTACGACGCTCGTCTTGGGATCGAAGTGGAAACCCCACACTCCTTCGAGAAGCATGGTTCGCGTCAGGACGCGAGAGCGGTTCCGCAGCAAGTGCTCGAGCAGCTTGAACTCCAGCGGCGTCAGCTCGATGTCCCTGCCCGCACGCCGCACGGTTCGCTTCAGAAGGTCCATCTCGAGGTCTGCAACCTTGAGGGTGGTCTCGGTATCCGCCATGGGCGGGCGCCGGGCAAGCGCATTGATGCGGGCAAGGAGCTCCGCGAAGGCGAATGGCTTCACCAGGTAGTCGTCGCCTCCTGCCTCCAGGCCCTCGACGCGGTCGTCGATGCCGCCGAGCGTCGTCAGCAGCAGGATCGGCGTCTTCACACCCGCGCCCCGTGCGGTCTTGACCACGCTAAGGCCGTCGAGGCCGGGCAGCATCCTGTCGATGATCATTACGTCATACTTCTCTCCGGCCGCGTGCAGAAGGCCATCGCGACCATTGTCGGCGACTACGACAACGTGGCCTTCCTGTCGCAAGCCCTTGGCCAGATACTCGGCAGTCTGCCGATCGTCCTCGACGACGAGAATCTTCATCAGCCATCCCCAGACCAGGCAAGCAGCATTGGACGTACGCCCGGCAGCCCCCCTCGCCCCTTCCTTTCCCAGGCATCCTTCGGCACGACAAACCGCCGGGCGAGGTTCCTTACCCGCAGCGATCGACTTCCATGTGCAAGCCGTGCAGTTTGGAGCGATGTATCGCACGAATGCAGGCGAGTACATCGGCGAAATTCCCTAAGCGCCGACGCGTGAGTTCTTGACGTCTGCCGCACCAGGCGCATGCCCACTGCCGACGGCTGCTGGAGCAGGGGCCGAGGCCGCGCGTGTGCGGCTGGCGCTGGAGCCGGTTGGAGGGCGTGTCTGCCGCCAGCCTTCGGATCGCGGACGCGACTCCCCGGAGTCTTCCTGCGACCAATCGGTGGTTATACCGATTGGTCGAGGCCATGGCGTCTGTTGGGACTATCGCATCGTTCTCGCTGCGTGTGGCATGTCGAGCAGCAGATCGGGGACGTCGCCAATCGCTTGGGGAATCCACCCGCATCCCACGACGATCTGCATGGAGAGAAGTCATGATGCCAGCCTCCGACATACGCACTTTGACGCTGCACAGCAGCGACGCTCGCGAAGCGGTAACGAGCGCTTTCGAAGCCCTGGAAAAGTGGCGCGACGAGGCTTTCGCCGTCAACGAACGCCATCTGACGAAGGCTCTCGACCTTGTGGCCGGTTCCCAGCGCGCCCTGGGCTGGCCGGATCATGTCGCCACAGCGACGAGAGAGTACCTCTTGAAGGCCTCCAAGATCCAGACGCAGATGATCAGTCAAGTCATGGATGCCTGGGAGAAGCAGCTCAAATCCTCCGCCACCCCCCCGGCGCTCCCCGAGGCGTTCCAGTTCCAGATGCCGGCGCCCTACGGATCGGCACTCAAGGGGTCGGACATGTTCCGGCTCCAGGAGCTGACCCTGGCAACCCCATTCATGCTCTGGATGCAGGCTGCGGAGATGTGGCAGCGGAATTGGGCGGAGGCCATGACGGGCTCGTATCAATCGCGACAGGAAAGGCCTGCGAAGAGAGCCGTAAGCTGACCGTCAGGTCCGGGGTCGTCTCCCGCCGTACGTCGCGTGGCACTCTCAACGTAGCCAGCCGCCTATCCAACTCGCGACGCGATCGGAGGGACGGCTGGGGCGAATCAACGCCCCGCGAGCATCGCTGTCCCGAGGAGGATGGCGAGTACCAGCAGTGAGAGGCCTGCTACCGTCCATTGTCGCGCCATGTGGTCGACCCGCTCCAGCATGCCGCCCAACGCAAATGCAGCGTGCCGGACAATACCGGCCCAGGCAATGATCCCTTTCAGGTGCCGGGCATGCGGCGATCCGGTTTTCCAGCGACCCAGCAGCATTGCCAATATGCCGCCAGCCAGGATCGGCCAAACCGTGCTGGCGAGAGACCCGAG
>Ga0105249_10000601_pt1 | contig 32834 bp, 31 predicted proteins | sample KBSS44metaG_FD_81522 | JGI IMG/M metagenome (GOLD analysis project Ga0105249, IMG submission 81522) | Switchgrass rhizosphere microbial communities from Kellogg Biological Station, Michigan, USA - KBS S4-4 metaG | ecosystem: Host-associated > Plants > Roots > Rhizosphere > Soil | place...
CCTGCCACGACGATTCGTCCCGAATCGGTTTCCTTCGCCGTCGCGTCGCGCCTTACTGGAGCGGCCCATCACCGCGGAGGAACTCAATGCGCATGCTCTGGATCGCTGGGATCGTCGCCGCCTCGCAGGCCGTCGCGGCCGATTCCGTGCACTACGTCGAACTCGTCAACACGGCCCGCACGAGCCTGTCCTCGTTCGCCGTCGCCGCGGCCGGCAGCGGCGATTTCCACGAAATTCCGCTCGGCTCGACGCGCCTGCAAGGCGGCGGCGACTCGACCACGATCGGCGTCTCCGGCGACGGCTGCCTGCGCGACTTCCGCCTCGAATTCGCCGACGGCCGCGTACTGATGCAGAAGAACTTCAACGTGTGCAAGGTGCGCAGCTATCACACGGGGCAGTACCTGCGGCGCTCCGAACCTGCGGTGTCGGTCGCGAAGGAGTGACGCGAAGCGCTCACTTTCGCTTGCGCGGACCGATCGGATGCACCGTCTCGCCGCGCAGCAGCATCGCGACGAACTGCTCGATGCGCCGCGCACGCGCTTGCGGCGTTTTCGGCTGCAGCACGCGATAGATGACGGCGTAGCGGTTGGCGCCGTCGAGCGCGTCGAAGAAGGCCCTCGCCTTCGGCACGACCTTCAACGCGGCCAGCAGATCCGCCGGCGCCGCGGCATTGGCCTGCGAGGCGTAGGCACGTTCCCAGCAGCCGTTCGCTTTTGCCGTTTCGATCTCGCGCAGGCCGATCGGCGACACGCGGCCTTCGTCGAGCAACCGCTGCGCGGTCTCGCGATTGAAGCGCGACCAAGCGCTGCCGGCACGACGCGGCGTGAAGCGCGTCAGGAAATAATGCTCGTCGAACGCCTTGAGCTGACCATCGATCCAGCCGTGGCAGAGTGCGCCTTCGATCGCTTCGCGCTTGGCCAACGTCGGTGTCGGCGCGCCGGCTTTGGAGAACTTCAGCCATAGGCCGGGCGCGGTTTCGCCGTGCCGGCGCAGCCAGCGTTCCCATTCGGCGAGGTCGGCGAACGCTTGGATCGGCAGGTCGCTCGGACTCATTTCGATTTCATGGCGCGCAAGGACGGACCGTCGGGCAGCGTGCACCGATTCTAGACGCCCGATGGTCCGCGTGCGCGTGGCTTCAATCGTTCGAGCCGAACCCGTCGCGGAAGATGAACTCGGAATACTCGAACGCGCCGATGTCGGCATCGGAACCGACGACACGCGGATAGCCGCTGCCGCGCTGATCGTTGTCCAGACCGTTGTGGAGGCCGTGGTCGATCGCGCACGAGCCAGCGCGCAGCGCCATCGTCGGCGTGGGACCGCCGCTGAAGCCGAGCACGCCCAGGCGAGCGTCGCAATCCTGCGTGTCGGCCGGCACGCCGACTTCGGCGGCGACGGGTCCGACGATGTTGTTGCTGCCGGCCACGGTCATCGCGAGATCCGCCCCGATGTTCTGGTAGTACTTGCCGGCGATGTTGCCGGCGACGATCGTGCTGCTCAACGTCAGCCGCGATGCCGGCGGATGCTCGGCGGTTGCATGCAGGAAGATCCCTGCGCCGGTCAGGTTCGCCGGCCCGCTGTTGCCGGCGATCGTGCAGTTTGAAAACGTGCCCTGGGCGTACTCGCTGAGGTAGACGCCGCCGCCGCGCCCGGTCGCGCCGTGGCTGGTATTGCCCGCGATCGTGCTGTTGCTGGCGTTGACGCCGGCGGCGTAGCCGTAGATCGCGATGCCTCCGCCCTGGCCCTGCGAACTGTTGTTCGACACCGTGCTGTCGATCAACTGCACATACTTGCCGAAAATCCCGCCGCCGCTGCCGCCGGCGGTGTTGCCGCTGACCGTGCTGTCGACCAATGACACCGCGTATTTCTGCTGGGCGCTGATGCCGCCGCCGTTCCCGCTCGAGCTGTTGCCACTGACGACGCTGTCGGTCAGCTCCAGATGACTGTCCTGGAGGACGATGCCCGGCGAGCCGCCGGTGATTTCCAGGTGATTCAAGGCCACGGCAGTGCCGAGCGTCTGTGGGCCTGTCACGAAGATCGGAAAAGCCGGTGCACCTTCGTCGCGCGCGACGCGCGTGCGGCCCGGCGCGATGCCTCTGATCCACACGCCCCCCTTCGGCGTGAGACTGCCCTGCGTCAGCGTAATCGACGCATACGGCACGATGACGCCGCCCGGCTTCAGCGCGACCGGTCCGCAGTTCGTGTCGGCAACCGCGGCGCCGGCGTTGACGCTGTCGATCGCCTCGCGCAGCGAGCACAAGCCCGAAATGTGCTGGTCGGTGTCCTGCGTGACCGTGACGGTCGACGCGAGCGCGACGGGCGCCAGCGCCATCCCGACGGCGAGGGCGAGGGCCGAGCGCATCGGCGTGGAAGTTCGATTCATCGCGGCAAGCTCCGGTCGAGGGGATGGGCGCGCACGGCGCGTTCGTACCGGATACGCAGTTCCATCGCGCCAGCGGACATGCGCCGGCGCATGGAAAACTCGGGCGCCCGACGCGGTTACTATCCCGACCCTCAACGGACGGCCGCGCGTCGCCGTTGCGTGCCAGCGCCGGAGCGGCGCGCCAGACATGCCCGCCGAGGGCGACGATCACGGAGTGGAACGACGATGCCCGCATGCCCCTCGAGAATCCTGCTCTGTACCGCACTCGCGCTCGGCTTCAGCGCGGCCGCACACGCGCGCACGCCGCTGCCGACTCCCGCGCAGCGCCATGCGCAGGCCGTGACGATCACGCGCGACGACTGGGGCATCGCGCACGTGCACGGAAAGACCGACGCCGACGCGGTGTTCGGCATGGCGTATGCGCAAGCCGAAGACGACTTCAACCGCGTCGAGACCAACTATCTCGACGCGATGGGCCGCCGCGCCGAAGCCGAAGGCGAATCGGCGATCTGGCAGGACCTGCGCATGAAGCTCTTCGTCGATCCGGCCGAGCTGAAGTCGCTGTATGCGAAGAGTCCCGCGTGGCTGCGCGAACTCATGGACGCCTGGGCCGACGGCCTCAACTACTACCTCGCCACGCATGCGGACGTGCACCCGCGCGTGATCGCGCATTTCGAACCGTGGATGGCGCTCAGCTTCACCGAGGGCAGCATCGGCGGCGACATCGAACGCGTCGCGCTGAAGCCGCTCGAAGATTTCTACGGCCACGACGCGCCACCCGTCGCATTCGCTTCGCCGGAGGCGACGGCGCATCCGAGCTGGGTCGAACCGACCGGATCGAACGGCATCGCGATCTCGCCGAAGCTGACGGCCGACGGCCACGCGCTGCTGCTCATCAATCCGCACACCTCGTTCTTCTTTCGCTCCGAACTGCAGATGACCAGCGACGCCGGGCTCGACGTCTACGGCGCCGTCACCTGGGGCCAGTTCTTCGTCTACCAGGGCTTCAACCGCCACGCCGGCTGGATGCACACGTCCACCGGCGTCGACGCCGTCGACGAGTTCGCCGAAACGATCGTGCACAAGGACGGCCGCGCGTTCTATCGCTACGGCAAGACGTTGCGCCCGGTATCCACACGCACGTTGCGCGTGCCGTACCGCGCGAAGGACGGCTCCCCTGCACAGCGCAGCTTCACCGTGTATGCGACGCATCACGGCCCGATCGTGCGCGCCGACGGCGAAAGGTGGATCGCGATCGCGCTGATGAACAAGCCGCTCGAAGCGCTGCAACAAAGCTGGCTGCGCACGAAGGCGACCGACTACGCGAGCTATCTGAAAGTGGCCGCGCTGAAAGCCAACTCGTCCAACAACACGATCTTCGCGGACGACAAGGGCGAGATCGCCTACCTGCACCCGCAGTTCATTCCCAAGCGCGACGACCGCTTCGACTACACCAAGCCGGTCGACGGCAGCGACCCGACGACCGACTGGAAAGGCCTGCATGCGCTCGACGAAGCGCCGCACCTGCTGAATCCGCCGAACGGCTGGATCATGAACACGAACAACTGGCCGTACTCCGCAGCCGGCCCCGACAGCCCGAAACGCGCGGACTATCCGCGCTACATGGACACCTTCGGCGAGAACCCGCGCGGCGTGCACGCGACGCGCGTGCTGACGGGGCGGCGCGATTTCACCGTGTCGTCGCTGATCACCGCCGCATTCGATTCGTACCTGCCGGCGTTCGCGCGGCTGGTGCCGGTCCTGGTCGCCGACTACGACGCGCTCGGCAGCGACGATCCGATGAAGCGCAAACTGGCCGGCCCGGTCGCGCTGCTGCGCGACTGGGACTATCGCTGGGGCATCGCCTCGATGCCGACCTCGCTCGCGGTGTTCTGGGGCGACACGTTGTGGGACGAAGTCGCCGCCTCCGCCGCGGCAGCGGGCATGCCGGTGTACGACGCCATGGCCGGCGAGACCGGCGCGAAGGCGCGGCTCGGCGCGCTCGCGGAAACGTCCGATCGCCTCGAAAAGGACTTCGGCCACTGGGGCGTGCCGTGGGGCGAGATCAACCGCTACCAGCGCATCGACGGTTCGCTGGTGCAGCCGTTCGACGACGCCAAGCCGAGCATCCCGGTACCGTTCACGTCCTCGCGCTGGGGCTCGCTCGCCTCGTTCGGGGCGCACCGCTGGCCCGGCACCAAGCGCTACTACGGCACCGGCGGCAACAGCTTCGTCGCCGTGGTCGAGTTCGGCGACAAGGTGCGTGCCCGCGCGATCACCGCCGGCGGCGAGAGCGGCCACCCGGATTCGCCGCATTTCAACGACGAAGCGGAAAGGTATACGACGGGAAATTTCCGCACCGTGTATTTCTGGCCGGAGCAGCGCGAGGGACATGTCGAGCGCGTGTACCAGCCGGGGCAGTGAGGCCGCGCGGGACGACGCGCGTCGACTGGGGTGGCTGGCCCGGCGGTTCCTTCCCCCTTGCGCAGAGAAAGGGGTCGATAGGAGACGCTGACGCTGTTCCTTCCCCCTGCGGGGCAGGATTCGATAGGAAACGTCGACGCTGTTCCTTCCCCGTTGAGGAGTAGGCGCTCATTCATCGGCCTGCGGCATCGCGAATCAAAATGAATTCCCGCGTTCGCGGGAATGACGTCGCGACCGGCGAGCCATGGTCGCAACGATCGCCCCATGACCGGCTGCTCGTGACGTTGCGAATCACAGTCGACTCTCGTCTTCTCAGGAATGACGTCTCGAGTGCATGCGTGCCGGACCGTCGGACTCGCGCACCCCTCGTGTCGGCTTTGCCCGCCCCTTCTCGTAATTTGAAATCGCGTGCCCTGGGTGCGCCGGCCGGCGCCGATCGCCTTGCGAAAGGAGAATTTCATGGAGCGTAGGTGGTTGCGCAGCGCATCGGCGCGGTTTGGGATGCTGTCGTGGTTCGTCGTCGCCGGCATGGCGATCGCATCGTTGGCGCCGACGCGTGCCGAGGCGGACACGTTCACGGTGACGACTACGGCCGACAGCGGGCCCGGTTCGCTGCGCCAGGCCATCCTCGATGCAAACGCGCAGACCGGCGGCTTCGCCTGCAACGGTCATCAGATCGCGTTCGCCATTCCCGGCGACGGCGTGCATACGATCCAACCGCTGTCGGCGCTGCCGGCGCTGCTGATCACGATCGACCTGGACGGATTCACCCAACCGGGCTCGGTGCCGAACAGCGCCTCGCAAGGCAACAACAGCGTGATCAAGATCGAGCTCGACGGCAGTCTTGCCGGCGCTGCGAATGGCTTGCTGCTCTCCTCCGCCTCGCCGTGCTCGGCCGGCGGCTCGACCCTTCGCGGCCTCGCCATCAACCGCTTCGAGGGCGCGGGCATCCGGCTCGAAACCTTCTGCACGCCGCCGATGATCTGCGCCGTCGGCAACGTGCTGATCCAAGGCAACTTCATCGGCACCGACGTGACCGGCACCGTCGCGATGGGCAACGGCTTCGGCGCGACCTTGCAGCCCGGCATTGCACTCGGATCGAACAGCTCGCGCACGATCGTCGGCGACCAGGTGCTTGAGGAAGGCGGTCCGAACACGCCGATCGCCGCCGACCACAACGTGATCTCGGCGAACGCACTGGACGGCATCCTGCTCGATTCGACGCCGCCGGCCACGCTGTCGTTCGACCAGCGCATCCGCAACAACACCATCGGTCTCGATGCCGCCGGCACGGCAGCGTTGCCGAACGGCCGCCACGGCATCTATGCGACGACGCTCAGCGACGCGACGAAGGTGCAAGACAACCTGATCGCGGGCAACGTCGGCGATGGCGTGCGCATCCTCGGCAACGTGTCGCCGTCGAACATCGAGCGCAACGGCATCGGCATCGGCGAGAACGGCGCGCCCTTCGGCAACGGCGGGGACGGTCTGCATGTCGGCGGTGCGAGCACGCAGATCACCATGGGTTTCCGCTATGCCTTCAGTCCGTTCGAAAGCGCCAGCATCGCCAACAACGGAGGCGCCGGCGTCTACGTGGACGACACCTCGACGCTCGATGGCGTCGCCTTGTCCATTGCCGGCAACGCCGGCATCGCGTTCGACCTGGCACCGGCCGGCATCACGCCGAACGACGATCTCGACGCCGACACCGGGCCGAACGAGCTGCTCAACACACCCATCATCACCAGGGCGAGCGTCGATGCCTCACTCAACGGCACGATCGCCGGCACGCTCAACTCGACACCGGGCGTGCCGACGGAAATCCATTTCTACTTCAGCGACGGCTGCGGGCCGGGCGGCAACGGCGAAGCCGAGCACGTCGTCAGCAACGGACAGATTCCGGTGTCGGCCACGGCCACGGGCGATGCGATGGGCAACGCGACCTTCAGCGCCGTGGCGCCGTTCCTGCCGGTCGGAAAATACGTCAGCGCGCAATCGCGCAGGTTCTCCAGCATCGCGGTTCCGCCGGCGATCGAGGTATCGGAGCTTTCGCCGTGCGTGCTGGTGACGTCGAGCGTCGATCTGATCTTCGCGGATGGGTTCGACTGAGCGAAGCGTCTGCGCTGCGATCGCAGCGGCTGGATACGCGAAAGAGGGAACGGATGCGGTTCGCGCAGAGCGCCCCCTTCCGCCTGCCGGCACCTTCCCCCGCTGCGCAGGGGAAGGATTCATCATTGAAGTTGCTCCAACCCAACCGCTTCTTCGAAGCGTCTACGCCCTGCGCGGCAGCTTCCAATCCGGCCGTGGAAAATGGCAGGTGTAGCCATTGGGAATACGCTGCAGATAGTCCTGATGCTCCGGTTCGGCTTCCCAGAAATCGCCGGCCGGCTGCACCTCGGTCACGACCTTGCCGGGCCACAGGCCCGAGGCGTCGACGTCGGCAATCGTGTCCAGCGCGGTCTGCTTCTGCGCGTCGCTGGTGTAGAAGATCGCCGAGCGATAGCTCTCGCCGATGTCGTTGCCCTGGCGGTTGCGCGTGGTCGGATCGTGGATCTGGAAGAACAGCTCCAGGATGTCCCGGTAGCTCGTCTTGGCGGGATCGAAGGCGATCTCGATCGCCTCGGCGTGGCTGCCGTGGTTGCGATACGTCGCGTTGCGCACGTCGCCGCCGGTATAGCCGACGCGCGTCGAAATCACGCCTTCGTGGCGGCGGATCAGGTCTTGCATGCCCCAGAAGCAGCCGCCGGCGAGTACTGCACGTTCCTGGCTCATCGCACGTCCTCCACTTGATCGAGATAGTCGCCGTAGCCTTCCGCCTGCATCTTCTCGCGCGGGACGAAGCGCAGCGAAGCCGAGTTGATGCAATACCGCAAACCGCCGCGATCGCGCGGGCCGTCATCGAAGACGTGGCCGAGGTGGCTGTCGCCGTGCTTGGAACGCACTTCGGTGCGGATCATGCCGTGCGTGGTGTCGCGCAGCTCCGCCACGTTCAACGGCTCGATCGGCTTGGTGAAGCTCGGCCACCCGCAGCCCGATTCGAACTTGTCGGACGAGGCGAACAACGGCTCGCCCGAGACGATGTCGACGTAGATGCCGGCGTCGTGGTTGTGCAGCAGCGCGCCGGTGCCCGGGCGCTCGGTCGCGCCTTGCTGCGTCACGGCGTACTGCTCCGGCGACAGCTTCGCGATCGCCGCAGGGCTCTTTTCGTACTTGGACATGGTGTTCTCCAGTGGTCGGTAGAACGGTCGCGGCAGGGAACCCGGCCGCGGCGCCGCGGACAGATCGTCGTGGCGTCTAGGCCGCCTTAAATTTGGCCGATTTTCGCGCGAACAAGGGCTGCGCACCTCCCTCGATCATAGGCTGCCGGCTTCTTGGCGCGGCGACGCGAACCGGACGAATCGTGTCCGATTTGCAGGCGTTGCGGCGTATTGAAGATATGGGGACGCCGCACGCGCGATCGAGTGCATCGCGAAAATTCGCGATCGGCTGCCGCGTGCGGCCCCATCGCGCGCCTTTGCGGCGGCGTTCGCCCTGGTTCGATTCCCTTCGACCGCCAGCCAGCGGGGGGCGTCGCCGCATTCTCCGAAGCCGCCCGAATGGCGGCCGTGGGAGCGGCCTGGGCCGTGATGGGTTTCGTGAAAAGTGGCGCGAAGACCGAAAGGAGCGCATCGCGACTGAAGCCCCTCACATACCCCGCTCCACCCCGCAAGTGCGCCCGGTCACCGAATCCTTCCACTGCGCAGCGGGGTCCGTGAGCGGTGGCGCGAGGGCCTGGACAGAGCTTCCGCGCCATCGCAGCCACGCCGCTACTTGCGCGAAGCGAACTCCGCCAGTTCCACCAGTGCAGCGCGCTCGCCGTCGCTCGGCTCCGCCGCCCCGGCGAAGACGAGTCGGAACATGCGCCCGCCCGCCAGGAACACCGCCTCCGCGCGCGGATTGCCCTCGCTGCAGTGATGCATCAAGCCGCTCGGCTTGCCGAGCTTCGGCAGCGCATCGACCGTGCAGCCGCCGGCCCCCAGCAGCGCCTGCGCCATCGCCCGGTTCTGCGTCGTCTTCGTCACCGCCACCGTGACGACACGGCGGTCCGCAGACAGCACGCAGCTGGTCTTGTCGGGCACGATCGCCGAGACCTCGTCCGACGCCAGCAGGCGCTGCACCATGCCCGGGTCGAGGTAGGGGCAGTTCGTCTCTTTCGCGAGCGCCTTGGGGCTCGTCGCCACGCCCAGCGTGGAGGCGACCAGGTGCCCCGCGAAGTCGCGCTGCGCCGGCGTGATCGGCTTGGCCAGATTCAGATAGCCAGACACGTTCACGCTGCCGCGATGCCCATAGAAGAACATCTGCGCGGGATCGACCTCGCCGTCGTCCTTCTTCATCTGATAGCTGAAGCCTTCCTCGCCGAGCGCCAACATCGGCTCGACCACGCTGGTCGCGGCCACCGCCTCGCGCATGCCGACGGCCGCTGCCGTCGCCGCTTCGGTCGACGGCGTGACCATGTGGTTGAACCCGAAACTGATACTCGTGTTCGCCGTCATGAAGCTGCACTCGCCCTGCCCGCCGGACAGCACGCGCCACGGCGCGACATCGGAAAAGCCCTTGTCGACGAGCGAGGTTTCGATCAGCGGGCACTTTTGTGCGGCGAACGCGGGGATGGTCGGGAAGAGCAGAGTCACGGCAATGAGCCAAGGTCGTTTCATGGTGGTTCCCCAGTGTGTGGCCGAGCATGGGGCACAGGCGCGGTCGTGCGTCGCTGCTGCCGCGGCGCCGTGTCCGTTTCCCCAGTGACAGCGCGTGGGCTGTCCTAGATGAAGAAACGGAAGTTGGGGGGAAGGTGTGCCACGGGAGAGCCGCGATCAGCAGCCGGACGCGCGAGACCCGGTGAGCCACAACGGATCTGCGCCGGGCGGGCGCTCGCTGCGGTCCGCGTCGGCAAATACCAGAAGGCGTTCAGACCGGAGCCTGCTTCCGCGCACCGGCATCGGCCGATGCGATCGCTTCGGTCAACAGGGCATCGTAGATGTCGATGCGGCTCTTCACTCCAACCAGGAACCACGCAATGAGATATGCCAACAACAACGCCCACAGCAGCAACGCGCCGATCAGGTGAATCTGACCGAGCGCGTGCCAGTCGCCGAAGCCCCAATCCTTGAATTGCAGGTAGAGCACGACGAGCACCGGCAGCACGCCGAGTCGCTCCATGCCACCGGTGAACAATCCCAGGCGATAGCCGAGGGTCGCCTTGCGATCCCTCAGATAGCGCTGCCGCCGCGCAACCTCCCGCGGCGGAAAACTGCACAGCCAGTCCACGAGTTGCCGATAGCCCGCGTAGGCGGCATCCAACTCGCGCGAATACTGCCGACGGTGCCGCACGAACGTCCGCCGCGCATCGAGGAAAGCGATGGTCAGAACCGCGGCCAATCCCAGCAACTCCAGCAGCAGACCACTGAGCGCCACTATCATGCCCAGCCATCCGCCCACCACGTTCGCCGCGGCCACACCGGCGCCGCCTCCGGCGAAACCGATGACGGTGATCCACCACAACACGCGCTCCTCTTTGGGGCTAGTGGTGCTCTTGACGTAGTCGCGAAGGCGCTCTTCGAGCGACGCGAAGCTCAATGGGGAGTCGGGCATTGGGGCATCTCAGTTGGTTTGGCAGCGACACTTCGGAAGTGAGTGTACGTATCGCTCCCCTTTCAGCACATCTCGTTGGTGATCACATCGACGCACTCGTCGATCTACTGCAGAGCATGCGTCGGGGCAGCTCTGCTCCCTTTCATGCGGGGGCGATGAAGAAAGCTGCACCTGAGACGCACTCGGTTCATGGACGGACTGCAGCAACGAACCCGCAATCGATCGTGCATAGCACGGCTGAGGGGACTCGATTCTGGGGCGTCGTGAACGCTGTCGCGCCGATTCGTTGCTTCAATGCATGGCGACACCGCAATCGGCCCGTGCGAACCCATCAACATGCCGGAGCAGTCGGAATTGCGGTCGACGAGTAGTGTATTTGGTCATCGGCATCCGAAGCCGTGGATATCCACGGCTCGGGGACCTTTGGCAGGGAAACTTTCCCATGATGGATTCGCTCGCAATCAGATTGGAGCCGGCAGAACAGGCGTTGCTGGATCAGATCGAGTTCGATGTTCTGCGACTGGACGACTACGAAGACGTCGAAAAGAATGCCGAGATTGCGGTCAAGACGCTGGGCATCATCCAACTCGGCGGTGTACCAGACCATCGTCTACGCTACTTCACGGACCGGCGTACAGGATCGGCGGACGCGGTTCATCGCGGCAGCAGGCCTTCGAACGAAATGGATGCTACGGCGTAGAAATTCTCAAGCATCCGCACTTCTTGCCCTATCTGCACTACTTTGTACTTGGGCCCGACCTACCGGACGCCATATCTAGTGCGTTTCGAGCCCGCTTTGAAGCCTGCGGCGGGGTCACTTCAAGTGACATCGTGCCATTGGGGCGCGAAGCGAAAGCCCTCACGCGCGAGTATGCGCTGAAGCCCTATGATGCTCGGGAGGTATTCTACAAACTCGCTCTAGACTGCGGTCGAAGCTCCAGCGTTGCCACCTCGATACGAGACGCCGTCAAATCCATTCGGTGAAGGATGACGTATGACCAGGCTATGTACGCCAACGCGCGCCGGACAGTAACGATCGTGCGTTAGCGAGACATTTCAGTACGCTGTTGTCGATCGGCGAAGATCGTCGGCGATTGGCCAATCACTGGAGGACGGCTTCCGACCCAAACGAGCCGGTCATGGGCGGCAGGTTTCGGAAAGCTAATCGAAGCGTCAAACGTAAACGATCCAAGACGCTGTCCGGATTGCCCATCCCGAAGGCAGCATCAGGTTTGCCTCTATTGTGTAGTCGACAGCACGGCGGCGAACACGACATCGCTGGCATCGACGGCGACGCTGCTGGGGTAGCCGAACCCACTACCGAACTATCTTCTTCACCGCATTGTTGCCGTAATCGGCGACGAACACGTTGCCGATCGCATCGACGGCGACGCCGTGGGGGTGGTCGAACCCGCTGCCGAGCGTGATGACCGTCGTATAGTCGGGCGCCAGGATCTCCTTCACCGCGTTGTTGTAGGTATCGGCGACGAACACGTTGCCGCTGGCATCGACGGCGACGCCGAAGGGAGAGCTGAAGCTGAACGCGCTGCCGAGCGGGATGACCGTCGTATAGCCGCCAGCTGCCAGGATCTCCTTCACCGGATTGATGTTGCTTAAATCGGCGACGAACACGTTTCCGCTGGCATCGACGGCGACGCCGTAGGGCTGGTCGAACCCGCTGCCGAGCGTGATGACCGTCGTATAGTCGGGCGCCAGGATCTCCTTCACCGCGTTGTTGTAGGTATCGGCGACGAACACGTTGCCGTTGGCATCGACGGCGACGCCGTTGGGATGGTTGAGCCCGCTGCCGAACGGGCTGAGCGTCGTATAAGCGGGTGCCAGGATCTCCTGCACCACGTCGTGGTCCCAATCGGCAACGAACACGTTGCCGCTGGCATCGACAGCGATACCGAAGGCAAAGACGAGCCCGTTGGTGAGCGTGTTGATCGTCGTATAGCCGGGCGCCAGGATCTCCTTCACCAAGTCGTGGTTGTAATCGGCGACGAACACGTTGCCGCTGGCATCCACGGCCACGCCAGTGGGCTGGCTGAACCCGCTACCGAGCGTAAGGATCACTGCACCGTCGAACCCGTTGCTGTAGATCGTGTCGGTGCCTACTGTCAGCGTCGCATTCGACGTGTTGCCGAGGCCGCCATTGGTGGAGTTCACCTGTACGCTGTTGTACTTCAAACCGGGCGTCGTGCTCTGCACGACCACCGCCATTGTGCAAGAGGCGCCGGCTGCCAACGTTGCATCGGACAGACTCGCCGAAGAGGCTCCCGCGTCAGCCGTGACGGCGCCGCCGCAGGTGTTCGTCAATCCATTCGGCACGGCCACCACCATTCCTGCAGGCAGACTGTCGATGAAGGCGACGCCAATCAGGGACTCTGCCGGGTTGGAATTGCTGATAGTGAACGTCAGCGACGTGGTGCCGTTCGGTGGAATCGTTGACGCGCCAAAACTTTTCTGGATCACGGGAGGCGCGGTCGTGACCGTCAGCGCAGCATTCGACGTGTTGCCGATGCCGCCATTGGTGGAGTTCACCTGGACGCTGTTGTTCTTATCGCCGGGCGTGGTGCCCTGCACGACCACCGCCATTGTGCAAGAGGCGCCGGCTGTCAACGTTGCACCGGACAGACTCGCCGAAGAGGCTCCCGCGTCAGCAGTGGCGGTGCCGCCGCAGGTGTTCGTCAAGCCATTCGGCGTGGCCACCACCATCCCTGCAGGCAGACTATCGGTGAAGGCAATGCCCGTGAGGGAGTCCGTCACGTTCGGATTGGCGATAGTGAAAGTCAGCGACGTGGTGCTTAATTCTGGAATCGTTGCCGCGCCAAAGATTTTCGTGATCGTTGGTGGCAACAACGCCAATTCCGCCAATGTCGCTTCCACTGCCCCGATATCGCATTGCGCGCCTTGCGGACGGGCGATGCCACGCTGATCCGTGGCCGGCGCATTCGTGCAGGCGATGGCATCGATCACTGGGCTGCCTCTCGATGGCAGCAGTGTCCACGTGGGGCCGCCGTTGTTGGCCAACGCACCGAGTTGCGGATCGCCCCCGATGAAGTTGCCCGATGAACCGGGTGCCGGGTCACAAAAACAGTTCAAATCGTCGGTTGTGTTGCCGGCAATGATCGAATTGATCACTAGAGGCTGCGAGTTCGCCCCGAGGAAGCCATCCCCTTGGTTCGCGCTGATCGTGCTGTTGGTCAGCGTAACGATAGCGCCAGTACCCAGCGCATAGATGCCGCCGCCTCCCCCCGGGATGGCATGATTCCCGGTGACCGTGCTGTTGGTCAGTGTGAGGGGCATGCTCGTATAGATGCCGGCGCCTTCCTGTGCCACATTGCCGCTGATGGTGCTGTTGATCACTGTGACGGAACCTTGTCCGCCGGTGTTCGCATAGATGCCACCGCCAGCGTTCCCGCCGCTGCTGCCGCTGATTGTGCTGTCAATCAGCGTGAGGATACCCACGACCGTAATACCGCTTCCCAAAGTGCCGGTGACCGTGCAATGGTCTAGCGTCAGAATCCCGTTTGCAAACGTATTGGCGACTCCGCTATAGACGGCATTGCTCAGCGTGAGATAGCTCAACGTCAGCTCACCGCCACCCGGCTGGCCCTGGGAGATGATGCCGAAAGCATTGGTCGCGCCGGAAGGACGCTGGATCGTCACCTGGCCATTGGCGCTGGCGTCGATGGTGAGGTTATTGCTACCGTCGATTGAGAGGGTGCTGGTGCTCGCATCGGCGAGCGTGATCGTATTGGCGCCGCCGTTGGGAAACGTGGTGACATCAAAATTGATGGTGTCGACAGTATGAAAGCCTGACCCACTGTTCACGCAGCCGGTGCCCGCTACGGAGCCGGCATTCATGGAAACGACGGCCTGACGCAGGGTACAGGTGTCTGCGCTGCCCGTATCGTCGGAAGAGTTCACCACGATGGTAGCGGCCACGCCGGGTAGTGGCGTCACGCCCAAGCCAAAGCCCAACGCCAGCGTCAATAACGCGAGCGCACGCTGAAAGGCGGACCCGCCACAGCGCGCAAAAATCGTTTCGGCAATTCGCATCAGCTGGCCCCTGTTGTGGCAGATCCCAAATTTTTTCATCTCCACCACGATTTTCTTCGCCGGATTCAGCGACGCACACTTTCCGAAACCCGGGCCGGAATACACGTCCGTGTGTTCTCTCTTGGCCGGATTCGGTCGGTCGCGCAGTGAGCGACCAAGGGTGATCATGAGCAGCGCACTGATCACCGGCTACCGGAACTGTCGATCATGTTGACCGGTACATGCAGATGCGACCTGCACGGTTCGCAGCGCAGGGTTCCAAACTAGGTTGTAGTTGCGGTTCATGTGACGACTCCCTCTATCGGGTACAGGGACGCTGTGGTCCGGCGAATACATCCGCGAGCACGCACAACACTGCGGCAACCTAAAACAGGCAGTCACATTATCGGCTCGCCGGTCAGGCAAGCGGTTGTCCGAACGTCTCAATTGCCGAGAATCGTCGCGACCGACGACTGCGGCGTCAGACGATCCCGCAGCTTGCTGCCGACTGTGCGGCACGCCAATCGCGCGGAGTCATGCCGAAGTGTCGCCGGAAGGCCTTGTGAAACGCCAAGGGGTCGCCATAGCCGCAGCGTTCCGCGATCGTGTCAAAGACGAGGCGCGGGCACGCGGTCAGCAACTTCGCCGCGTGCCGCATCCGCAACCTGCGCAGGCGTTCCTCGACACGCTCGCCGCGCGCAGCGAATACCCGGTAGAGCTGGGCGCGCGAACAAGCCAGCGTCGCGGCCACTGCTCCGACGGTCACCTGCGGGTTGGCTACGTGTTGCCCCAACTGGTATACGGCCGCGTCGAACAAGGCATCGTCCAACGCGTCCGACCAATGGTGCCCGGCGCTGCGGGTGCTGGCCAATGCCACCAGCGCCAACGCGCGCGCCGCCCGCAGCGTTGCCGCAGCCGCCACGCCATCGCACCCGCCTTGCCGCAGTCCGCGCACACACGCTTGCAGTTGCGCGCTAAGCAGAGTGGGCGGCAGCGACCGTAACGCCATGCCGCGCGGAACCGCGTCGCCACCAACCGCTTCGACGACGGCAGCGCGCGAAATGCGCAAATAGGACGTATCGATTCGCGAGGTACGAGCCGTCATTCGTCGTCCCGGATCGAATACCACGGGCCCCGAGCCCGCGTGCAAAGCCTGCGCCTGATCCTTACCGTGGCGGATATGCATGTGACCGGCATTGACCACGCCGATCACGATCGCGGTGTCGTCGCCGCCGGCGCCGAAACGGGATGCGCAAGGGTCTGCTTTCATCTCGACAAAATCGACCCCTCCAGACGTCAGCGCATACCTGAAGTCGCCGAAATAATCATCGCGTGCGCCAAGCGGACATTCAAGGCGGGACCCCGTGGCAAGGGCGCGACAGAATTCGAAACGATCGCCCGCGGGCACTTCCTGTGTTGAATGGTGCACCCAAATGACGGGCAGCTGCGGGGCATCCACCGAGTTTTGCCCTGACAACAGCGTTCGGGTTGCCGAAGTGTTCACGCGCTAACCTTAAACGATGCGCAGGTTCTTGGGCATGCGCTGCGGGGCGCGCAAGAACGTATCATTGGCGAAGCGCTGGAACAGATCGGGCGGCAGCAGGGTCTCGCGCGGTTCGGCGTGCACCTTCCCACGCACCGTGTGCAGACCGGAGTACCGGCGCGGCGGTCGACTTCGGTCACGTCGTATTCGACGCGATCGAAGTCGCGCTTGAAGGCAAGTTGGCCGATGAAGTCATAAATTTCCTGCGTGGCTCTGGCCGGTTCGCTGGTCAAGGTTTCCTACTGCACCAGCAGCAGACCGCCAGCCTCGTACGCGAAGCAAGCCTGCTTCAACGCGTGGTAAGCGTAACCGACCCTGCCGTCGGCGGCGGCGATGCAATCGGCGCGCGCGTACACCCTGCCGCCGGGCGAATAACTGAAGATTGACGATGGGCTGAAGGCGTTTTTCTGCACGAGCCGCTCAATGCTGCCTGTCATGAAAGTGGGAGCGTGTTACTCGACGTGGTGACTGGCGACAGCGGGTTCTACCTCCTTGTTGACTACCAGTTGTCCCACAAAGTCTCGTAGAACGCGTTTGCGACCATGATGCCGCGCGCTACGCCGAACTGCTTCTTCCAGAGACCTTCCGAATTGTCGCGCCGCGCGTTGTAGGTGCCGGCAAACTCCGCGTCATGGAACGATGGACTGCCAGCACTGCGGCAGTGGTACCAACCGAGGTTCACGTTTGATTTTTGCAGTAGTTTTTGAGCTCTGCCTGACGCAGTCCGCTGGTTGTATGGTTGGCAGCATCCATGTCCTGTCTGGGAAAGAGCTTTTCAACGAATAGTCCCAAACACGAAGATCCCGACAGCTCCCGAGTGACAGCAATGTGGCTACCAGATTTGGAACGCGAGCTTCTGCTTCTGGCCGATAGCGCGCCTTCCGAGGGGCGATTTCTGAATTCGGCAGCTAACCAAGCAGCGCGGGTGCTGTGGACTATGGTGGCCACGGCGCGATCCGAATGCGCTGACGTGTGTGCTCCGCGCTCGTGCTGATACGTGCGAGCAGAGACTGAGGGGCGGCACATTCTGACTTGGCCACGAATGGCACACCTTAGATGGCCGTCAGGGCCCCCGCTTGTGCGCGAACGCGGCAAACGGGCTGCGGGAGATTGTACCCGGCGCTTATTCTTCTACGTCGAAGCCCGGACTTGGAAAGTGGAACCTGACCCCGGTTTTCGACCCCGGTTTGCTACTCGTGCGCCTGCGGTGATGGGGCAAGATCGAGGGCCTGCAGCGGTCCCACATCGACACGCGCGCGCGGCAGGTGGCCGAGAGCGACATCGGCTGCTTGCTGCATTTCTTTCTTGTACTTCGCTACGTCCACCATGCCGTTCGGCGTCCAGACCATGACGTGCCCAGGCATGCCGACGCGCGAGCCGGTGACCTGGGCCATTTCGTTGTTGAACCGCTGCTCGGCCAACGGCAGCGCGACGGCGTCGGCGTAGCGCTTGCGCAACTCGCGCCAGATGGCGTTCGCCTGATCGTGCTCGGCGGGCCCGACCTGGTCCCAGGCGGCGGCGGCCGACTCGGTGAACTGCGCGTCTTTGCGTTCAGCGGCCAGCGCGAGCCAAGCCAAGCCGCGCGGGCGATCCACCGGCACGCCGAGACCTTTGAAGTAGGCGATGCCTAGGTTGTACTGGGCGTCCTTCATGGCCCAGCCCGCGGCGATTTCCCAGCAGCGCAGTGCACTTCGGGGATCGTCGCGACGGAAGTATTCGTTGCCCTTCGTGAAGTAGTAGCTGCCCGGCAGGAAACGAGACTCCTGCTCGTGCAGCCAGCCGCCATGCATCAGGTCGAGGAACAGGCCTTGTGCGGCATGTGCGGGTGGACAGCCCAGCGCGAGCGCAGCCGAGATGACAACGGCGGCGATTCGTCCGCCGCTCGCACGTAGTGCGGCAGACTCCTCATAGCGCAGCCGGCGCACGCCATGCAATCGTTTGACGGACGGCTTCTTATCCATACTGATATTCCAAAAGAGGGACGCGGCCTGGGCCGCATCCCTGAACGTTCGTGGCGAGCGTCCTTTCGGTTGGTTATTGCGGAGCGCAGCAGATGCACCCGTACCCGGCGCCATTGAAGCCGCCCCATGGGCAGCTGCCACAGGACGGACATTGCAGGCTCGCACCAGCGGTTCCCGGATCGAAAGCCGTTACGCCCGCCTGCGCCAGACCGAAGCCCATGGAGCAGACGATCCCAATTCCCAGTAACACCTTCTTCCAACGTTTCATTTTTCCTCCTGATGGAAACAGTCGATGCTTCAATGAACGACCAGCGCTCCGTCGACAGCCTTCAAAAGTTGCGAAGCGCCCTCCTCTCCCACCACCTCACCGGCGTGGGAATACCGCACGATGCCTTCGCGATCGACGAGCAGAAGCGTCGGCACGGCAGAAACGCGAAACAACGAAAACATCTTCTTCGTATCCAGGTGTGCTATCGGGAAGGGTTCCGATCTGCCTTGCTGATAGGCGTCGAGTTCGGCAGTGGGCGCAGCGGAGACCCCGAGAAATTGGATGGATGGCGAGTCGCGCAGTCGAGCCGCCACGCGGGAGATCGCTGCCTCGGACGCGATGCAGTGCGGACATTTCGGTTGGAAGAAGTACAACAGCTGCGGCGCCGTCGATTCGCCGAGCGTGAGCGGCATGCCATCCGAGCGCGTCGTCGAATACGAGGGCACCCAATCCCCGACGCGAGGTTGCGGAGCTTGGTCGTGCAAGGTTTCCCGCAACATCGCGTTCTGACGCGCCAGCACGACAACCAAAACCGCCGCGGCACAGAGCGTTCCGATGATCCATGATTGATTTCCAAGCCGCATGGTCATCTTCTCCTAGAAGCAAAAGACGCCTGTGGATCTGTGAAGGATCCAAAGAACGCACGGTTCGTCGTATCGCGATTCCACCCCGATGTCGTTGTGTGCAGGTCCATGCGATCAAAATAGTTGGACATGCAACCCGGCAGCGGCGGGGGTTTCGGCTATTCAGGGCCGGTTACTTGCGTTGGCGGCCCTTTTCCTTCCGCGACGTAAGGCAATGCGGCCGCCTCGATGTTCCCCTCCGCATTGATACCGAACGTCACCATGTAACTGCCGTGCTGCGGATGCAGCTGGTCGTAGGCTTCGCGGACTTCACGATCGAGCCTCGCGATTGTCTGCGCATTGCGCTGGCTCCCGGCGAGCACGACACGCGCGCCCTTTCCGTCGGGTGTGGGGCCGATGGTCTTCAAGAAGGCCGGACTCGCGGCCAAGGTGCTCGTCGCGCCCAGCGCAACGTTCAGGAGTAGAACCGTCGATCGACAGGTACACATCGTCAATAGGGATGCACGCAGGTGACGCCGACGCCGTCCCAATGAATCGTCTCACAGCCGCCTTGAGCCCCCGGCAGTGCCGGCGGCTGCAGGAGCAGGATCATGTTGGTCGGGTTGTAGCCGTGCGGGTTGTCGTAGAAGCTGTAGTTCTGATAGCCCGTGGGCGGAGTTTCCGGCAGCAGGTTGTGCGAGGAGTCCCTCGCCGTATTCGGAACTGGGAGGTAGTTGCCGCCGCTGTGCTTTGTCAGCTTGTACTGCCTCGAACTGCGATCGTGGAAGGTGACGGTCACCGTCAAGGTGCCGTTCTCATAGTCGTAGTCGACACCATCGATCTTCGGCTCGATCAGGCCCACCTTCGTTCCGAGCGTCTGCTGCAGATACTGGTTGACGTAGTAGCCGGAGTTGGAACTCGCCAGCGTATCGAATGCATTGATGTAGTGATCGTCCGTCGGCTGATTGCCCGGATTCTGGCCCGCGAACGAGGTGAGGTTTGCCTGGAGCGCTTCGTGGAACGCCTCGGACTGGAAATTGTTGATCCAGAGCGCGTGGTAGTTGAGGAAGCTGGTGTAGGCCGTTCCCGACGTCAGCCGGTTGGCCATGCAGTTGATGGTGGCGCCACCGCCGGGCTCGCAGAGCGCACGGTATAACTTGTTTCCTGGCAGGTCGTAGACGAAGTGGGTACCGCTTCCATGAAGAGCAGCGGTCGCCTCCACGCCTTCGATCGTGCACGCGTTGCACTCCCAAAACATCGGCTCACTCGCCGCGTCGGTGACCAAGCCCGATGCGTGAGAAAAAGGTATCCCGATGAACGACAGCGCCGAGCAGAGCAGAACGCTTGATGTGATGGATTTCATTTCAGTGTCTCCCTAGCCGTTACTTCCGATGCAACGTAGGCGCACCAATTACCGGGGCGCCTTCCCTGGGCCCTCTGGTCACTGAGTTTCAAAGCGGCCACGAGATGCCAGGCACTGCGTAGCGACGTGTGACCAAGGAGCCGACGGCTCGATGCTATACGGGCCGCAGCAACAATGTCGCGTATCCGCTACATTTATTTACAGTGCAATCGTGCACGCACTCACGAAGAACGCACGGCTCTCTAGGTCGCTCTTCAAGCGCCTGCGGACGGGCGTAGCGCCATCGGCAGCCATGGCCATCGGAGCCTTGCCGCCCCAATGGCGGAAGATGTTTCAGACTTCGCCGGCGCTACGGCCCGCGGATCGCCTCGACATGCTCGTCCATCTGCTGCAGCAGATCGCGCAGCAAGCCGGAGATCCCCTTCAGCGTGGGGTTGGACATCTCCAACGGCTCCCGGCTGGTCAGCGATTGGCCGGCCAGTTCCATCAGATCGACCACCGCGAACGACCAGTCGCGCAGCGTGACGTAGCGGCCGAGGGCGTCGAGGCGATTCGGATCAACGGTGGGATCGGAAGCGAGGGATGACGCTGTGGGGACGGCAAGGGACTGTTTGGGCATGGTCGACTCCTGTGCGTTGAGGAGTCCGCACACCCCGCGACTAAACGAGGTGACGGACGGCGCGAGGTTAGTCGACCGGGCACAGGGTCCGGCAGGCCTTGCGGCCTCCACGCGCCGCCCGCCATGAGAATGGCGAACGCGCACGCCGAACCGAATCGAAAGCAACAAAAAAGCGCCAACGTCGGACGATGGGCGCTTGCGGCGCCTGTGCTGCTCGGGCGACTAAACCCGATCGCTGAATAGGCAGCGATAACCATAGAATGCATCCGACGTAGTGGGGCGTCAAGCATGACCATCAAACGCACATCGCACGCCTCGCAACTCGACGAAAATCCGAACGACAACTTCAAAAAATCTCCAAATAGCCTGACATCCACGGAGTTCCTCAGTGCCACAAATTCCGGTCGACATTCGTAACTTTCCAAACGCCTCCGGCGTTCAAAATGGCAACCGACACATCGACATTTCGTGGCAAGAGCTTATTTGGGCAGCTTTATCCGTCGGAAAAGGTTCGCTCGCCCATATGCAACAACACGGACAGTATTCAAAATTCGAAATGACATATAGGGCGGCGGTAATTTATTCCAATCTACTCGAAAGCGGCGCAGGCTTTTTTGATAGAACCTTAGTATATAACGGTCTAGATCCATCGGAGAAAAGTGCCATATCATACGCCGTCGGAATGGCGGTCTCTAAAGCCTTTGTGTCAAAGGAACTAAATGTACCCTGGCTAATGCATGTAGATGTCTACCGTCAAGCATTCAACTTGAATATTTTACCAACCGGGCAACGCCCGGACTTGTTTGGTGAAGACTTAAATAATCGATGGGTGGTTATTGAGTCGAAAGGCAGAACCAACGGACACGATCCGGACGCGTTAAATAAAGCTAAGACACAAGCGTCACAAATTTCAGCGATAGGCGGAATTGCACCATATTTATCAGCTGGGATTGTCGTTAGTTTCGTAAAAAATAGAATGTCACTGATAGCGGACGACCCTCCCGTCGGAGAGTCGGACACTAAATACGAGTTGCCAATAGAGAGAAGGTCATTCCGCGCGCAATACTATGAGCCCTTCAGAGCGATATTACGAGAGAGCGGCACGGAATCTGAAGAATTTAATGGTCGCCGAGTTCGCGTTACGCGGCTGGACTCTGTTGATTTGCACGTTGGGTTGGAAGAAGCTGCAATACTCGACGAACTTCGCCCAGCCGTAGACTCGATTGACGACGCTAATCGCTCTGCTTTCTTAGGCACAGACGGCTTGTATGTAAGGCTAGGTCCGTCGTGGCGCGACTTCGAAATGCGGCGCGAACCTCAAAGTCGTGGAACGTGATATCCGCGCAACCTGCGAACGGATCAAGCGGACGCCCCATCCATATGTCATTCAATTTAGCCCAAATGAGCACTCATGCAAAAAGCAAAAATTTGCTGAAAACTTTAGTTAGATATAAATTATATCTCACCCAACCGCACTAGCCTTTTATGTTTTAATTACAAAAAATAAGATCAGGACAGAAATTATAGAAACCAGAGCCAGCCACCATGTTGAGTATAGTCCCCACCACCCGGAGATAAGCGCGGATCTAAATAGCGAAGGATTAAGATTAAAATCCAGTGGATGCTGCGATTTATGGAGCTGAAAATCTATATTTTCGTGATTTATAGGGCAAGTGCTACGAATACGCTCGTATTCCGTCGTGATTTCCTGCAACAGCGCAGTTGTCTGAAGCGTGGGATCTGAAAGCGAAATAGCCACTCTCATTCTAAAAGCATTTAATTCTTCCGCATTTCTGTAGAGTGAATCCGCTTTCGCGTCATAGCCCGCGGCGCCTTCAATAACCGCCACCACCAGTGTAAATATTGAAAGTATGGCCGCATAAAGACCCAAGACACTAGATTTTGCGGCAAAGTCAGGATGAGAAATAATTAACGGGATAGCCACACCAATCGCCGAAATTAACGAAATGGTGGCTAACGATAATTTACTTCTCGTGCGGAGCCTTCTTGCAGCGTTATACCTGGCACCCGACGTAGCCCAAGCACGGTTACGGATGTTTAGTATTTCATCAGCGACTGTTGACATCGGAGCCCCCCAATAAAGACGCGAACAGCCCCAGGAACTCCGTCGTAATCTCCAAGTCGATCGCCGTCTTGGAGTGCATAGATGCATGCGATGAAACGCATCTTGATCACAAACTCCCAGGCCATTAGAACCAGGGGTACCTTTCGGTAGGGCTGTTCGCGCTCCAAAATCTTAGTAGACAATTGCCTCGTCAGCAAGCATGGCGTTTAGTTGACGCTCTCGATACGCCTCAAATTTCTCCACGATCTGCTCTGGCGTTAATGCCACATCAGATCTAACTTGTCCACGAAACACAAGAAAAGAAAGCTTCTGCGCCGTTGTTTCAAATTTATCATAGTTTCTGACATAGCCTGTATTAGGGCGATACTTTATCTCAAAATATGCGCGCGCAAACTTTTTTAGCGTCGCAACGCGGGGAGCCAGATCGCTATTCCTTGCAACGATCCCTCTTAAAGAGCTATCGAGTCGGTGAAGAACGGAAAGATCATTAATCTGGGAAAAATAGGCGACCCATCCGTATCTCCGACGTCCGCTTATCGCGCCTGAAATTCGTTCGTTCAGCTCATCCAGGAACGCAGCACGATAAGTCTCGGCGGTGAGATACGCTCTACGCGAAAGCGCGCTTTCACGACCGTACTTGTAATCCGTCACCATCGCCGCCAAAGATTGCAGCAACTTTTCGACCGTTGATTCTCTGACAGTGACCTTCGGCATCCTAAACACGTAACCCAGATAGCCAAACGGTTGACTTAAAGGCAGGTGATGCCGCTTTTTTGAACCTTCCTTGTGAACGGATAGCCCGCGAACTCGTATGCGCGCGATAAATGATTTGGCAGCTCTAGCCGTGGCGTCCTTGCTCCCCACCAGCAGCACATCATCTACGAATCGATAGTACTTAACGCCCATATTCAGCATAGGAGTATCCACGTCAGACATATAGATAGCCGCGAGAGAGTTTGAAATAGCCAAGCCCTGCGGCACACCTGTATTCACCCTATACTTTCCAATCTCCTTAGATTTGTAGACCTTTGGTACGGTTGGAGTATTTATTGCGCGAGTAATAAGCGCGCGCGCGGCTTCGTTGTCTATTTTATTGTAAATGATCTTAATTAATCGTACCCTGTCTATTGAGTCGTAGAATTTTTTTATATCGAGGCCGGCCGTCCAAGTATCGCTATCGTTAAACTTGGATATATCGTCAGTTACCTGCCTGATGTATTCGCTAGCTAAACGAGTTTTCGATTCGCTTAGAAAACACAATCTAATTAGCTTGTTGAGCTGCGTTAATATTATCCGGTCACGGATCGTCGGAATCGAAACTATACGGGGAGGACTAGACCGGTCCTTGACTTTTAAAACCTCCAAGTATGGCGTGAACCTGTATGAGGCATCGATGCATTTTTTTGAGGCCACGCGTAGCTCGTTGAATGCAACAGACTCGAAGCTAAGCCCGTTTCTCCTGTCCAATCCTCTGCTCACCGAATCGGCATGTCGCTCGCGATACGCGACGTGCAGTGCATGCTCCGAAAACAGTATTTCTATAAGCGCCCGAATGTCGATCGTTGACATGAGATTACTCAAGGAGATTAAACAGATTTTGAGCGCAATTCCTTATTGAGTTCATTGCCGCCTTGCGCCGCATTAAACCTCTCCTAAACCCCTCGCGACACGACATCCACCTCCAGCATCAACACCCGCTCCTATTCCGGCAACTGGCAGTTGCACGACAACGTCGTCGCGCCGTTTGCGTTCCTTGCGGTCAGCTTTGTCGAGCCACACAGCCGTGCGCACGCCGGGTAGCGTGCGGACGGCGGCGCGGGCGGCTTCGTGGTCGATCGGGCGGGTGGCGTCGGGTAGGCGCATCGATCGCGAGAGGTCGTGTGCGACGGCGTCGATGTGTTTCTGTGCGGCGCGCGAGTCGCCGAGCGCCATGCTCGCGCGCGCGCCGGCCGCGTGGGCGGCGAGCGTGTACGGGTTCATCGGCTGGCCGGCTTGGTCGGGTCGGCGGGCTTGCGCGTTGGAATGATCCGCCGGCTGGCAGGCGCTCAGCGCGCAGGCGCCGACGACCGCGAGCACGACGGCTGCGATGGTGCGCCGTGCTCGGCGGCGCGGGCGTTCTGACACTGACTCCATCCCCGATCCTCGCTCCCCTCAGCGTGGTCCCTTGGAATGCAACAAGAAGGCCAAGCTCGACGATCGGCAGGCGTGTTGCGCGTGCGCGGGCGTGGCTGGCGGTCCCCCCGTGTATGAATGTCAGAGGTGCGCCGCAGCATCAAGCGCAAAAGCGGCAAAAAGCGCCGTGGAATGGACATTTACACATGTGGGCGTTGTGTGAAGACGGGGTGGGTGTGAGGGGGTTGGGCGCGGTGGCGGGGACGTGATGAGGGGTTTAGAGCAACATGGATTCCCGCTTTCGCGGGAATGACGGCAGTATTCGCGGGAAGGACGGCAATAAGGGAAGGACGGCAATAAGAAATGGGGCGCGACTACCCTGCCCTGCGATGCCGCGCTTCTCGCGTTCGTTGCGTGGCGTTGTCGATGCGCAGTTGCTGCGGCAAAGTGCGTGCGCACAGGAGGGGCGCATGGGTTGGTGGGGGAATACGAGCTATGTCGCGAGTGGCGACGCGGCGGCGGTGGCGGCGGAGCTGACGGCGATCTTCGCCGACGAAGGCATGCGCGTGATCGCGACGCCGCCCACGCGGCAACGGCTGCTGATCGAGCCGATGCAGTACGAGAACGCGCTCGGCAACGACCTGTGGGGCGCTGCGGTTTTCCCGGGCGCCGACGGCTGGACGGTCGTGCAGACGGCGCCGCTGCATCTGCTCGGCGAGCGTGCCGCCGGGGCGCCGCGCATGCGGCTGGCGGAGTTGTGTCGCCGGTCGGGTGTCGATGCGTTTCAGCTCGACGTGTACGACTCGACCGGCATCGTGTTGGTCGAATGCGATGCGGCGGGGCATGCGCTGCTGTCCGGGATCACGCTGCAGGGCAACAGCGGGCCGGATTCGATGCGCTGGTTCGACGAAGCGCTCGATGCCGAGCATTTGCAGGCGCGCTTTCGGCGACTGCCGTTCGGCGACATGATCGAGGACGGCGATGCGGGCGAGGACATCGCCACGCGGCTGGCTGCGCGATTCGGCGGGCGCAATGCGGCGTATTGCGACAATCTGGTCTCGGTTTGCACGCTGATCGAACACACGCCGTTCGATGCCGAGGGCGGGCGCGTGCTCTACGCGCGCTGGCCGGGGCCGACGCGGCAGCGCTATGTGGGCTTTGCGGACTGGGCGGCATATCGCGCGGCGGTCGAGCCGACACGCTGACGGGCTCCGCCAACCGCGGGACGCGCCGCCAACGGCCGCACCCCGCCGGTGAGGGCCCCGCCCTTGTGCGCTGCGCGCGACCGGCAAGGCATGCGGTCGCGCGCAGCGCACGCCCTCGTTGCAAGGGCGCCGTCGCCGGCGTTGTTTCGTCTCAGTCGAAGCCGTCGGCAAAGATCAGGTCGATGTCGAGGCGCGTGGAGTAGAGGTCGATGCCGCCGGGCACGTAGGCGATGCCGGTGGCGATGAGCTGCGTGCCCTGCAGCGCCACATTGCGGAACAGCTGCTGGTCGTTCAAGCCGCCGAACGCGAAGTCGTAGGTTTTCCGGCCTGCGTTGCCGAAGGTCTCGTCGAGCGTGCCGTCGGCGTGCAGGCGCGCGGCGGTCGCGATCGTGACACCGGCGCCGGTGGCGAACGCACCCCCGACGAAGACCAGTCCGCCGTTGCTCTGCTCGACGCCGCCGATCATGAGGTCCTGGCCGTTGGGCTCGGTGTCGAACGGAATCAGCACGCGGCCGCCGGTGCCGAAGCCGGCGTCGAGCGAGCCGTCCGGCAGCAGGCGGGCGACCGCGCTGTCGGTATTGGGCGTGCTGGGCGAGCTGTTGGCGCCGCCGATCAGCAGCAGCTTGCCGTCGTGCTGCAGCAGCATGCCGTAGCCGATCACGTTGCTGATGCCGTTGCCGGGATCGAAGGGCACCGTGGTGCGGCCGTTGGCGTGGAAGTTCGCGTCGAACTGGCCGTTCGGCATCAGCCGCGCGGCGGCGAAGTCGCTGATGTTGTTGGTGCCGTCGTTGTACGCCGCCGAGCCGCCCAGGATGATGCGATTGGCCGAGTCGATCGCGACGTTGTACGCCGTGTCCTGCTCGGGGTTGGCGCCGGAGATGCCCAGCCCGAACGTGACGCGGCCGGTCAGGTTGAACGCGGAATCGCGGGCGCCGTCGGTGTTGAGGCGCACGACAGCGAACTGGCTGCCGTTCGTGCTCGCCGCCACGCCGGCCACGACGATCTTGCCGTCGGCCTGGATCGCCACCGACGTGGCCGTGTCGGCGCCGCCGCCGGGCAGGTCGAAGCCGACCGTCGTCTTGCCGGTGCCGTTGCCGAAGGTGGTATCGAGCGTGCCGTCGGCATCGAGGCGCGCGATGGCGAAGTCCTGCGTGTTCGGAGTGGCACCGACCGTGAAGCCGGCGACGACGATCTTGCCGTCACTCTGCAGCGCCACCGCGCTGCACTGGTCGCCGCCGACGCCGCCGTCGAAGTCGATGGTGACGCTGCCGTCGAAGCTGAAGTCCGAGTCGAGTTCGCCGCCGGCGGTGAAGCGCGCGACGTAGAAATCCGATCCCGACGGACCGTTGTCGGTGACGCCGTTGCAGATGACGAATTTGCCGTCCGGCTGCACCACCGGACCGCCGTTGAGCGTGTTCGAGGTGTTGATCAGGTTGGCGCGGGCGATGCCGTTGACGCCGAAGGTGGTGTCGATGTCGCCATCGGCCGCGGCGGCCGCTGTGACGCAGGCGAAACTGGCCGCGAAGGCCAGCGCTGAAAAGCGCTTCATGTACTACTCCCCAGATGGATGAAACTCGAACCGGCTTCCCCAGTGACCCCGTTGCCCGCCGCGCGCCCACACTGGCGTACGCCGAACCTCGCATCACATTCCGGTCCTTACCTGGTCAAATACGTAAAGACGCGCCGATCGATGACACGGCCGCGCGTATCGGTTCGAGCGGGAGGGTCTTCGGGGGCGATCGGCGGGCACTCGACGGCGGCCCGCGAGGGTGTCGGTGCGCGGCGGTCCGCGGCCTGGATGCGCCTCCCGCCACGCGATTGTCGGCGGCGCGCCGCTGCGGCAGAGTATGCGTGCAGCGAACGCTTCGCCGGGGTCGGCGCGCGCACCGCGCAGCGTGAACGGCGACGCGGCGGTCGCCTCGGACTTTCGGATTCGCTTCACTCTTCGGGAGGCTTTTCATGAGCAGCGACGACCGCATCGACGCCTACATCGCCAAAGCCGCCCCATTCGCGCAGCCGATCCTCACGCACCTGCGCAAGGCGCTGCACGAGACCTGCCCCGACGTCGAAGAGACGATCAAGTGGAGCATGCCGTTCTTCCAACTCGACGGCCGTCCGTTCGCCAACATGGCGGCGTTCAAGCAGCACTGCGCGTTCGGCTTCTGGAAGGGCCGCAATGTCGTCGGCGAGGACACCAGCGATGACGCGATGGGCCAGTTCGGTCGCTTGACGAGCGTGTCGGAACTGCCGTCGAAGAAGGCGCTGACCGGCTACATCAAGAAGGCCGTCGAGCAGCACCGCGCTGCCGCCGCCGCGCCGCGCGCGAAGGCGCCCGCGCGCAAGCCGCCGGCCGAAGTGCCGCCGGATCTGGCGGCGGCGCTGAAGAAGGACGCCAAGGCGCGCAAGACGTTCGAGGCGTTCAGCCCGAGCCATCAGCGCGAATACATCGAATGGATCACCGAGGCCAAGCGCGAACAGACGCGCGCCAAGCGCCTGGCGACCACGCTCGAATGGCTGGCCGAGGGCAAGGCGCGTAATTGGAAGTACGAGAACTGCTGAGGCGCAGACGGCCGATGCGCGCGGCCTTCGCTCAGGAATGTCAGCGTTCGTCCGGTGCGGATGCCTTCTCCTGCCTGAAGCGCTTCCGATCAGCGTGGGATGCGTTAAGCCTGCGCGTCCTAGCTTCGCCGTGCGAGCAGCCACGACGGAGGACGCGATGATCCGCAAGCTCAAAAGCGGCGAGTACCGGCTCTACTCACGCAAGACCGACCCGAAGACCGGCAAGCGCCGCAACCTCGGCACGTTCCCGAATCGTGCCGCAGCGGAAAAGCACGAGCGCGAGGTGCAATATTTCAAGCGGCATTGAGATGAATGGCGGCCGATCGAGACGTCGAGCCATTCGTCGAATGGTGGTTTCGCCTGCTCGTCGAATAGAAGCCTTTGGATTCCCGCTTTCGCGGGAATGACGTCGGTACGTGGGGCGGCACCGTCCTGCCTCTTCGGACGTGGGAGCGACCAGAATTCGGGTATGGGAGCGACGAGAAAAGGAGCGCACGCGGCATTCAAAGCCTTCCTGTCGGCGGCAGCCGATCATCCTGTGCGCACACGACGGAGGGATCATCGCCCGGGTCTTCGCATCCACGCCCGCTCGTCACACCGACAGCCGATGAAATAGACGAGCGCGGCACCGACGTCATTCCCGCGCACGCGGAAATCCAAAAGGGCACCTTCGTCCCGCGTGATCGCGACCGACGACCGCGCGCGTACGCGGCGAGTCCGCTCGCTTCATGCATTTTTGCGCGGTGAAACGAAGTGGTGGCGCCCCCTCTCCGACGTCATTCCCGCGAAAGCGGGAATCCAAAGGCTTCTCGCTCTGAAGCGATGGATCTCGACGGTACAACGGAGACGCTCTGCACCGGTGAGTCGTGATGTAGTGGCTGGCAAGACGCTGGGTCCCGCCTTTCGGTGGGATGACGAGATTGGGGGTTTGGCCGGCGTGAAGTGCGCCTCGTGCATCTGTGCATTCGTGCATCCGCGCGTTCGACCTGAGGGTTGAGAGTTGAGGGTCATCGTCGGCTCGACGCGCATCTGCGAGACTTCTCGCAATCCCATACGCGCATTCCTTACCGTGCGCCAGCTCACGCACCGTCGTGAGAAATTGAGACTTTCTAAAACACTTTGAAACACAAACGGCTGTCGCTCGCGATGAGGCGGCATCCTGCGGCCTTGCGCCGCGTTCGCACGAGATTTTCCGCGCGGCATCACGACGGGGAATCGACATGCGAAATCGGAGCGGATGGGTTGCGCGGGTCGTTCTGCTGAGTGCCGGCTTGGCGGCAGCCTCGGCATGGGCGCGCACGTTCGGCGAGCGTGACATCAAGGGTATCTGGGTGCTGACCGCACAAGGCGCGATGCTCGGTACCGCGATGCCGCTGGCGCTGCTCGGCGTCGTCGAGTTCGACCAGGGCGGCCGGTGCCGCATGAACGGAACGATCAACGCCGGCGGCCTCAGCTGGTCGACTGTCGCCGCTGCCTGCGGGTTTCAGCTGCAGTCCAACGGCAGCGGTTCGCTGATCGTGAAGCTGCCGCCGGGGCCGGTCGTGATGTCGGCGATTCCGCTTTCGTTCGTGATCATCGACGAGCACGAGATCCGCACGATGGCGACCGACAGCGTGAGCCTCAGCGGCACGCTGCGCCGGCAAGATCGCTGAACCGCAGATATCGGCGCCGCGCGGCGTGCCTTGTGGCGCGCGCACGCAGCGGCCACCATCGCACCTCTGCATCACGGAGTCGCTGCCATGGCGAGCCAGGTTCCCGCACGACGCGTCGAGGGCGAAAGCGGCGGCGCGCTCAGCGATCGCCTCACGCGCGCGATTCTCGACATCGCCGGCCGCATCCCCGACACCGAGGAGCACAAGAGCCGCGGCCCGGACCATCGCGCGCGCGCGATCGCGGCCGCCGCGGCGAACAAGGCTGCACTGGCCGCCGGCACGCTGGCGCTGCCGCCAGGTCCGTTCGGCTGGCTGACGATCGTGCCGGAGCTGGTCGCGATCTGGCGCATCCAGCGCCAGATGGTCGCCGACATCGCCGGCGCCTACGGCGTCAGTGCGGACCTGACCAAGTCGCACATGCTGTACTGCCTGTTCCGTCACGCCGCGGCGCAGGCGATGCGCGACGTCGGCGTCCAGGTCGGCGCGCGGCTGTTGATCCAGGACGTGCCGCTGCGCGCGCTCGAGCGCATCGCGGCGAAGATCGGCATCGGCTTGTCCAAGCGCCTCGCCGGCCGCGGCATCGCGCGCTGGCTGCCGGTGATCGGCGCGCTCGGCGTCGGCGCGTATGCCTACTACGACACCGGGCAGGTCGCGCGCACGGCGATCGCGCTGTTCTCGGGCGGCGAGGTCCCGAAGGAGAAGCTGGCGAAGCGGGTGCGGATTCGGAAGGATGCGGATTGAGGGGGCGACGATTTTCGCTGTCGCTCGCCACTTGTCCCATTCTTCATCGTCGTTCCTGCGAATGGCCTCTTCGTAGTCATTCCCGCGAAAAGCATCCTGTCGACTAGGAATGACGTGGGCCAGGAATGACGTCGACTAGGAATGACAGCCGGGGATGCCGCCAACTGGAGATGACGTCGATCAAGAACGTCTCGACGTCTACCGCTCCTGAACCGCCTCAATCGCGCGAAGTCTCCAATCCACCTTCCGTCCGCGCCGATCCTTCCGCGACCTGCACCGGCGCCCGCCGCCGCAGCGCGATCTGCGCGAGCGTGAACGTGATCAGCGCGCACGTCGCGATCGCCGTGACCATCGGCATCGCGGTGCCGTTGAGGAAGCGGCCGACGATCGTCATGACGACCGCGCCGGTGACGAACTGCAGCGTGCCCATCAGTGCGGACGCGGTGCCGGCGATCGCGCCGTGTTCTTCCAGCGCGAGCACGGTGATGTTGGGGATCACCATGCCGAGGAACCCGTAGCCGATGAACAGCAGCACGGCGAGCACGGTCAGGCTGTCGACCCCGGCCAGATACAGCGCGAACAAGCTCGCGATCGCCGCGATGTAGCCGGTCACGGCGAAGCGCACGAGGCCGCGCATGCCGAAGCGCCGCGCGAGCGCACCGTTGAACTGCGCCGCGCCGATGAACGCCGCGGCGTTGATGGAGAAGAAGAAGCTGTACTGCGTCGGCGTGAGGCCGTAGTGCTCGATCAGGATGAACGACGAGGTCGACAGGTACGCGAAGAAGCTCGACACGCCGAAGGCGCCGGTGAAGCTGAGGCCGAGGAACGACGGATCGCGCAGCAGTTCGCGATACGCAGCGAGCGCGCCGCGTATCGTGCTGTCCGCGCGCAGGTGGCGGTGACGCGTCTCCGGCAGGAACAGGCGCATCAGCACCAGGCCGATCAGCGCGGCGATCAGCACGGTCCAGAAGATGCCGCGCCAGCTGGTCCACGCAATCACCAGGCTCCCGGCGAGCGGCGCGAGGATCGGCGAGACGCTGAACACGAGCATCAGCAGCGACATCATCTGCACGGCGTCGGGTCCGGTATGCAGGTCGCGCACGACCGCGCGCGAGATCACCATGCCGGCGCAGGCGCCGATGCCTTGCACGACGCGGAAGGCGATCAGCGTCTGGATATCGGCGGCGAGCGCGCAGCCGAGACTGCCGATCGCGAACATGGCGAGGCCAAAGTACAGCGGCGCCTTGCGCCCGAAGATGTCCGATGCCGGCCCGTAGACGAGCTGGCCCAGGCCCATCATCAGGAAGAACACCATCAGGCTCGCCTGCGTCGCGCCGCTGCTCGCATGCAGGCTGGCGCCGATCGACGGCAACGCGGGCAGGTACATGTCGATCGCAAACGGGCCGATCGCGGTCAGCAGGCCGAGCACGGCCGCTGTCTTGAGGAACTCGAGACGCATGGATGTCCTTGGGATCAGGATCGCCGCACGCGCGCGCGCGGCGGCCGATGGAGTCGCTGGTTGTGAGCGGCGGTGCGCGAGGTGACCTAAGAGCGTTGGTGCGGCGCGGCGGATATCAAGGGTCCGGTTTCACGGCGACGGAATTTTCTTCCCGGCCGATGGGAGCGGCTTCTGCCGCGAGGTTTTTCTCAGGGAGAGCTCGCGGACGCCGCAGGGAAATCATCGCG
>Ga0105249_10000603_pt1 | contig 32800 bp, 29 predicted proteins | sample KBSS44metaG_FD_81522 | JGI IMG/M metagenome (GOLD analysis project Ga0105249, IMG submission 81522) | Switchgrass rhizosphere microbial communities from Kellogg Biological Station, Michigan, USA - KBS S4-4 metaG | ecosystem: Host-associated > Plants > Roots > Rhizosphere > Soil | place...
GAGATCGACGACGACGGCGCGCCGAAGAGCTCGAAGATCAGCCGTGTGAAGCACCTGATCGAGCTCCTCACGCTGGGCGGGGCACGACGCATCTCCGGCCTGCGGCTGCGGGCCTTTCTGGCGTTCGGCAACCCGCTCCCCTGTTCATCGGTGACCTTCGATCGACAGTCGATCCCCGACTTCCGCTTCAGCGACGCCTTCGCCAGCAACCTGGATTGGGACGCCTGGCTGCGGCTCTGCGACCAGCGCATGGTCTTCGCACGCGCGCCGCAGCGGCTGGTCGGGCGCCGGCACAATCCGCTCACGGCGACCTCCGGCCTGATCCGCGACGGGCGCCGCCAGGCCGAGGACCTGATCATGTTCCGCCGCCTCTGGCCGCGGCCATTCGCCGACGCGATCGCCCTCGTCTACCGGGCCGGCTACAGATGAACGGCGCCCTGCCCCGCGTCGCTGTGCTGCTGTCGACCTACAACGGCGCCCGCTTCCTGGACGAGCAGCTTGTCAGCCTGCGCGACCAACGCGGCGTCGAGGTCGTGCTGCACGCCCGTGACGACGGCTCGACGGATGCGACCCGCGAGATCCTCGCGCGCCACGCCGACCGCTGGCCCGCCCTTGCCGACCTGCCGAGCGGCCCCAACCTCGGCGCCGCGCACAGCTTCCTCGAACTCTTGCGCACCGCCCCCGACGGCGCCGACTACTACGCCTTCTGCGACCAGGACGACGTGTGGCTGCCGGGCAAGCTGCAGCGCGCGGTCAACTTCATCGCCGCCGACGAGGGCCCGGCCCTCTACTGCTCGAACGTCACCTGCGTGGACGAACAGCTCCAGGTGTTGGGCGTCCCCGCCGCGAACGGCGACACGCGCTTCCAGCACCTGCTGTTCGAGAACATCGCCTACGGATGCACCTCGGTGATGAACCGCGCCGCCCGCGCGCTGATCACCACGCCTCCGCCCCCTGGGCGCCTGACCATGCACGACTGGTGGAGCGTGCTGGTCGTCGCCGCCGTCGGCGGCCGCATCCACTACGATCCCGAGCCTGCGATCCTCTATCGCCAGCACGGCGCAAACGCCGTCGGCGGCGAGGCGACCGCCGCGGCGCGGATGTGGAAGCAGTTCATGTTGATCGCGAGGAGCCCTCGGGGGGGCTACGCGATCCACGCCCAGGCTGCCGAGCTGATCCGGCTCTATGGCGAAGATATGCCGGACGCCGCGCGCCGGGCGGCCGATAGGCTGGTGGCTTCGAAGCGCTCGACGCTTGCGCGATTGACCTACGCCCTGGGGCGCGAGGTCACCCGGACTCGCGCCGTCGACGCCCTCGCGGCGCGGGGGCTGGTGGCGTTGGGGTGGTACTAGCGCAAGCCCAGATTGACAGCTTCCTAAACAAATTAAGCCTATCATCCCGCCGTGATCGACACCGAGGTATAGATGACGCGTTCGCAAAAGACGGCCCTGATCACCGGGGTCACCGGCCAGGACGGTTCCTATCTGGCGGAGCTGCTGCTCAGCAAAGGCTACGTCGTGCACGGCATCAAGCGTCGGGCGTCGCTGTTCAACACCAGCCGCATCGATCACCTGTATCGCGACCCGCACGAAGAGGACGTTCGCTTCTTCCTGCACCACGGCGACGTCACCGATTCCAGCAACCTGATCCGCATCATCGAGCAGACCAAGCCGGACGAGATCTACAACCTCGCCGCCCAGAGCCACGTCGCCGTCTCGTTCGAGGAGCCGGAATACACCGCCAACGCCGATGCACTGGGCACGCTGCGCCTTCTGGAGGCGATGCGGATGCTGGGCCTTTCGGAGCGCACCCGCTTCTATCAGGCCTCCACCTCCGAACTTTACGGCCAGGTGCAGGAGACGCCGCAGACCGAGCGCACGCCCTTCTACCCGCGCTCGCCCTACGCGGTGGCGAAGCTCTACGCCTATTGGATCACCGTGAACTACCGCGAGGCCTATGGGCTCTACGCGTGCAACGGAATCCTCTTCAATCACGAATCCCCCGTGCGCGGCGAAAACTTCGTCACGCGGAAGATCACGCGCGGCCTGGCCCGAATTAAGCTCGGGCTGCAGGACATCCTCTACCTCGGCAACCTGAGCGCAAAGCGCGACTGGGGCCACGCCAAGGACTACGTCGAGGTCCAATGGCTGATGCTGCAGCAGGACAAGCCGCAGGATTACGTGATCGCCACCGGCGTGCAGTACAGCGTCCGTGACTTCGTCGACGCCGCCGCCAGCGAACTGGGCCTCCACATCCGATGGGAAGGCGAAGGCCTCGACGAGAAGGGCTACGACCGCACCGGCCGCTGCATCGTCAGCGTCGACCCGCGCTACTTCCGCCCGACCGAGGTCGAGACCCTGCTCGGGGATTCCAGCAAGGCGCAGAAGGAGCTCGGCTGGGCGCCGAAGATCTCCTTCGAACAGCTCGTCCAGGAGATGGTCCGCGAAGACCTCCGCTCGGCGGAACGCGACGAGCTCGTCAAGCGGCACGGGTACTACGCGAACGATTACAAAGAGTAGCGCCCCGTGAAGACAGGGCGAAATTTTGTAGCCGGACTTGCAAACTCAATTTGGACGGCTGCGGTAGGCTTAGCTGTCGTCCCATTTTATCTACATTATCTTGGCGTCGCCTCTTATGGCTTGATCGGCTTCTTTACCGCCATGCAGGCCGTATTCGGCCTGTTGGAAATGGGACTGTCGCCCACGATGAATCGTGAGGTTGCTCGCTCCCAGTCGCCAGACGACAGACTGCGCGCGCGTGACTTACTGCACACGCTTGCTTGCGTGTACTGGCTAGTCGCTGCCGGAATCGGCCTGTGCCTGTTCATCGCGGCGCCCCACGTCGCGCGCGTTTGGCTGCATTCGTCCACATTGTCGGAAAGGGACCTTGCGCAGGCGATTGCGTTGATGGGTTTGATCATCGCCTGTCGATTTCCTTTGGGCCTGTACCTCGGCGCGCTCATGGGCGCGCAGCGGATGGTGCTAGCGAGCGGCATTGAAATCGCCATGACTGCGGTCGCCAACCTCGGCGCCGTCGCCGTGCTGGCACTTGGCTCCGCGACGATCCAAGCTTTCTTTGGATGGCAGGCGTTGGTGGCGGTCTTGAATGTCATCATCGTGCGAGCGGCCGCCTGGAGGGCGCTCGGCCCGTCGCAGACACGCCCTCAGTTTGACAAAGCGGCGCTGGGTAGGATCTGGCGCTTTTCGGCTGGAATGGCGCTCACGGCTGCATTGGGGACGGTTTATCTGCAGAGTGACAAGATAGTTCTGAGTAAATTATCTTCACTTTCAGACTTAGGAATATACTCTCTCGCCGGATTAGCCGCGCGCAGTCTATATTTATTTTTGACACCAACCTTTGGCGCGGTCTATCCGCGATTCACGGAACTTTCAGCCGCGTCAGAAACCACAACGCTTGTCTCACTCTATCGATCAGGGACGCGCGCCCTGATGTCGGCCATATGGCCGATCACCGTATTTATGTCCTTATTTGCACCAGATATATTTCACCTCTGGACAAGAGATTATTCGATCTCAAACTCCATTTCTATGACAGTGACACTTTTGGCATTTGGGACTGCCCTCAATGGAGCCATGCATTTTCCTTATGCGCTCCAACTAGCCTGTGGCAGGTCTGATCTTTCAGCCAAGATCAATGCAGCCCTTCTTATTCCCTACATCCTGTCGCTTTCACTTCTGACGCACAAGTTTGGAATAAGCGGCGCGGCAGGAGCATGGGTATTCTACAATACCTCGTATTTGGTAGTTGGAACAGCAGTAACAGATCGACTTCTGCTTAAGGGCGTTGGCTTGCGCTGGCTATCTATTGATGTCGCCCTTCCCTTCCTCAGCGCCCTCCTCATCGCCGGAGGGGGCGGAATGTGGGCACAATCACTTCCTCTCAACCAGTTTGCTAGATTGTCGCTGGGCGGGGTCTTTGCGTCGCTGGCCTTTTTCGCGGTCGTCGGGCTCAGCCCAGACCTTCGGAGAAGCCTGCACCGGAGAACCCTCTTCAACCCGGCGGCCATCGACCGCAACAGCTAGCATCGGCGGACACCATCATGACCATGCGGGTCTTACATTCACGACAGCAGGTGACGGAAGCTCGGCGCGAGATGGTGGCCCGAAAGATATCGGGCGTCGACGAGAGCGTTTCTGGCAAGGCCAAGCGCTTGCTGAAGCGCGCTGGCGTGAATGATCTTATGGTCATGGGCGACCACATCAAAAGTTGGGATGTCCTAGAGACGATTCGTCTTATTCAGGAGCGCCTCGGTCAGAACGATCCGGTTCTGGACATTGGGTGTTACTGCTCTGAGGTGCTCGTATCCCTGCATAAGCTCGGATACCGAAACCTCACGGGTGTTGATCTAAACCCTGACGTTTCGAAGATGCCCTTCAACGATGCGATCCGTTATACAATCTCAGACTTCATGAAGACGCCGTTTCAGGATGAAACATTCTCAGCGATCACGTCGATTTCGGTGATAGAGCACGGCTTCGATGGCCCTCGCCTTTTTGCGGAAATCTCGCGAATTCTGAAAACCGGGGGGGTCTTTACGGCTTCAGTCGACTACTGGCCTGATAAAATCGACACATCATCCACGCGGTTTTTTGGGATGGATTGGCTGATATTCTCCCAGGAGGATGTGAAAGCTCTAGTCGACGAAGCTGGCAAGCATGGTCTGCGTCCTGTGGGCGAACTTCGCTTCGAAGGGCAAGAACGCGCCGTGCGCCACGGCGGGTACGAATACACATTCGCCTGGCTGGCATTGGAAAAGCGCCCCTAGTTCCGTGAAAGTACTGCTGGTTACAGGCTCTCTCCCCCCCATGCGCTGCGGCGTGGGGGACTACACGACGAGCTTGGCCCGCGCTCTGGCGGATGTGCCGGGCGTCGAAGTCGGCGTACTCACCAGCAAGGGAGCGATCCTCGAAGAGCCAGGCGCAATTCGCACGTTCCCGATCATCTCAAGCTGGGGATGGAGCGAGGCCGGCGTCGCCCTGGATCTCCTAAGAACTTGGTCTCCAGATATCGTCCACGTTCAATATCCGACTCAAGGCTACGGTCGAGGCTCTCTTCCCGCCATGATCCCGCTGATTGCCTCGCGGGAAGGCGTCGCTGTGGCGCAGACATGGCATGAACTACCAAGTCCATTGGGGGTCCCCGCCTTCGTCCTGAATACCCTGATCCCCGGGCCCTACGTAATCGTTCGCCCCGATTTCCGCGCGAAACTGTATCCCGCCCTGCGCCCGCTGATCGACCGCAAGCCCGGTGGGTTCATCGCCAGCGGCTCTTCAATTCCGCGCAGCACCCTCTCGGAGGTTGAGAGAGTCGCTCTGCGAAAGCGAATGTCGAAGGGCAAAGAGCGATTGATTGTCTTCTTTGGCTTTCTTTACCCATTCAAGCGGGTCGAGTTGCTCTTTGAGATCGCTGATCCGATGCGGGACCACCTCGTGATTGCAGGCGAGCAAAGTGTGGATCCCGAATACTCTCGGTCAATTCAGAGTCGGGCTGAGACCGCGGAATGGCGGAATAGCGTAACCATGACCGGCTTCCTCTCGGAAACTGAGACCGCCGACCTTCTCGCCGCGGCGGACGCAGTCGTGCTTCCTTTCCAGCACGGTGGCGGCATCTGGAACAGCTCCATTCACGCCGCCCTGCTTCAGGGCACGTTCGTTCTGACGACCTCGACCACCACCACGGGCTTCGATGAGGCCAAGAACACATACTTCTCGGAGGTGGACGACATGGCGCAGATGCGGTCCGCTCTCGATCAATATTGGAGCCAGAGGCGGGCCTTTGACCCAGCGCTAGATGGCGATGAATGGCGGCGAATAGCGGGCGAGCATCTGAAGTTCTACAGAGCCGCTACGCTTGCGCGCCAGTCCAGTGGACGACCGCATTGACCGACCTCTCGATCTGCATCGCGACCTACAACCGGGGCCGCTTCATCGGCGAGACGCTCGACTCAATCGTCGCGCAACTGCGCCCGGGCGTGGAGGTGGTGATCGTCGACGGAGCCTCGCCCGACAACACGGCCGAGGTGGCGGGCCGCTACGCCGACAATCCGGCGATCCGGTACATTCGCGAAGACTGCAACTCCGGCGTCGACAACGATTACGACAAGGCGGTCGGCTATGCACATGGGCGACACTGCTGGCTGTTCCCGGACGACGATTTGCTGGCTCCAGGCGCCGTGGATCGTGTGCTGGAGGCTCTGGAGGACGGCGCCGTAGACCTGCTGGTGGTCGACGCCGAAATTCGCGACGTCTCCGTGCGGCGAACGCTGAAGACGCGACGGCTGGCGTTCAGCGGGGAGCGGACCTACGCCGCTGAAGACGCGGATCGTCTGCTCCAGGACTCGGGGGACGCGCTTTCCTTCATCGGCGGCGTGATCGTACGGCGCGATCTCTGGCTGAGCCGGGACAGGGCGAGGTACTTCGGATCGCTGTTCATCCATGTCGGCGTCATTTTCCAGGGACCGCCGATCGCGAAGGCGAAGTTGCTGGGCGAGCCGCTCGTGCGGATTCGATACGGCAACGCCATGTGGCGCGCGCGGAGCTTCGAAATCTGGGCCTTCAAGTGGCCGGACCTGATCTGGAGCTTTCCCGGCTACGGCGACGGCCCCAAGCACCGGGTAGTTCCGCGCCACCCCTGGAAGAACCTCAGGTGGCTGTTTCGACTCCGAGCGATGGGAAGCTACTCGGTCGCCGAATACCGAACCTACTTCGAGAGCCGCGAGCTCGGCCTCTGGCGGCTGTATCTGCTGGCCATCGCCCTCGTCCCCGGGCGGGTCGCCAATTTTCTCGGTGTGTGCCTGCTGGCCGCCGTGGGAAGCGGGTCCGGCGAGGCGAACTATGAGCTCGTGACCTGCAGCCGCTTCTCCAATCGGGCGAGCCGCTTTATGGCGAGCCTCTGGCTCGGACCCATCGCCTGGGACGCGGCATGAGTTCGCGGCGCAAAACCGCTCTCGTCACCGGCGCCAGCGGCCAGGACGGCCATTACCTCGCCGAACTGCTGCTCGCACAGGGCTATCGTGTCATCGGGACGACCCGCGCCCTCGCCGCGGCGCGTCCGTCGATCGACCCGCGCCTGGAACTCGTCGAATGGGACCTGCGGAACGAGGCCGTTTTGCGCGACCTGCTACGCCAGACCCAGCCGAGCGAAGTCTACAATCTGGCGGCCTACTCGTCCGGCGCGGGCATGTTCGACGACCCCGTCGGGATCGGCGAGATCAACGGGCTCGCGGTCGCCCACATCCTGGAAGCGATCCGCGCCATCGATCCGACCATCCGCCTGTTCCAAGCGTCGAGCAGCGAGCTATTCGGGGCGCAGCCCGTCGAAAGCCCGCAATCGGAGACCACGCCGCTTGCTCCTCGCAGCCCCTATGGCGCAGCGAAGCTGTACGCCCACACAATGGTCGGCATCTATCGCCACCACTACGGCGTGTTTGCCTGCGCGGGCATCCTGTTCAATCACGAAAGCCCTCGGCGGGACGCCCGCTTCGTTACCCGTAAGGTCACCGAGGCCGCGGCGCGCATCAAGCTGGGGTTGGCCGACGAGTTGAGCCTGGGCAACCTCGACGCGCAGCGCGACTGGGGCTTCAGCGGCGACTACATGCGGGCGGCCTGGCTGGCCTTGCAGACGGCCGAGCCCGCCGACTACGTCATCGCCACCGGCCATTCGCATTCCGTGCGCGATCTTTGCCGCTACGCTTTCGAGCATGTCGGGCTCGACTATCGTAACCACGTCCGCGAGGGCGGGGCCGACCACAGGCCGGCGGAATCCTCGCCGCTGGTGGGAGATGCGAGCAAGGCGGCGCGCGACCTGAAATGGTCCCCTAGCGTCACCTTTCCTCAACTGGTCGCGATGATGGTGGATGCGGACTTGGCTCGACTTGGCCAGGCTCACGACGGGGCGAATTCATGACCTACACCAAGATCGAGCGCTGCCGGATCTGCGGCTCCACGCACCTCGACCGGGTGCTGGACCTCGGCGAACAGATGCTGACGGGCGTGTTCCCGAAGAGCCGCGACGCATCGGTCACCACAGGCCCCTTGCGTCTGGTGAAGTGCGCCGCCGGCGAGAGCTCGTGCGGTCTGCTGCAGCTCGCGCACAGCTACGATCTCGGCGAGATGTACGGCGACAACTACGGCTATCGCTCGGGGCTGAACGCCAGCATGGTCGCCCACCTGCGCCGCAAGGTCGAACGGATCTCCGGCCTCGTCAGGCTCGCCCCCGGCGATCTGGTGGTCGACATCGGCAGCAACGACGGCACCACGCTGGCGGCCTATCCGCCGGAGCTCACCCTGGTCGGGATCGACCCGACCGGGTCGAAATTCCGGCAGTACTATCCGCCCCACGTCGAACTGATCCCGGACTTCTTCTCGGCCGCCCTGGTGCGCGAGCGGTTCGGCGAGCGCCGGGCCAAGGTCGTGACCTCGTTCTCGATGTTCTACGACCTGGAAGCGCCGATGGACTTCATGCGCCAGGTGCACGAAGTGCTGGCCGACGACGGGATCTGGGTCTTCGAGCAGAGCTACATGCCGGCGATGCTCGACACCAACTCCTACGACACGGTGTGCCACGAGCACCTGGAGTTCTACGGCTTGGCGCAGATCCAGTGGATGGCGGAGCGCGTGGGTCTGCAGATCGTCGACGTCGAGTTCAACGACGTGAATGGCGGCAGCTTCTCGGTCACCGCGAAACGTGCGCCCCCCGGGGCTCCGGCCCTGCCGGCGGTGCGCGAGATCCTCGACAAGGAGGCCAAGGCCGGCCTGCACACGCTCGCCCCCTTCCAGGCCTTCGAGACCCGCGTGCAGCAATCGCGCGAACGCCTGCGCGCCTTCGTGAACGACGCGAAGGCGCGCGGCGAACGCGTCGCTGCGCTCGGCGCCTCCACCAAGGGCAATGTGCTCCTGCAGTACTGTGGCTTCACGGCGGACGATCTGGTCGCCGTGGGCGAAGTGAACCCGGACAAGTTCGGCGCCTTCACGCCCGGCAGCTTCATCCCGATCGTGCCGGAGACGGAGCTGCTGGCCAGCGATCCTGACTACCTGCTGGTGCTGCCTTGGCATTTCCGCGCCTTCTTCGAAGGCTCGAAGGCGTTCAACGGACGCAAGCTCCTGTTCCCGCTGCCCGAGCTCGAGGTTCGGCAGTAGCTCAGGCCGCCGCCGGGCAGCCCTGAACGGCCTGCGCCGGCCGCGGCGCGGGCGTGCGGCGGACGCCGGCTCGCGCTGCATCCTCGGGCTTGAACCACACGGCCTTTCCGCGGGCGCAAAGCGACCGTAGCTGGTCGCCGCTCAACGCGCTGGCGCGAACGACCAACGGCCGGTTTGCGAGGGTCGGCCTGTTGCGCACTAGGTCGGCGCCGAACCACAGCCCATAGTCGTCGACGATCACGATGTCGGCGTCGATCGTCTGGATCTCGCGCACGGCGACGGCGTAGGGGTGCTCGAAGTCGTGGGCCTGCAGGGCGCGGAGCGGCAGCGCCAAGGCTGCGCTGGCGGCGAGCCCGCAGGCGAAGATGGCGCGGCGCGGCGCGGGATCGCCCGCTGTCCCTTCGCTGAGCGACGTCCAGGCCCAGGCCGCCAGCAGGCACAGCGATCCCAGCAGTCCATGGAGGTAGCGGTAACCCCAGCCGTGGCCCTGGTAGGGCATCACCACGACGAGCATCGCCAGGGTGGCGGCGAGCCCAAGCGCCATGGCGCGCACTGGGCCGCGTTCGCGCAGCGCGGGTCCGATCGCGATCAGAACCAGGGGCGCCAACAGCAGGTTCTGCCAGGTGATCAGGCGAACGCAATTCTTCGCCAAATAGCCCAGTCCGGCGAGATCGAACGACGCCAGCAGGTAGGCCAGCGTCGTCAGCGCCCCGCCCCCCTGCGCCGCCGCCGCCACCGTGCCGGCTCCGTACAGGTGCACGAGCATCGGCTGGTACAGCGCCCAGAACGCGCCGATGACCGCATAGGCGCAGGTGTGCCAGAGCGCCGGCTTCCAGCGCCGCTCGAGCCAGAGCTCGAGCACGAAGGGCGCGGCGAACAGCGGGTGGAAGACGATCTGGTGCAGGCCGGTGGCGAGGAAGGCGACGCCGGCGGCTGCGCCATGGCCGAGGCGCCCTCCCCTCAGATACAGCCAGAGCCAGACCATGTTCAGCGCCAGGTGCGCGCTCATGGCGTAGGGCGTCATGGCGGTGACGATGAGTTGCGCCGAGGTCGCCAGCAGGCCGACGGCGATCAGGGCCGCGCCGGGCTTCTCCGGCCAGAGGCGGCGCGCCACGCCGAAGGTGGCGATGATGGAGATCCCGGCCCAGAGCGCGGGCACGAGGTTCATCGCGCCGAGCTTCAGGCCCAGCGCCAGGAAGGCGGCGTTGACCGGCAGGTAGCCCGAGACCCACCGGGCGTGGCCGGGGATGTCGAGCATGAACAGCGGCTGCAGCGCCTTGACGTACGCGCGCCATTCCGGCGGGACCGGCGCAGCGAGCTGGCCGGTCGCCAGGATCTGCGCGTCGAACCTCGCCATGAACTCGTCCATGGAGAGCGCGTAGTCGTCGTAGGCCAGATAGCTGCCCGCCCAGCCCGCGACGGTCACGGCGAGGGCGATCAGCATGGCGGTCCGCCAGGTCGCCGGCGGCGGCTTCAGCGGCAGACGCCAGGGCCAGGGAAAGGCGAGCGCGACCAGGAGGAAGATCATCGGGCCGACGACCACCAGATCCTGCTCGAAGAAGAAGAAGTCGGTGAGGCCCTTGCGGTCGGGAGCCAGGAACATGTGCGCCACGCCGATCGCCATCAGCACGACCAGCAGGACGACCGTGGCGACCACGCCGCCCCTCAACGCCTGCGCGAAGGCCGGCTTCGCCTCCGCCGGCGCCGTGGACGCGACCGGAGCGCCGGGCGACGGATGAGGGCGCATTGCTATCCTTGCGACTCGATACCGGCTCTAGGCCTTGTCGCACTCTCCCGCCGCCCGCCTTTAGAGCCTGTAAATATGCGGTCTCGAAAGTGTTCGGCGCGTGCGGGGAGCTTAGTCGATCATGGACACTGTGAATTCAAAGGTGTCCGTGGCTAGCGACGGCGCCGTGAGCCATCTCGTCCTGCGCGTGGTCAAGGCCTGGCTCGTCACGGCGGTGGTTCTGGCCGTCGTCGGTGTCGCCGGGACCCTGCTTTCGAAGCCCTATTCGATCACCGACTACTTCTTTTACCAGCAGGACCTGCCAGGCGCTGGCGTTTGCCTCTTCCTGCTTGCGGCGCTCCTCGTGCTCGCCGGGACGGCTGCGCCGCCGGCCCTCCTTCAACGGGAGATGGACCGGCGCTGGGCGTGCGGTGCGGCGCTCATCGTGTTCGCCGTCTGCTGGGCGGGCGCTCGGCTGGTGTGCACCAGCTACGGACTTTCCGGCGACGAGTTCATGGCGCAGTTCGACGCGCGCATCCTGCGGACCGGGAGCCTGACGGCGCCCCTGCCCCGCGAATGGCAGGACTACCGCCTGGCGCTACAGCCGATGTTCCTGGGCTGGGCGGGCGCCGCGCACTGGGTGTCAGGCTATCTGCCGGTGAACGCCGCCTTCCTGGCGGTGGGCTCGGTGCTGGGCTCGCAGAGCCTGGTTCCTGCGGTTTGGGCGGCGCTATCGGTGCTCGCGACCTTCGGCGTGGCGCGCCGGCTCTGGCCGGATTTTAAGGGTCTGGCACCGCTCGCGGCGCTTTTTGTGGCGACCTCGCCACAGGTCCTGATCACCGGGATGACGCCGTACGCCATGTCCGCGCACCTGGCGGCGAACATGGTCTGGCTCTGGCTGATCCTCGGGAACGGCCGCGTGCGGCATGGCTGCGCCATCCTCGTCGCCCTTCTCGGCTGCGGCATCCATCAGCTCGCCTTCTTTCCCCTGTTCGCCGCGCCCTTCGTTCTGGAAATGTGGCTGTCCCGGCGCTGGCGAAACGCCTTGGCGCACACCGCCGCTTTCGCCTTGATCCTCGGGTTCTGGAACTTCTTCCCCACTCTTCGGCTGCAATGGATCGATCCGACCCCCGCCGGCCCTGCGCAGGCCGCAGGCAGTGCAGCCGGCACGGCCCTCAATCTGCTGAGCCGATTCGACTTCGACGGCCTGGGCCTGTTGGCGAAGAACCTGCTCCGGTTCATGACCTGGCAGAACCTGCTGGCCGTTCCGCTCGCGCTACTGGCCGCACCGGCGGCCTGGCGGCAGCGTGGAGACGTGCGCGCTCTGCTCGTCGGCCTCGTGCTCACCGGCGTCGCCATGTTCATATTGCTACCCTTCCAGGGACACGGCTGGGGGTACCGCTACTTCCATGGGCTGATCGGATCGACGGCTTTGCTGGCCGCTTGGGGGTGGGTCCGCGCCTTCGAGGCCGTCGATAGCGCCGAGCGACGGCGGGCGCAGGCGGTTATGACCGCCGCGCTGATCGGCTCAGCGCTCGTGCTCGTCCCGTTCCGCGCTTGGCAGGCGCGCGAGTTCGTGCAGCCTTACGCCCAGGCGGCCAACAGGCTCCTGAAATCGGGCGCCGATGTGCTCATCATCGACGACACCGGCATGTGGTACGGCCAGGTGCTCTTGCGGAACGACCCGTTCCTGGCGGCGCCCGTCATGCTCTACCTGGAAAACCTCACCGCCGATCAGGTGCGGGAGGTGTGTGGACGCCATCAGGTCCGCATCTACGGGGGTGAGAAAATCGGGCCGATAAATCCGTCCAAGGTCGTGCCCAACCCGCACGTGGCCGAGCTTCGTGCGCTGCTTGCAGACCTGCGTTGCGGCCAGCCGCTTTAGTCCAGGCACAATGCAAAACGCCCCCGGATCGCTCCGGGGGCGCTGCCGACTGGAGAGTCGTTCCTCAGATCAGGTGGCGTAGCTGCTGATCTTAGTCGCGGTGTTGCCGATCGCGGTAGAAATGGCGTTACGCAGGCTGCCGACGGCGACCACGATGCCCAGGCCGACGATGGCCAGGATCAGAGCGTATTCGGCCGCCGAGGCGCCGGATTCGTCTTGGAGGAAGTTCACGAGCTTCGACATTGGATACCCCTTAGAATGCTGTGGGCCGCCACCATGGGACCCGGTTGAGATCGGCCAGTCCCGGACTGATACGCTGGGTGGCGGCCTTGTCCCGAGCATAGCCAGGAGCGTGCCAAGTTCGTGTCCGAGGCGATATCGCTCGCCCATCAGGCTCAGCTCAGCGCCGACGCGTGCGCTCTGGTCGCGCAGGTGCTGATGCGGCTGGCCGTCGTGCCGATCGCCGTGGCGATGGCTTCGCGCAGGCGGCCGACCGCCGCCACGATGCCGAGGCCGACGACGGCCAGGATCAGGGCGTACTCGGCCGCCGAAGCGCCGGACTTGTCTTCGAAGTACAGAGCAAACCTGGACATCCGCTAACCCCTTTTCAATCGAATGGGCTGTAATCCATCTCTGAAAGGCGCGTCATTTTCGGTGTAGCTCGGACCTGGTCGAGCCGCTCGATAGCAAGAGCGTCGCCAGATAAAGTCCACAGCAGCGGTTGGACGCGTGAGCTGGGCGGGGCGTCTGCGGTTCGCCGGTCACCGGCCTGGGGACGACGTGACGCGATGTCTCATGGCACGCCCGCGACGTCCTTAATAATGCAAGGGTCCGCTATACTTCGGTAATGCGGCGCCCTAGGGGGCTACATGTCGAAGTCGATCGTCGAGAACCTGATCATTGGCGCCGGTCCGGCGGGGCTGACCACGGCCTACACGCTGGCTAAGGAAGGCTCCGAGGTGCTCGTGCTCGAGCAGGATCCGGTCTACGTCGGCGGCATCAGCCGGACGGTCGAGTACAAGGGCTTCCTGTTCGACATCGGCGGCCACCGCTTCTTCTCCAAGTCGAAGGAAGTTGTCGACCTGTGGGACGAGATCCTGCCCGACGACTTCATCGAGCGGCCCAGGCTCTCGCGCATCTATTACGGCGGCAAGTTCTACGCCTATCCGCTGCGCGCTTTCGAGGCGCTCCGCAACCTCGGCATCCTCCAGAGCACCGCCTGCATGGCCTCCTACGGCCTCGCCAAGCTCAATCCCGTGCGCAACCCGCGCACCTTTCACGATTGGACGCGCAACCAGTTCGGCGAGCGCCTCTTCTCGATCTTCTTCAAGACCTACACCGAGAAGGTGTGGGGGATGTCCTGCGACGAGATCTCCGCCGACTGGGCCGCCCAGAGGATCAAGGGCCTCGACTTGATGGCCGCCGTGCTCGACGGGGTGAAGCGCTCGCTCGGCCTGCACAACCGGCGCAAGAGCGGCGCCGTCGCCAAGACGCTGATCGAATCCTTCCGTTACCCCCGCCGCGGGCCCGGCATGATGTGGGAAGCCTGCGCGGAGAAGATCCGCGGCTTGGGCGGCCGCATCACCATGGGCCGCACCGTCGAGGCGCTCACCTGGGACGAGGCGGCCGGCCTGTGGACGGTCACGGCGCGCACCTCGGGCGGCAAGCGCGAGACCTATCAGGCGCGCAACCTGGTCTCGTCCGCGCCGATGCGCGAGCTCGCCAAGGCGATCCAGCCGGGTGTCGAGAACCTGCCCGCGGCGGACGCGCTGAAGTACCGCGACTTCCTGACCGTCGTGCTGATCGGCAAGTCGAGCCTCGATCTGCCGGACAACTGGGTCTACATCCACGACCCTGCCGTGAAGGTCGGCCGCGTGCAGAACTTCCGCTCCTGGTCGCCGGAGATGATCCCCGATGGCGTCTCGACCTGCCTGGGCCTTGAATACTTCTGCTTCGAGGGTGACGGCATGTGGGCCTCGCCCGACGAGGCGCTGATCGAACAAGCCAAGCGCGAGATCGGCAAAATCGGCTTGATGCGCGCCGACGAGGTCACCGACGCCTGCGTCGTGCGGCAGGCTAAGGCTTATCCGGTCTACGATGACAACTACCGGACCAACGTCGAGACACTGCGCCAGGAGTTCGCGCGTCGCTTCCCGACCCTGCACCTGGTCGGCCGCAACGGCATGCACAAGTACAACAACCAGGACCACGCCATGATGACCGGGATGCTGACGGCGAAAAACATCCTCGCCGGCAAGCTCCTGTTCGACGTCTGGGAGGTGAACGAAGACGCCGAATACGGCGAGGCGGGCCTTTCCGGCGCGCAGGAGGCGCTGAAAAGCGAACGGCTGGTGCCGCGGAAGGCCGCTTGATCGTGAGCGAGCAGGCCGCGCGTAGCCCGGCTCATCTTGCCGCCCTGTGGACGACGGCGCGGACGCTTATCCGGCAGTTCGCCCTGTATTTCGCCGTCAGCGTGGCCGCGCTGGGGCTCGATTTTGCGCTGTTCCTGGCGCTGACCAAGTTCGCCGGCCTGCACTATCTGGCGGCGTCCGCCATCAGCTTTTCCAGCGGCGCAGCCGTCACCTATCTGCTCAGCGTGCGATTGGTGTTCGACCAGCGCAGGCTGGGTGATGCGCGGATCGAGTTCGCCAGCTTCTTCCTGATCGGCCTGGTGGGGCTGGCGGTGAACCAGGCGGCGCTGCTGGTGGCCGCCGGCGTCCTTGGCTGGCCGCCGCTGCTGGCAAAGGTGGGCGCCGCCGGCTTCAGCTTCGTCGCCAACTTCCTGGCGCGCCGAACCCTGCTGTTCACCGCCTGGCAGGCTTCCTGATGCTGATGCTGATGCGGCCGGCCGACGCCGCGCCGAGCCGCGACGGCGCGGCCGAGCGATCCGCTCCGCTCACGGCCTGGGCCACCGCCGTCCTGACCGCACTGACCTTCTTCCTGCTCGGACGCCCCTACTTCGGCATCCGCCACGACGCGCGGATCTATGTCGGGCGCGCCGAGGCGGACCTCGGCCGCAACGGCATGGCGCACGACCTGATGTTCGCCCACGACGGCCAGTCGCAGTTCAGCATCTTCGGCGCCCTATTCCGGCCCATCGTCGAGCATCTCGGCTCCGGGACGGCGGCCATGGCCGCCACCGGTGCGGGTCTTGCGATCTGGCTGGCGGCCGTCACCGTCCTGCTCTCGCGGTTCTGCCGTGGGACGGCGCTCTGGGCCGGAGTGATCGCGCTCGGGGTCCTCCCGGGCTTTTACGCCGGCGTACTGGCCTATGCGGAGCCGTTCATCACGCCCAGGCTGTTCGCCGAGGCGCTGGTGTGCCTAGCGCTAGCTCTGGTGGTCGACCGGCGCTGGATCGCGGCCGTCGCAGCACTGGTCATCGCCGCCGGCCTTCATCCGATCATGACCCTGCCCGGCGTCGCCGTGTTCGGTGTGATGCTCGTGATGCAGGACCGCCGTTGGCTGGCGCTCGCCGCCGCGGGCCTCGCCGCCGCCCTGGCCGCGGCCTTCGCCGGCCTGCCGCTGATCGAGCGGCTGGTCACCCCGATCGACCCGGCGTGGCTCACAATGCTGCAGCAGCGCTCGGCCTACCTGTTCCCTTCGCTCTGGAGCGAGGGCTCCTGGCTGATGCTCGCGCGGCAGATGCTCACCCTCGCTCTCGCGGCCACCCTGATCGCCGGGCGCGCGCGCCAACTGGCAATTGCGGCGCTTATCGTCGGCGCCGGGGGCGTACTCGTCACCGCGCTCGCGCCGACGCTGCTGGTGATCCAGATGCAGCCGTGGCGCGGCCAGTGGCTGGTCGCCTTGCTTTCGACCGCCTTGCTCCCGTTCGCCTTGGCCGGGCTGTGGAAGGACGGCCCGGGGGGCCGAGCCGCAGCGGCGCTGTTGGCGGTCGCCTGGGGTGCGTCGGACTCGGCTTGGCTGGACGCAGCGTGCCCGGGCTTGGCGCTCGCCTACCGGTTCATCCCACAGGCGCGCAATCTCTCGCCGCTGGTCGCGCGCCTCGCCTGGCTCGCCGCCGGTCTCGCCCTGACGCGGACGGCCTTCGTCGCCCTAGCGGCAGGCGTCGTGAACGGCCAGACCGTCGGCTTCGACAATCTGATCACCCGCATGCTGCTGTCGGAGGGCATGGCGATCATGGCGACCGCGCTTACGGTGGCGCTTGTCGTCCGCTGTGACTTCGCGGATCGTCTCGCCGCGCGCGTATGGGCCGTGGCCCTGAGCGCGCTGGCCCTGGCCTGCGCCGCTCTGGTCTGGAACGCCCAGGATGGCTGGACTCGCGCACGCGACGCCTCGGCAGGCGCCGCCGCGCTCCGAGCGAAGCTGCCGCAGGGCGAGATCTTCTGGCTCGGCGGGGACGGCCGTTCGGGTCCATGGACGGACCGGCCGGAATGGTGGTCGGTCAATGAGGGCGCAAGCTCGGTGTTCGACCGCACCCTGGCGATGGAATGGGCGCGCCGGCACGATCTGCTGGTTCGTGCCGGCCTGGCGTCGCGTCGCGTCCAGATGTTCGAATCCGCCAACAGCAACCGACCCACGCTGAGCGCCGCTGCTTTGGACATGGTCTGCCGCGCGCCGCGGGGGCCTGTCGCGGTGATCGCCCCGCTCGATCGAACGACCGCCGACGTCCAGCCTCGCGCCGCAGGCCAGTGGCGCTCGCTGGCGGCGACGCAGAACGGACCGTTCATGATCTTCCGCTGCGGCTGAGACCGGTAACGCTAGAGCGTGATCCTGTCACGTTGAAGCGTATCCGGAGTTGACGAGGTAGTTGGCGCACTCTGCGGGCGTGAAGTGGTCGATGAGTTGGCCGATGCGTCGCCAAGTGGCTTCGACGGTGCGTTCAGCGGCTTTGCGCAGCCGTGTCTTGAGCTTGGCGAAGACCTGCTCGATCGGGTTCAGGTCGGGGCTGTAGGGCGGCTGAAAGACCAGGTGCGCACCGGCTTTACGCATCGCCTGGCGGACAGCCTTGCCCCGGTGGCTGCCGAGGTTGTCCATGACCACCACGTCGCCGGGCCTGAGGTTCGGGACGAGCAGCTGTTCAACGTAGGCCCTGAACCACTCGCCGTTGATAGGGCCGTCGAGAACGAAGGGCGCATCGATCCGGTCGCAGCGCAGGGCGGCCAGGAAGGTCATGGTCTTCCAGTGGCCGTGCGGGACCTTGTCCACCAGCCGCCGGCCGCGGGGAGAACGGCCATGGGTGCGGGTCATGTTGGTCTTGGCCCAGGTCTCGTCGATGAAGACCAGGCGGCGAGGGTCAAGCCGGCCCTGATGGCGCTTCCAGCGCGCCCGCTTCCTGGCCACGTCCGGCCGACCCTGCTCGGCGGCGTGCAGGCTTTTTTTGAACGTCACGCCCTCGTGGGCGAAGAAGTCCCAGACCGCGTGGTAGCTCGCTACGACCCCACGGTCCGCCAGCTCCGCCTGGATCGCCCGCAGCGTCAGGTCCGGCGTCTCCGCGATCCTCGCAGCAGCCACGCCCGCTCGCCCACCAGGACGTAGGGCTTCTTGCCGCCGGAAGGCTTGGCCGCCGCGCTGCCCGTCGCCCGATACCGCTGCGACCACTTCACCGCAGAGGCCACGCTCACGCCGAAGCGCTCCGCCGCAGCCCGCACCGTCGCCCCCGCCATCACCGCGGCGACCACACGCTCTCGAAGATCAGAGGAATAGGCCGGCGCCATGCAAGCTGGCCTCCAGCCCAGCCCGCATCTTGAAACATGATCCGCCCAAAAAGGGAATCCTACGATTCAAATCCAGCGGATCACGCTCTAACTCAGGTGCACGGCGTCCTCTCGGTCGCCGCTGCGCCTGCCAGAGCACCCAAAAGATTGCCGCGACGCCCCACTTCAGCATCGCGGGATCGATCATTGCAGCTTGGCCGGCGGTCCTCCGGAGCTCAGCGCCTTGACCATCTTGAGGTTCTCGAGCGCGCGCCCATAGGCGTTGCCGCGCGCGTCCACGGCCTGCTGGAACAGCTTCTCAGCCGCCGGATAGTCCCCTCGCAGCACCGCCGCGAAGCCGGCGTTGTTGAGCACGGTTCCTCGGTCCTCGACGCCGCTCATCTGGGTCGCCTGCTCGTATCGCCCCTGCATCGCCAGCGACAGGCGAAGATTGGTCCGCGCTTCGCTCAGCCCGGGATTGATCTCCAGCGCGCGCACGAAGTCCGACGAGGCGTCGGCGTAGCGACCCTGCAGCAACCGGGAATAGCCGCGATTGTTCATGACGATCGGCTTCACGCCCGGCGCCTTCAGCGCCTGCTCGTAATCGGCCTCTGCTTCGGGCCAGTCGTGCCGACGGTCAGCCTGGACGGCGAGCGCATTCCAGGCCCGCCAGAGCGAAGGATCGGCGGCGACGGCCGCCTTCAGAGCTTCGACGGAATCGTTCGAACGGCCCATTTCGGCCAGAGCGACGCCCTTGCCCTGCAACGCCCGTGGACGTTCGCTCGGGACGGTGGCGGCGTCGTTGAAATTCTGCACCGCCTCGGGATAGCGGCGCTTGGCGAGGTTAAGTTCGCCCGCTCGGAGCAGCAGCCGCTTATCCTGCACGCCGCGCAGGAAGATCGCATCGACGTATTGCTGCGCGTCGAGAAGTCGGTTCTCGTCGATCGCCTGATCGATCTCCTTGAGCGCTTCATCGAGGCTGCCGCCGCCTTGCTTGGCTTCGGCTTTGGCCTTGCCAAATTTCGGCAGGCCGAGCGCAGAGGCGGGTTGAGCCTTCGCCAGAAGCGCGACGACGCTCAGCGCCGCCAAACTCCCGGCCGCGAAACGCCGCGACCCGATCCGCATCAGCCGCGCCCCTGGAGACGCGCGTTGGCGCCGATGACCAGACGGATCCCGGTGCAGCCGCCGTCGCAGGCCTGCAATTTGGTCGCGAACGGCAAGGTCTTTGCCAACGCCTCCGCGACGCGGCGGTGCTGCACCTTGTAGACGATGGTGGTCGTAGCGCTGGACGCTCGCCGCTCGGTGGCCTCTACCGACCAGCCGTGCGCCGCCAAATGACGCTGGACGCCGCCTGCCAGATGAGCCGCACCGCTAGCGTCGACGAGCATGATCGGGCTTCCGAGCGTCGTCGGTTCGACGACCCGAATGGCCGTGCTTGGCGCGACGGCGAGTTGGAAGGCCGGCGTCGGCGCAGGCACCTGCGTGACGGCGCGCACGGGCGCCTGGGCGACGACCGTCTGAGCTGCGGGCTGGTCCTGAAGCAGAGTCGAATAGGCCTGCAGCTGCGAGGAGTACTGCATGTTGGCCATGACCGCCGGCGAGTTCGGCTGCGCCGCGAGGGCGAGTTGGTAGTAGCGCTTGCTGAGGTCGAAGCGACCCAACTTGTCATAGACCACGCCCATGGCGTTCAGCACGCGGCCGTCGTTCGGATCGCGCTGCTTGGCGAGCTGGAGCAGATCGAGCGCCGACGCATAGTCTCGCTTTTCGATCGCCGTCTTTGCCTGGTCGTAGAGACGGTCTTGGGCGGACGTCTGCGCGAGTTCCACCGGCGTCTCGATCGCCCGCACTGCAAGCTTCGATTTCTCCCGCGCCGCGCCGCCACCGATGTGCAGGAAGCTGAGGAGCTGCGAGGTCTGGGCGCACCCGCCAAGGCCCCCGGCCATCGCCGCCACGGCTAGCGCGACCCCCGTCGCCTGAAGTCGATTCGTCATACCGCCGCCCCCTTAAGCGCTGGCAGAAGATCTCGCACCATCCCGATCATCGCCGGCAGCATGAGCGCGGTGACAACCACGGGCAGTATGCACGCAACAAGCGGCACAGTCATGAGCACCGGAATCCGCATGGCCTTTTCCTCGGCCTTGAGGAAGCGGTCTTCCCGCATCTCCTGCGAGTAGGTGCGCAACGTCTGGGCGACACTGGTGCCGAGCGCGTCGGTCTGGATCAGCAGCGCCGAGAATGAGCGAATCGCCGGGACGTCGGTGCGTTCACCCAGGTTGCGCAACGCTTCAGCGCGGGTCCGGCCCGCTCGCAATTCATCGGAGACGGCGTTGAATTCCTCGCAAATCCGCGGGTGAGACTCGCTCACTTCCGCCGACACGCGGACGAACGCCGCCTCGAGCCCGAGGCCGGCCTCGACGCAGACGACCATCAGATCGAGGGCGTCGGGGAACTCGTGCTGCAAGGTCTGCTTGCGCTCATTGCCCCGGTTGTCGATGAAGGCGCGAGGCGCGATCAGGCCGGTGCCGCAGAAGGCAAGCGCCGCACCGATCAGCTTCATGCCTGTGAACGGCGTGTCGGACTGGGTCTGGCTAAACAGGAAGAGCAACGGCAGGCCGATGGCCAGGCCGAAGCGGATGATCACAAACCAGACCGGCGCCGCGGGATGGTCGAAACCGGCCCGTGTGAGGTCGCGCCGCAGCTTATCGCGGTCCTTGAGGTCGGAGATGGACGTCGCCGATTGGACCCAGGCCAGGATCGGGTTGGTGACGGTCTGCTGCTTGACGATATTCGGCGCGCCAGGTGCCACTGCGCCGCCGATGGTGTCGCCCTTCAACCGCCGCTGGACGTTGAGGACGCCTTCCAGACGTTCCGCAACCAGGAACGTCAGGGCGACCACGGCGACAAAGGTCGCGATTAGAATGGCGATCTGCAGGATCCCCATGGCGCCCTCAATACTTAAAGTTGGCGATGCGGTGCATCATGTACAGTCCGAGGCCGTAGACCACCATCACGGCCAGCACCACCGGTAGGAACAGCGGATCCTGCCATCTTTCGGCGTAGTACTGCGGCTGGCTGAGCATCAGCGAGGCGATCAGGAACAGCGGCAGGATGCTGAGGACGATCGCCGACATCCGTCCCTCGCTCGACAGCGCCTTGACGCGCTTGCCAAGCGTGATGCGGCCGCGGATCACCCTGGCGAGGTTCTCGAGAATCTCGGCGAGATTGCCGCCCGTCTCGGACTGGATGGCAACGCTGACGGCGAAAAAGTGCGCGTCCTGCGACCCCGTGCGGCGGGCAAAATTTGCAAGCGCCTCGCGCAGTTCGAAGCCATAGGTCGTTTCGTCTATGATCAGGCCGAATTCAGATCCGATCGGATCGCCGAGTTCAGTGGTCACCAGTTGCAGCGCCGACACCACCGGGTGCCCGGCGCGCAGCGAGCGAACCACGATATCGAGGGCCAGCGGCAACTGCTCCTCCAGGGTCCGCATGCGCCGCGAACGCATGAAATTCACCGCAATGAAGAGCGCCAGGCCGGTGAGAAGCGCGGACCCGCCAAGGGCGATGGCCATTTGAACGGCCGGCAGCGCGGTGCCCATGCTGCGAAGCACGAAGGTGACGATCAACCAGATGCCGACCGAGGCGCCCGCCCAGATGGCGAGCAACAACATCGGTGACATGTTCAACCCCGCTTGGCTCAGCATCCGCTGCGCTCGCGTGTAGAGGCTGAGAAGCGAGGCGTTCTGAATCGCCGGCGCTTCTCGCTGACGGATCAGCGTCTCGTAGACCGCCCGGTGGTCCATGCCCCTTTCGAGCAGGGTCAATCGGCGGTTCACGCGCTGGGTTCGCGAGCGGGACGCGAAGACGGCGCCGGCGACGCTTTGGGCGACCAAGACGACGGCGACGAACGCCAGGACGAAGATGATCGGAAGAATTAGCTGTCCCATGCTCAGGCCGACCTGCGGTTCGGCGCGAACATCTCGAGCGGCAGCTGGATGCCACGCGACACGAGCAGTTCGATGAACTTCGGCCGCACGCCAGTCGACTCATAATGGCCGAGCACCTCGCCCTTCGGCCCGCGGCCGGTGCGACGGAAGCGGAAGATCTCCTGCAGAGAGATCACGTCGCCTTCCATGCCGACGATTTCGGAGATCGATATCACCCGGCGGCGACCGTCTTCCTGGCGCTCGCCCTGCACCACGACGTTGATCGCCGACGCGATCTGGCCACGGATAGATCGTGCCGGAATGTCGAAGCCGGCCATGCCGATCATCTGCTCGAGACGCGAGAGCGCATCGCGCGGCGTATTCGCGTGGACGGTCGTCATCGACCCGTCGTGACCGGTGTTCATCGCCTGTAGCATGTCGAACGCTTCGCCGGAGCGCACTTCGCCGACGATGATCCGGTCGGGACGCATCCGCAGTGAGTTCTTCACCAGATCGCGCTGGCTGATCTCCCCTCGCCCTTCGATGTTCGACGGCCGCGTCTCCAGCCGGCCGACGTGCGGCTGTTGAAGCTGCAGCTCTGCCGAGTCCTCGATGGTGACGATGCGTTCTGTCGGATCGATGTAGGCCGACAGCGCGTTCAGCAGCGTGGTCTTGCCTGAGCCGGTGCCGCCGGAGATCAGCACGTTGCGGCGTGCTTCGACACAGGCCTGCAGAACCATGGCCATCTCGCCGGTGATGCTGCCGATCTCGACGAGCTTGCCCATGTTGATCGGGATCTTGGCGAACTTTCGGATCGAGACCAGCGGACCGTCGACGGCGAGCGGCGGGATGATGGCGTTGACCCGCGAGCCGTCCGCGAGGCGCGCATCGACCATCGGGCTGGACTCGTCCACGCGCCGGCCCACGGCCGACACGATCTTGTTGACGATGCGCACCAGGTGCCGCGTGTCGAGGAAACGCACGTCGGTCAGTTCGAGCCGGCCCTTGCGCTCGACGTACACATGCTCGTGCGTGTTGATCAGGATGTCGGTGATGCTCTCGTCGGCGAGAAGCGGTTCCAGCGGACCGAGGCCCAAGAGTTCGTCGAGCAGTTCCTCGACCAGGAGGTCTGTCTGAGCCGGGCTGAGCAGCCGCTTTTCGTCGGCCAGCAGACCGGTGATCGCGCGACGGATTTCGGCCGCCAGCGTCTCGCGCGGCGTGTGCTCGAGAGCCGACAGGTTGAGCATGTCCAGCAGCCGCTGGTGCAGGCGCCCACGCAGCTCCAGGCTGGCGTCAGAGGACGTCTTGCGCGCCTTGGGGGCGTCGTTGGCCGGCGTCTTTGTCGGTTCGCTCCAGAAGACCATCAGAACTTCCTGCCCGTTCGGGTTTGCTGGGCGCGCGCCGGCGCGACGCGTTCGGCGAGCTGGACGAGCGCCTTCTCGAGCTTCGTGCCACGACGCAGCATCGAAAGGGCCACACCCTGGTTGATCGCCTCACCCATCAGCTTGCGCTCTTCCGGCGCGACGACATCGAATTTGCGGCCCAACGCGCCTTCGACCGATCGCACGGACACGCCCGCAGCGTTCTCCGCAGACAGCCGATTGCAGAACAGCGTGAGGGGAATATCGTCCAGCCGCTGCGTCTCCAGCAACTGGAGCTGGCGTCGCACCAAGTGCGCGTGCGGCACGGAAAGCTGGGTGATCAAAATGATATGGTCGGACTGGCGAAGCGCCCGGTAAGTCCAGGCCGTCCAGGCGGTGGGCAGGTCGAGCACGACGACTTCGAACTCGCGGCGTAGAGCCGCCAGCGTGCCATCGACCACCTCACCGGTCAGCGCCTCCAGCGGCGTGAATTCCGGGGGAGCGGCCAGTACGCGCGCCCCGCTCGGATGCGCCGGAAGAGATGCGCTGAAGTGCATCTCACCCAGGTCGGCGCTGGCGGACATCACCTGGGCCATGCTGACCGATGGACGAACGTCGAGATAGAGCGCCGCTTGGCCGAACTGAACGTCGAGGTCGGCGACGCAGACGCTGCGCTGGCCGCCATCCGCCAGGATCGCCGCCAGTTGGGTCGCCGTCGCCGTGGCGCCGCAACCGCCGCCGGCCTTCAGCATCGTGACCACCTGGCCCGATCCCTCCGCCGAAGCACCTTCGCGCTCCAGCCGCCCGATCACGCGGTCGAGCGCGGCGCCCAGGGCCAACGCGCCGATCGGCTCGGCGAGCACGTCGCTCGCCCCTTCGCGGATCAGCCGCCGGGTGGTCTCAAGGTCTGGATTGGCCAGCGCGATGAGCACGCGCGCGCCGGCGCCACTGTCCCGCAGGTTCTTGACCACGCGGTCGACCGAACCGCCGTCAGCGGCGTCGGCGCGAGCAATGAGAACGTCGGCTCCGCTGAGCGAACCCGAGGCCCAGGGCCCGGCCAGCGGCGAGAATTCCAACTGCGGGAACTGGGCGCACACCTCCGGCGACGGCTCGCCACCGGGAAACGCCGCCCGATCATAGGCGGCGCGCAGGCCGTGTTGAACCTGGAACCGCTGTTCCGGCGTAGGGCGGGAAAAACTGAACGCTCGCGGCATTAGGAACCCGTTCTCGTATTCGTTTCGCACACCCCGACCCGGCGCCAACCTAGGTCGAAAGCGTGGCTCGTCCCAAGGTCCCCTGCAAAATTCTCGCCAGTTGGTTGGCCTCGCCGCCTCAAGACATATCCTCGCCGATTAGGCCTCAGAGTATCCCATCCTCCCAGGGCTCTCGCCGCTACTCCACCCAGCGCCGGCCCGTTGAGCCCACTATCACTTGCTGGTCTGGGTGCTCGCGGCTTCGGGCTTGATCACCTCGCCCTTCTCGTAGCGCCCGATGGCGGCGTCTATCCGGTCGCCGTTCGAGGCCGGTTCGACGTCGCGCCGATAGTGCGGCTCTGGCTCGGCGATCTGGGCGACGGTGTTCGCGCGGAAGGCGACGCCGTGGTCGTAGGACAGCGGCCCCTGTCCATCGACGCAAGCGGTCAGGAGCGCGCAGGCGCCCAAGACGGCGGCAGTGCTGGTCAGCGATTGAATGCGCATGAGGCTACCCTACTCCAGGACGTGGCCATAACGGCCTTCAAGCCCGCCCTTGGTCGGGTCGACCGCCATCAGCGCGCGCTGCTCGGGCGTCGAAAACAGCGGCGTGGCGCGGTGGGCGCCGAAAAGAAAGAGTTCGAAGTCGGACGGCGCCACAAAGTGGTCCGCCGGCGTAAAGGCGCGGCCCTGCGTCGGCTTGGCCAGGTGCGGCGTGACCACCAGCACTAGTTCCGTCTCGTTCTTCTGGTACTCCGTCGACCGGAACAGGGTGCCGATCACCGGCAGGTCGCCCAGAACGGGGAACTGGCTGATCGCGTTGCGGTAGTCGTTGGCCAACAGGCCCGCGATGGCGAAGGACTCGCCGTCGCGCAGCTCGACCGTGGTCTTGGCCCGGCGGACCTTCAGACCGGGGATGCTGATGCCGCTGGAAACCACCGAGGCGGTGGTGTCGATGCTCGACACCTCCGGCGCAACCAGCAGGCTGATGACACCGTCGTCGAGGACAGTCGGCGTGAAGGCCAGCGAAATTCCGAACGGCTTGAACTCGACGGTAATACCGCCAATCACGTTGCCGCCTGTGGCGGTAGTGTTCTGCGCCACCGGCACGGGGAATTCGCCGCCGGCCAGGAAGTTGGCCGTGTCGCCGGACATGGCGACCAGGGTCGGCTCGGCGAGCGTCCGCGCCAGGCCCTTGTTCTCATAGGCGTCGACCAGCACGTCGAGCCGCAGATCGCCGTTGCGGATCAGCCCCTGAAAGATGCCGAAGCGCTGCTGGCTGGGATTGGAATCACCAGACTGGAAGTATGATCTGCCCGGGACGATGCTGAAGCCGTCGAGGGGCGGACCGACGCTGGTGCTTCCGGTGTTGACCCGCAACGCTTTGGCCACGTTGCGGCTCATCTCGACGAAGCGGACCGACAGCATCACCTGCTGCGAGCCCTGCACGCTCATCATGTTCACGACCTTGCCGTAAGTCGAGGCGAGGTCAACGATCTGCTTGGCTTTCGGGCCGCTGGAGACCTCGCCCGACAGGATGATGGAATCATTGGCCGCCGAGACCTTCACCCCACCCTCTTCGGGCGCGAACTCGTGGATGCGCGCCTTGAGACCACCGACATCGGCGGAGACCATCACGTTCACGCCGGCGAGCATGCGTTTGCCGGCCCCGTAGATGGTAATGTTGGTGGTGCCGACCTTCTTGCCGACCACGTAGACCGACCGGGTGGTCAGCGGCAGCACGTCGACGATCGCCGGGTCGGCGATCATGACGTCGGTGAACCGCTCCGGCAGTTCGATGACCTGCGACTTGCCAGCCGCGACCACCACCTCCTGGCGACCCTCTTGGGCGGCGGCCGCCACCGGCGACGCGATGAGAGCTAGCGCAACAGCGCTGCCCGCCAGGAGCCTGGCTCCTATGGCGTCTCTGAACATTCGTCTCGACATGCGCCCCAAACCCCCTTGCGCAAACTCTCGATACAGCTCGGGCGACCTAGCGGGCCACCGTGTAGAGCGTCGTCGTTGTACCCCGCGTGACGCGGATCGATTCGTCCGGCGCTGCCGCACGGCGACGCGGCCCGTAAGATACCGGAGTCGCTTTCGGAGCGGGACCCGCAAATCCGAGATCTCGCAGCGTGGCGACAGTCTTCATGACCGGGGCCTCGTCGCTGATTTGACGTAGAGCCAGGGAAACGCTGCCGACCGACTGAGCGAGCCGGATCGTCTGGGCGAACTGCGGCGTCACCTCGATAGTGAGCGCGCGGCCGACCACGGGCTGATTTGCCGCTTCGTCGGATAATTGGTCGACGGCGAGGATCTTGACGTTCTGACCCAGGACCTGAGTGACCGCCGCATCGTTCACGGTGCGGGTGAGCAACACATCAACCCGGTCGCCCGGCAGTACGAAGCCGGCGACGCCGGCGACGTCGTCCGAGCGGAAGGTCACGGCGCGCATGCCCGGCGTCAGCATAGCGGAGAGATTGAGCTTGCCGCCCGGCGTGGTCACGCGGTCAGCGAGGATCGGCTCGTTCGGCGCGATGGGCCGCAGCGCCATGCGCGCACCGCCCTGCGAAACCTGGGCGACGTCGGTGAGAGCGCCCGGCGGAACCGCGTTCTGCGGGAAGCGAACCACCTTCAGCAACTGCGGCTGCAGGGTCACGCCTCGGGCGATCGGCTGCGCAGCGACCACCACCGGCGTCGTACCTGACAGCACCGCCTGGGACTGATCGGTGGCGCGCTGGCCTCGGATGTAGTTCTGCAGGAGGAACACTGCAATCAATCCGAGAAGCACGGAGACCGCAATTGTGGCGATAGTTCTGATCGACATAAAGCCCCGCTCCAGCACACCGGAGGCCACTGCGCCATTTTTGACGTCGCGCAGCCACTCCCCAACATAATCTATACTAACTCGCAGATCATACTGAACAAAGCGTTTCGTACAAGTTGAGAGCGAACCGATATGGTTAACCACCCTCGCCTGTAACGAAACCACTTGAAGTGGTGCGCGAAGCGCTGCTTGCGCTGCAGTATTTATTATAGAGTTATTATGCCGCTGCGCGGTAGATCCGCCGCGGTTTGGTCGCGGCCGTGCAGGCCGCACCTCTCGTCGCCGATCGGCCCGCAGCGCGTTCGCCGCAGGGCGGAGCGCCGGATCAAGTCGCGTGGTTGCTGATTCTGGAAAAGATTTGCCGATCGGCGCCGAAATCGCGTCGGGCAGCGATCGGCGTTCACAACGCCTTCGCCGGCCCTGCGATGTTTCGATCTGGCACCGACTTTTTGACTTCAGTTCACCTTTTGCACTCAGCCCGCCGCTTACAATTCACCTTCCCCAGGGCGAGGCGCAGACTGTGCGCGCAGCTAAGACTGCCTGCAGGGCCAACGCTGCTTCCAGCAGCCTTTCGAGGTTGAGATGACCTGTCGCACGAGCGGATCCCGGGATTGCCAAGACGCCACCACATTGGGTGCGCCCCAAAGTGATCGGCTGGCCCTGCTCGGCCGGCTGAGCGCCTGGCTCGCGGCGGCCGCGCTCGCCGCGCTGATCGCGCTTGGCTGTCTTCAGGGCGCCCGGCTCGAAGGCGCCCGCGGCGGGCCTCCGGGCAATGACAGCGGGCTGTTCGAACGGATGGTCGACAACCTGCGCGATGGCGAGTCCTACTACGCCGCGATCACCCGGGAGCATCGCGAGATGCTCTACCCGCTGCGCCCGTTCGTCACCGTGCGGCTTCCAACGCTGGCCTGGACGATGGCCGCCCTGCCTGACGCTTCGCTGCGCGCCCTTTTCGTCCAGGCCCTGGCGATCGCCAGCCTCCTGGCCTGGCTCTGGAGGCTCCGTCCGCTGGTGCGCGAGCCGATCAGCTTCGCTCTCGCCACCTTGGTGCTGGGCGCAGCGCATGCCCCCGCATTCATTTCGTTCGGCTACACCATTCACGAGCTCTGGACCGGACTGTTCATCTCGATTTCCCTGGCGATCTATCGGCCTGAGCGATGGTGGCCGAGCCTGGTCGTGGCGCTCGCCGCACTTTCGATCCGCGAATTGGCTGCTGCGTATTTCATTGCGATGGCGGCGCTTGCCTGGCGCGACGCGCGGCGAGGCGAGACGGCCGCATGGCTCGGGGGCCTTGCGGCCTTCGCTGTGGGGCTTTGCATTCATGCCGCCGCGCTCGCTCCGTACGTGACCGCGGCGGACCACCCATCTTCCGGCTGGCTGGGCCTGGGCGGCTGGCCCTTCATCCTCTTGCAGGCGAAATGGAACCTGCTCCTGATGACGACGCCGGACTGGGCGGCGGCGCTGCTGCTGCCGCTGGCGCTGATGGGGCTGATTGCGGCGCGGGGCGCCATGGCCGACCGGCTGCTGCTGGTGGTCGGCGGCTATCTCTCCGCGTTCCTGATCGTCGGCCGGGCCGACAACGCTTATTGGGGCCTGATCGTCGCCCCGTTGTGGCCGATCGGCCTGTTCACGATCGGCGCCGCGGTGCGCGAGCTCGCCGGCCGGATGGCGTTGCGGCCCTTTGTTCCGAACGGTCCCTAGCGCGGTCCCACAATGCAAAACGCCCTCGGCTTTCACCGAGGGCGTCGCAGCCATTTGAAGGCGTATTCGCGCAGATCAGGTAGCGTAGGTGCTGATCTTGGTGGCCGTATTGCCGATCGCCGTGGCGATGGCGTTCTTTAGGCTGCCGACGGCGACCACGATGCCCAGGCCGACGATGGCCAGGATCAGAGCATATTCCGCAGCTGAGGCGCCGGATTCGTCTTGGAAGAATTGAACAAGCTTCGACATTAGATAAACCCCTTCAGATTGTATGCGGGCCACGCCCACCACGAGCCCAGATGAGTTGAGCGACTTCCATACTGATACGCTAGGTAGACGCTTGAGTGGGTCCCTGCAGGACACGGGCCACGTACCTGCCTTAAGGCGAAAGCCTCGCCTTAAGGCAGTTCCGGGCGCGGCGGGTGGCCTGCAGGGAAGGTGGATCAGGTGGCGTAGTTGCTGATCCGGGTGGCGGTGTTGCCGATCGCAGTGGCGATCGCATCGCGCAGGCTGGTCACGGCGACCACGATGCCCAAGCCGACGATGGCTAGGATCAGCGCGTATTCGGCAGCCGAAGCACCGGATTCGTCACGAAGGAATTTCGCGAATTGCGACATAGTTCCAACCCCCAAATAGCAAGCTGCCCCAACGACAGCGACACGGGCCACCGGTGACCCGCGCAACCCTTGATCGACTGAAATAAAATATTAATGCTTTGTAAACCCAAAAGTAGGGTTAATCGCCACTTTTCTGCCGCGACAAGGTGAAGCTGAGCAACTGCCGGTAAGTGTTGGCACTTTGTACGCGAAAAAAGACGCCTCACACGCGAATATTCAGAGGCCGCGCGCGAAACCTCATCGTGGGCAGACCTTCAACGCGGCAAGGACGCTGCTCTTACGTGAACGACCGCATACTTGTCCGCATACAGCCGCCGCCAACCCGGTAGTTGGCTGAGGGCGGGCACGAGCGGATTTCCCGGCTCTAGCAGTGTCCACGCAACCTTCTTCGTATCGAGTTCATTCGCCAACTCTTTCGACGGCATGCGCCACAACGTGGCGTATCCCCCAACAAAGGCATCGCCATACATGTCGGAGCGTCCGTCAATGTACGTCGGCACGCCCTTGAAGATCAGGTAGCCGCCCAGATTATAACCATTCAGCACATGCTGCTGGCGCAAGTCCGGCGGCACGGCGGTGAGCGCTGCTTGCGGCGTGACCTCGTCGTCTTTGCGTTCGATCGGCAGGGCGAGCCTGACAAGTAAAACACTGGCAAGTGTCACGGCGAGCGCCACGGCAGCGGTGCGATTTGCCGCAAATGCGTCGTCGCCATCCGTCGGCCTGAAGCGTTCCTCGAGTGCACGGGCGAACGGATCGCGCAGCAACAGGCTGGCGACGACCACGAATATGATCTGCTGGCGCGCCTGGGAAAGCGCCAGATAGAGCAAGCCAAGAAGCACCAAGAGCCGGATCGGCGGCACACGGACCCCAAGTGACAGCATCAGAAACAGGCCTGCGAAGAGGACGGCCTGGAACAGCGTGACGGTATCAAATCGGGTGCTTTGCCACTCGGTGATGAGTGTGAGCGTCTTCATGTTCATCACCTGGAACGGATACATGACCCCCTGAAGTCCATGGGGATTGATCAGGGTAAGCAGCAGAGCCAAGCCGCCGAAAAGCGCCCAAGCGCGAAACGTCGCCATGCGCCGCCCCCGGCCCTCCATCAGCGACTCCAGCGCGAAGGGGCCTATCAGGGCTAGGCCGATGACGAAGCTGGCGTGCAAGTTCGCCCAGACCAGCATGAGCAACGCCAACCACGGGCTAGGCGCCCTTCCCTGTCGCCGCGCGTCGAGCAATCCAACCAGCCAGAGCACCAGGATCGGCAACGCAAACAGATGCGGCCGGGCCAATAGGCTTGGCGCCATTCCGAAAACCACGAAGACCAGGAATATGAGCGTGACGCGCAGTGGAAGCGCACTTCGCAGATACAGGCCCAGCAACGCCACGACCGAACCCGCCGCCAGGCCCACGAGGATCGCCACGCCGCTCCAACCCGCGGCGCGATAGCCAAGAGCCAGCAGAACGTCCACAAGCCATTCGTGGGCGGTCCAGAGATGTCCATAGAAGGTCCAGGAAAATGGATCTGAGGTTGGGACTGTCCGGTGGCGCAGCACCCATTCCCCGGTCGCGAGGTGCCAGTAGGTGTCTGGATCGCGGAAGATGTCGGGCGTAAAGGTCAGGAGGCCCGCCACAAACGCCCCTACGCCCAACACGGGAGTGGCATTCAGCGAGAGTCTGCGAGCTCTCTCAGTGCGGCTCATCAGCCTATGTGGCGGGCAAACCCTTTAGAGTTTGGTTATCGACCGACTAAGCTCTACGCGCGAGCTCGGCTCGTCCTTCCCGCCCAAGCCAGCGCCTGGCTGAGCGGTTGATCGCGCAGCGCCAGGCTCGCCAAACGCGCGCAGAGCGCGGTCACCGCCACCATGGCGAGGAGCCCGCCGACAAAGCTCGCCAGATCCATTGAGCCGGGATCGGCCATCAGGGTGGTGAACGGCGTGAACAGCGGGATCCACGTGAGCCAATTCATACCCGCCGCGCCACCCGTGAGCTGAGCGAGGCTTACGAAGAACACCAGCAAGAGGACGCCGAACACCGGGCGCGACAGGTTCTGCGCGGCCGGCACGTCGCGCGCCAGGGCTCCGAGGCCGATCAGCGCGGTTCCGTACATGGCGAATGCGGCCACGAACATCGCCGCGGCGACGCCGAGGCTGCGCGCGTCGGCGAAGGCGCCGAGGATCTGGCTCGTCATTCCGCCCGCCTGGCCGACCAGCGGGCTCGCGGCGACCAGCGCGCCGGCGCCCAGCCAAACCGCCAGCACGAAGAGCGACAGTCCGCCCACGCCGATGAGCTTGCCGAAGATGATTTCCGAGGCGCGCGCCGAAGCCAACAGGCTCTCCAGCGCGCGGTTGGCGCGTTCGCGCACCACCGCCTGCAAGAGCATTCCGAGCGCCCCCACGAGGTTCATCCAGAGGAGAACCACGACGGCGAAGCGGCCGAACCGGGCGTCCGCCGCCGGTGCGGCGTCGGCGCCAGGCGCCGCGGTGGGGGCTACGACTTCAACGCGAGCGAGATCGCCCGCGATGAGCGCCTGCTCAGGCGCGCCTGCCTCGCGAGCGAGATCACGCGCGGCCGCACGCGCGAGGTCGCGCCGCATCAGCGCCTCGGCCGCCGCCGGCAAGGTCGCGCCTGCGGTGCTGACCTTCAGCTGTCCCCGCCCCTCCACGCTGAGCGCCACGCGCGTCGCGTCGATGGGAAGCGCTTCATGCGGCTGCAGCACCGCCAGGTCCCGCCCCTCGAGGGCGGCGGCGTCGCTGAGCGC
>Ga0105249_10000605_pt1 | contig 32703 bp, 28 predicted proteins | sample KBSS44metaG_FD_81522 | JGI IMG/M metagenome (GOLD analysis project Ga0105249, IMG submission 81522) | Switchgrass rhizosphere microbial communities from Kellogg Biological Station, Michigan, USA - KBS S4-4 metaG | ecosystem: Host-associated > Plants > Roots > Rhizosphere > Soil | place...
TATTCGGTGAAATCGGGCTAACTGCGCTAAGCCGGATTGCGAAGGTAATGCCCTCGCCGATCCCGCTCGGTGCGATTTCAGCGCCGATCGAAAGCCCAGATGCTCCGATCGTGGTCGAAACCAAGCGGCTTGCCGATGGCACGCTTGCGCTACGTGGCTCCATGGTACCGGATAGATTGTTTCCGGCCAGTGCTCGCGCGAACACTACGCAGCTCGAATTCGACGTCGATGGCTTCGTGCGGACCAACCTGAGATGTCATGCTGTCGGTAGCAGCGGTCTTGTGATCGAGTCTGCACCCGATGGCATCGTGACGATCGGCGGCTTGCGCTATGGTCTAGACGATTTGACCGCACGTATTGCGAGCGTATCTCCTGACGCGAAAATTTCCTTTGTGCGCAACACCGTCCTCGGCACGCGGCTCACCATCAAGTCGTCGAATCCTTCTGCCGTAACAAAGGCGCTTGACGAAGCGGGCCTTTCGAGCCTCATAATCGAAGGAGTAAAGGAGCGGCCGGCCGCGCGCCGTGCCGCGAGCTAAGCGGAGCGAGCTTGACGAAGCAGATGATCATCGACGTCGTTTCCGACGTTGTCTGTCCCTGGTGCTATCTCGGCAAGCACCGTCTTGAGGCCGCGCTCGCATTACGCCCCGACATAAAAGCCGAGGTTCGTTGGAAGCCATATTTTCTCGACCCGCGCGTACCGCGTGAAGGAATGGCGCGCGTCGACTATCTCTCGCGTAAATTCGGTAGCGATGAGCGTATTCGTCCGGCGCATGAGCGGCTATCCAAGTTGGGCAAGGAAGAGGGCATTGAATTTCACTTCGAGAAAATCGCACGCCAGCCGAATACGCTGGATGCACATCGCGTGATTGCTTGGGCGGGAGCCAAAGGAAAAGCCTCGCCCGTGGTCGAGCGAATATTCGCCTCGTTTTTTTCCGAGGGCGTCGACCTCACGAATACGGAAACTCTGGTCGAAGCCGCCGCTGCCGGCGGGCTTGATGCCGACAAAATGCGACAGGACCTGGCGAGCGAACGGGATGTCACGGCGATTCAGAATGCTGCGAATTCAGCAGCGGAAGCCGGCATTACCGGCGTGCCGTTTTTTATCTTTAATAATCGGTTTGCCGTTGCGGGCGCACAGACGCCCGATATGATTGCAGCTGCAATGGATCAAGCGCTGGCCGCTGACCAGGCGGCATAATTCAGCCCGTTTTTGCCTGCTCGGCGATCACCACCAGATTTTCTAGCAATTCCTTGGTGCCCTCTAGACGTGCGTCGACATTTTGCCAGTCGTTGAACCATACGACTTTCTGGTCAGGACGTATCTTGCAGAGCGGGGCCATTGAAGCGATCCAGCGCAGCAATCCTTCGGGATTATCGAATTTGTTGTCACGGAATGCGATGACTGCTCCCTTTGCACCCGCTTCGATACGGTCGACATTCGCGCGACGGCAAAGCGTCTTGATTGCGACGACCTTCAGCAAGGTTTCAACTTCTTCAGGCAATTTTCCGAAGCGATCTACCAGCTCGGCCGCAGCGGCTTCGATTTCGTTCTCGCTTTCAAGATCGGCAAGACGGCGATAGAGCCCAAGCCGCACAGAAAGATCCGGTACATACTCCTCCGGAATCATTACAGGTGTTCCAACCGCGATCTGCGGCGACCATTTATCTACTGCAGTATGATCGATCCCGGCCTCCAGCGCGGCAACGGCCTCGGCAAGCATTTCCTGATAAAGCTCATAACCAACTTCGCGGATGTGTCCGGACTGTTCTTCGCCGAGAAGATTTCCTGCGCCGCGAATGTCGAGATCGTGCGAGGCGAGTTCAAATCCGGCGCCTAGCGAATCTAGGGATTGCAATACTTTCAATCGCCGTTCGGCCTGTACCGTAACCGGCTTCTCGCCGGGTGTGGTCAGAATGGCGTATGCACGCGTTTTTGAGCGGCCGACGCGCCCGCGCAATTGATAAAGTTGAGCGAGCCCAAATCTGTCGGCGCGATGAACGATCAACGTATTCGCCGTGGGAATATCCAGCCCGGATTCGACGATGGTGGTCGAAAGCAACACGTCAAACTTGCCGTCGTAAAAAGCGGACATGATGTCTTCCAATTCGCGCGCGGGCATTTGCCCATGCGCAACGCCGACTTTCACTTCCGGAATATATTTTTCCAGAAATTGCTTACGCGCGGCGATATCCTCGATCCGCGGGCAAACATAAAATGCCTGCCCTCCCCGGTAGCGTTCGCGCAGCAACGCCTCGCGTACGATAAGAGGATCGAAAGGTGAAACGAACGTACGCACAGCAAGCCGATCGACCGGCGGTGTCGCAATGATCGATAGCTCGCGTACGCCTGCCAACGCGAGCTGCAACGTGCGTGGAATTGGCGTCGCGGTCAGCGTTAGCACATGGACTTCGTTCCGAAGCTGCTTCAGACGCTCCTTGTGAGCGACACCGAAATGCTGCTCTTCGTCCACTACAACGAGGCCGAGATCCTTGAAGGTGATCGACTTTGCTAAAAGTGCATGCGTGCCAATGACGATATCGACGGAGCCGGCAGTCAGTCCGTCCCTAACTTTCGACAACTCGTCTGACGCGATTAAACGCGATGCCTGCGCCACGTGAGCGGGAAATCCACGGAATCGGTCTGTGAATGTGCGAAAGTGCTGACGGGCCAGCAGCGTCGTGGGTACGACGACCGCAACCTGCTTGCCATTCATCGCGGTCACGAAGGCCGCGCGCAATGCAACTTCCGTTTTCCCAAAACCCACATCGCCGCAAACGAGCCGGTCCATCGGCCGACCGGCAGCTAGATCGTCGATCACGGCATTAATGGTGATCTCCTGATCCTCTGTCTCATCATAAGGGAAGCGCGCGCAAAACTCGTCATAGATGCCAGCGGGAGGCGTCAGCTTTGGCGCTTCACGTAATTTTCGCGCGGCGGCGACGCGAACGAGTTCGGCCGCCATTTCGCGAATGCGGGTCTTGAGCCGCGCTTTGCGCGATTGCCAACCGACCCCACCAAGACGATCAAGTTCGGCAGCGGTCTCCTCGTTGCCGTAGCGAGACAATAGTTCGAGGTTTTCGACCGGCAAGAAAAGCCGAGAGTCCCCGGCGTAGTGAATTTCAAGGCAGTCATGCGGGGCGCCAAGTGCCTCGATCGATTTGAGACCCATGAAACGGCCGATGCCGTGATCGACATGCACAACGAGGTCGCCTGCTTCGAGGCTTGTTAATTCTGCAATGAAATCCTCGGCGCGGCGCTGGCGGCGACGCGGACGAGTCAGCCGGTCACCGAGCGCATCCTGCTCGGAAATAAAAGCCGCATCTGCGGTCTCAAAACCGGCTTCCACGCCAAAAACAGCAAGACCAATCGCTGCTTTGGGTAGCGCCAGTGTTTCCTTCCAATTGGAGACTAACCGTAAATCCTGAAGCCCATGATCGGACAGCACATGCCGCATGCGGTCGCGTGAGCCTTCCGACCAAAAAGTAAATACGACACGCTTCTTGACCGCATCCAGCGCACGTGCATGTGCGATTACGGCATCGAATAGATTTTTGCTTTCGTTGGCACGTTCCGATGCAAAATTCCGCCCAACCTTACCGCCGGCATCAAGAACATCTCGCGTTTCGGGTACCACGAATTGGTTGAGGCGAATGAGTGTCGCGGCGCTCAAGCGCTCATGCCATTCGCTCTCGCTGAAATACAGCTGCTCAGGCAGCAGTGGCTTATAAAGCGGGCTTTGTCCTGCCTCCAGCGCTTCGCGACGGGCCGCGTAGTAATCGGCGATCTGTGTCAGGCGTTCTTTCGCCGCCTCCTCGACTAACGGCTCAAGGACGGTAACCGCGCCCGGCAAATAGTCGAGCAGTGTGTCAAGACGCTCAGCGAAGAGCGGCAGCCAATGTTCAATGCCCGGATGGCGGCGGCTCTCGCTAACGGCTTCGAACAGCACATCGCCTTTCGTCTGTCCCCCGAATTGCGTTGTGTAACTCATTCGAAACCGGCGGATGGTTTCGTCGGTTAATTGCACCTCGCTTAAGGGAACTAACTGCAGTCTTTCAACGCGAGTGGCCGTGCGCTGTGTTTCCGGATCAAAGCTTCGGATTGATTCCAGCGTATCTCCGAAAAAATCCAGCCGAACGGGTGCATCCGTTCCCGGTGCGTAGAGATCGAGAATGCCGCCGCGTACGGCATACTCGCCGATATCGCGCACAGTCGAGGCGCGCAAGAATCCGTTGATTTCGAGCCAACGTACTATCTCGTTCATTGGCCGGACATTGCCCGCCGCGAGCAGCAACGATTGAGCGGCAACAGTCTCACGCGTGGCCACACGCTGCAGCAAGGCGTTGATAGTCGTAAGTACGATACCCGCCGAGTCTCCCGGACGCGCAAGATGCGCGAGCGTTGCCATTCGTCGCGCCGCGACTGCCGCGTTTGGAGAAACGCGATCGTAAGGCAGGCAGTCCCAGGCGGGGAATGTGTGCACGGTCAATTCGGGGGCGAAGAACTGCAGCGAACGTTCAAATGCTGCCATACGCTCGGCGTCGCGGCACACAACCAACAGACTCTTCGATGCGCTCGCGCGTGCAGCGGTGCTCTTTGCAAGATCGGCAACTACAAGCCCTGAGAAGCCGTCGGGCACGCTCGCTATGGTGAGATGCTTTCCGGGCGCGAGCCGGTCGAGGGGTAATACCGGCTTATTCATCGCACATGCTCGCTTCCGCCGAGATGAAAATTGCGCAGTTGCTGCATCAGCGATGTTTCATAGTCCGCGGGGGTCTCCTTGGCCCCGGTGATCCAGTCGTAGAGATCGGGATCGGGCACTTCCATTAGTATCTCGAGGAATGCAACGTCGCGCTCATCGAGTTGAGAGAGCGTTGCATCAGCGAAGCGGCCGAGGATCAAATCCATTTCACGCGTGCCGCGATGCCACGCGCGGAACAGAATCCGGCGCTTTCGAATCTCCAAATCATCGCTCGATTGCCGACTAGTCATTGCTATTCCGAACGCCAAAAGCCCGGACGTGCCGGGCGTCGTTCATATAGCGACGCAAAGGCCATTTGTCAGGGGTGCGGTTGCCTCTGAACACACCTTCCGCCAATTTGCCCCGAACATGCGCCCACCAATCCTCAACCCGCTATTCGCTAGGCTCAACGTGCTTTCCGGCATCGGCCCAAAGCTCCTAAAGCCGTTCGGGGTGCTCCTGGGGCGTGATGAACCTCGAGTAATCGACCTTTTGTTCCACCTGCCGTACTCGGCAGTCGATCGACGCGCGCGGCCAAAGCTCAAGGATGTTGTGCCGGATACGATCGCAACGCTCGAAGTAACCACAGACAAACATCAACCCGGCCGCGGACGCGCGCCGTACCGAATTCTCACGAGTGACGATACTGGCACGCTTGAAATCGTTTATTTCAATGTTCCGCGTGAGCGACTGGAGAAAATGTTTCCCGTTGGAGAGACGCGCTACGTTTCGGGCCGCATCGCGCTCTATGACGGTCGTCTGCAAATGACGCACCCCGACCGTGTCGTCGATGAAAAGGGTCTCACGCAACTCGCGGCGGTGGAGCCTGTTTATCCACTCACCGAGGGTCTGGCTGCGGGTAATGTGCGGCGGGCGGCAACGTCCGCGCTCGTCAAACTTCCCGATCTTCCCGAATGGTTGGATCAAGCTTTTCTCCAACGGAAACAATTTCAACCGTTTGCGACGGCGTTGCGCCGGATGCATGCGCCGCAAGAGCCATCTGATGTTCTGCCGGAATCGGTGTTTCGCGCACGATTGGCTTATGACGAATTGCTGTCGCACCAACTCGCGCTTGCGCTGGTTCGCGGGCAAATGCAACGCGGAGGCGGACGTAAGAACCGCGGTGACGGTTCCATCCGCAAGAAAATCGAAGCCGCCCTTCCCTTTTCGCTGACCGGCGCACAACAAATGGCGATCCAGGATATTGTCGCGGATCTTGCCTCCGACCGGCGGATGTTGCGGCTCCTACAGGGCGATGTCGGTTCCGGAAAAACCGTTGTCGCGCTCATGGCGGCGGCGGCAGTGATCGAAGCGGGCCGGCAGGCGGCGATTATGGCGCCGACGGAGATTCTCACACGCCAGCATTTCGATCGCATCGCTCCGCTTGCCAGAGCAGCGGGAATTCATATTGCCATTTTGACTGGCCGTGAGCGCGGGCGTGAACGGGAAAAGACTCTGGAACAACTTAACTCCGGTGAGATTAGTCTTCTTGTCGGCACACATGCGATTTTTCAGGAGAGCGTCGACTTTCATGACCTCGCGCTTGCGGTGATCGACGAGCAGCATCGCTTCGGCGTTCATCAGCGGCTGGCTCTCACGGAAAAAGGTGAAACAGTCGATTTGCTAGTGATGACGGCTACGCCGATCCCGCGAACGCTGGTGCTTACTTTCTTCGGCGATATGGACGTCTCGGAGCTACGCTCGAAACCCGCGGGCCGCCAGCCAATCGATACGCGCACCATTTCGCTCGGGCGGATCGAGGAAGTGGTCGAGGCGGTCGGCCGCGCGATCCAAAGTGGCGCACGAGCGTATTGGATTTGCCCCCTGATCGAGGAATCCGAGCTGATCGATCTGGCCGCTGCCGAAGAGCGTTTTGGTTTTTTGAAGCAGCGGTTTGGCAAACGTGTCGGGCTTGTTCAAGGCCGACTGAAAGCGAGGGAGAGAGACGAAGCCATGGAGAGTTTCGTAGCGGAGAGACCCAAATTCTTGTCTCCACGACCGTGATTGAGGTCGGTGTCGATGTTCCGGAGGCCACGATCATGGTGATCGAGCAAGCGGAACGTTTTGGTCTTGCGCAGTTGCATCAGCTGCGCGGCCGCGTGGGGCGTGGCTCGGGACAGTCGACCTGCTTACTGCTCTACAAGGGGCCGCTCGGGGACAATGCGAAACGCAGGCTGTCGACGCTGCGTGATACCGAAGATGGTTTTCGTATTGCCGAAGAGGATCTCGCCCTGCGTGGTGAAGGCGAAGTACTCGGCACGCGTCAGAGCGGTCTGCCCGGATTCAAAATTGCGCGTCACGAACTTCACCGTGATCTATTGGAAGCTGCGCGCAAGGATGCAGCGCTAATCTTCTCGCGCGATCCCGCGCTCACATCCGAACGCGGCAAATCGCTGCGCCTGCTGTTGCATCTATTCGAGCGAGAGGAAGCCGTACGGCTGATCGAGGCCGGCTGATTATTCGACGGTGACGGATTTCGCGAGATTACGCGGCTGGTCGACATCGGTACCGCGCAACACCGCCACATGATAAGCGATGAGCTGCACAGGGATGGCATAAACGATCGGCGTTACGGTCGACGGCATTTCGGGCAACGTCAAGATGGTTTCGGTCTTCACGCCCGCTGCAGCCGCTCCCTTCGGGTCGGTCACCAAAATGATGCGGCCACCGCGCGCAAGGACTTCCTGCATGTTGGAGGCGGTCTTCTCGAATACCTTGTCATACGGCGCGATGACGACGACCGGCATCGTCTCGTCGATTAGCGCGATCGGGCCATGCTTGAGTTCACCGGCGGCATAGCCTTCGGCGTGAATGTAGGAAATTTCCTTGAGTTTCAGCGCGCCTTCAAGTGCGAGCGGATAGCTCGTGCCGCGGCCGAGATAGAGAACATCCCGCGCGTGTTCAAGCTCGTGTGCGAGACGTTCGATCGTAGGCTCGAGTGCCAGCGCTTCCGACATCAGGCGCGGAACTTCGATCAGTGCATGGACGAGTTTCTTCTCGTCGGCTTCGGAGATCGTATTGCGTTGACGCCCGGCCGCTAGCGCAAGGCATGCGAGCGCGGCAAGCTGGCAGGTGAACGCCTTGGTCGAGGCGACTCCGATTTCGGGACCCGCGAGTGTGTGGATCACATGCTCGCTTTCCCGCGCAATTGTTGAACTCGGTACGTTGACAACTGCAAGTGTATGTTGGTCGTGTTCCTTCGCGTAACGAAGCGATGCAAGCGTGTCGGCGGTTTCGCCTGACTGCGAAACAAAAATTGCCAACCCGCCCTTCATCATCGGGGCGTCGCGATAGCGAAACTCCGATGCGATATCGAGATCGACCGGAATCTGCGCGAAACGTTCGAACCAATATTTCGCAACCTGCCCCGCATAAAACGCAGTCCCGCATGCCGAAATGGTAATGCGATTCAGATCCTTGAAATTGAACGGGAGCTTTTTCGGAAGCCTCACACGTTCGTTTGACATATCGAGGAGCGAGGCGAGCGTATGTCCGACGACCTCGGGTTGCTCATGAATTTCCTTCGCCATGAAGTGACGATGATTGCCTTTGTCCACCAGGAATGCACCGGCCGAACTCGATTGCACGGTTCGCTCGACCCGCTTGCCGTGGTTATCGCGGATCTCGACACCCGAACGGCGGACGATCGCAAGATCGCCTTCCTCAAGGTAAGCGATCTTCTCGGTGAACGGCGCCAGCGCGATAGCGTCGGAACCGAGATACATCTCTCCGCTGCCGTAACCGACAGCGAGCGGACTTCCCTTCCGGGCACCGATCAGCAAATCGTCTTCGCCATCGAATAGAAATGCCAGCGCGAATGCGCCTTTGAGGCGCGGTAAAGCCGCGGCGACCGCTTCAACCGGCTTTTTGCCGGACTTCATTAGTTGCGTGACGAGATGGGCGATGACCTCGGTATCGGTGTCGCTCTTGAATACGGCGCCCTGTTTTTTCAATTCTTCGCGCAATTCGCGGAAATTCTCGATAATGCCGTTGTGAACTACTGCAAGCTTATCGGTCGCGTGCGGGTGGGCGTTGGCTTCGTTCGGCGCACCGTGGGTCGCCCATCGCGTGTGGCCGATACCAATGCGGCCATCGAGGGGTTTCTCGCGCAAGCGTTGTTCAAGATTTTTTAGCTTGCCTTCGGCTCGGCGGCTGGTGAGGCGACCTGACTCCAGTGTGGCAACGCCTGCCGAGTCATAGCCACGATACTCGAGACGCTTCAATGCATCGACCAGGCCGGATGCCACCGGCTCGCGTCCGAGAATACCGACAATGCCGCACATCGAAGCCGAATCCTCCGCCCGACACCCTACCAAACAGGCGTTTAGAGATGGTTCCTAATAAATAGAAATCAATTCCGATTGCGGCGGATTTCAAGCAATACCCTTAAGGCCGATTGCCGCCGAAATGGCCGTTAACGAGTATGCTAAACAGCCCTAGAGGTTCAGAAAGTTACCGGGGGGAAGAACAGTGACCATCAAGCTCTATGACGCGAAGATCTCGCCTTACGCGCGAAAGGTAAGGTTGATTGCCGCAGAACTCGGCATCCCGCTTGAGAAAATTCCGCTCGATTTTTCGAAAGGCGAATTTCATTCGCCCCAATATCTGACCAAGAATCCGAACGGAAAAGTGCCGACGATCGATGACGATGGCTTTGTGCTGTGGGAATCGATTGCGATCCTGAAATATCTTGCGGAAAAGAAGCCCGGGCTGCTTCCAACCGACGCAAAAGGCCGGGCAAAGGCGGATCAATGGATGTTTTGGTGGGCCACACATCCGGAACCCGCACTTGAACTCCTGCTCTATGAACTCATCATCAAGCCGTACATAGGGAAGCCAGGCAAGGACGCCGCGATCATGGCGGAAGCACACGAACGCCTCGATCACTATTTGCCCGTGCTCGAACAGCAATTGGCAGGAAAAGATTACGTCTTGGGAAAACTTAGCATTGTCGATTTTGCGATCGCACCACGGCTCGAAATCGCTCCGAAAGTTACGAAAGTCGATCTCTCGAAATATCCAAATATCACGGCATGGCTCGAACGTTTACGGACCAAACCTTATTGGAAGGAAAATTAGCGAGCGGTCTTCGTTGAGTCGCTCGAAGCCCGTTCACTGTACAGGCTGTCAGCAGCCGGGGTCGGGTCGGATGAGCTGACGGGTCGTAAATTCGGGCGTTCGCTTGGCCGGACGCGCCGACGCCAGTCCGAAGGCGGAACGCCAACCATCTTTTTGAAAGCGCGGCTGAAAGCCGCTTCGGACTCGTAACCGATTTCGGCGGCAATGGTAGCAACATTGGTGTTACCGCCGCTCAGCAGCTCCGAAGCAATCTGCATCCGCCATTTGGCGAGATACTGCATCGGTGGACTCCCCACAAGATCCGCAAAACGTTCCGCCAGCGCTGAGCGCGACAGGCCCACTTGCCTTGCCAATTCCTCAATCGTCCAGCTATTTGCTGGCGCCGCATGCATCAGGGACAGCACCTTGCCAACGAAGGGGTCGCGCAGTCCCGCGAGCCAACCGGCCTGTTCGGGCGGCAAGTTCTCCAGATGCCGGCGTACGACCTCGATGAACATCAACTCGCTTAGTTTGGCGAGTACGCTTTCGCCGCCGGCGCGCTTTTCTGCCGATTCCATCACGGCAAAACGGATGAATTGGCCGAGCCAGCCTGCATCACTGCCTTGAGGGTCTCCGGCCTTGATCACACGCGGCAGGTTCTCGAGAAGCGGATTGAACGGCCCCGCATCGCAGGCGAGGAAGCCACAGACGAGCTTCGTCGAGGCCGGTCCGTTACCGCCATAGTTCATGAAGAATGGCAACTGGCTAACAGTGGCAGCGTCGAGTGCATCTGGAGCGACCGGATCAGCACGCATGCCGGGGCTACTCGACATGACATGCGGATCGCCATGGGCGAAGACCACAACCTCGCCGGCTCCGAGCGCGATCGCCTGTCCACCGACAATGCTGGCAAAGCACCGCCCTTCCGTGACCACATGATAAGCGATTAGGTGATCGGCACCTGGCAGGATCTTCGGTAGGATCATCTCCGGAGGTGGCTGCTCGGCGACCCACGGTTCGGTGGCTGCGACATCAAAGAACGTCGCACCCGTCAGCCGTACCGTTCTCAATAAATCGGATAGCGCATCCGCAGCCATTCGAGCTCCAACGGACTCCCGGGCATAAGATCCGGACGTCCTATCAAGGGACTCTCGAATTCTGGACGTGGTGTCAAGCAATGCGGACGTCCGGTCATTCAAGTTTGTCGTCACAAAGCTTAGAAAACCGCCTAACACGCCACGATGCGATGACGCTCATGGCTAGCAAAGCAAATGAGGTTGGGCCGATGGCAACACTTAAAGGCGAATGTTTCTGCGGGACGGTTAAGATAGAGGTATCGGGAGAACCCGAAGGCATGGGGTATTGTCACTGCGAGTCATGCCGCACGTGGTCAGGTGGGCCAGTCAACGCGTTTTCGCTTTGGAAGCCCGATGCCGTGAAGGTCACAGCAGGCGCGGAACATGTTGGCATGTTCCAGAAGACACCAACGAGCCAACGGCAATTTTGCAAGAAATGCGGAGGCCATTTGATGACCAATCACCCTCCGCTGGGCTTGGTCGATGTCTTCGTATCCACCCTGCCCAAACTGAAGTTCAAACCGGGCGTCCACGTCAACTACGCCGAGACCGTTCTATCGATGAAGGATGGCCTCCCAAAGCTGAAGGATTTCCCTGCTGAGTTGGGCGGGTCGGGAGAGCAGATCGCGGAGTAGTGCTAGGCCTGTTTCCGGCCCTCAACCGCCTGAAGAAAAATCAAGATCGAGGCACGCCGGTCAATGCAGGCATTGTTCGAACTCATATAGGAGAAATGTCATGACGATGACCCAGACCGTGCCCGATCTCGCGAGTATTAAAGCGCGTCAGCATGGCGCTTGGTCCTCTGGTGACTATGCGATGGTCGGCTCAACCTTGCAGATCGTCGGAGAGGAACTATGCGAGGCGCTCGATCTCCGCGCTGGCAAGCGCGTACTCGACGTCGCGGCTGGCAACGGGAATGTTTCGCTCGCGGCCGCGCGGCGCTGGTGCGAAGTCACCTCGACAGACTATGTGCCGGCCCTGCTCAAGCGCGGAAAGGCGCGCGCCGATGCCAACGGCTTAAAAATTTCGTTCCAAGAAGCCGACGCAGAAGCGTTGCCATTCGCAGCCGAAAGCTTCGACGCCGTTGTTTCGACCTATGGCGTGATGTTCACACCCGATCAGGACAAAGCCGCCGCTGAGATGCTGCGCGTGTGCAAGCCGGGTGGTAAGATCGGTCTCGCCAACTGGACGCCACAAAGCTTCATCGGGCAAGTCTTCAAGATTCTCGGCCAATATCTGCCGCCGCCAGCGGGCGCGAAATCCCCCGCGCTGTGGGGTACGCGCGAGCGGTTAACAGAATTGTTTGGTGTTGGCGCCAAATCGATTAAGGCCGAGCCACACAGCTTCATGTTTCGCTATCGCTCGCCCGAGCATTTCCTCGATGTGTTCAAGACTTACTACGGTCCAATACTCAAAGCGTTTGCTGCTCTCGATGAGACGAAGCAAAAGAGCCTTGGAAGCGACCTGCTCACTCTCGTCGCACGTCTGAATAAAGCCGACGATGGCACCATGGTGGTGCCGAGCGAGTACCTTGAGGTAGTGATCGTCAAAAAGTAATCCGTGGTGCCGTATGAGCGACGCTAACAACGCAATTCCGATCGAAGCATGGAATACCGTTTTATTCGAAAAGTTCTGCCGCTTTCGATATGCGTTGACTCACGGCCTATCGGGTCACAGTGACGAACTATTTCGCCGCAAGTCGTATTCAGCCGGAGCACGTGTGCTCGATGTGGGTTGTGGTTTTGGTGATACCACGCAACGTATCGCGGCACACGTGAACCCTGGCGGTGAAGCTGTGGGGATCGATTGCGCGGAGAAATTCATCGACATCGCGACACGTGAAGCTGCGCAAGCATCGATCAGTAACGCGTCATTTTTTGTCGCCGACGCTCAATCTGATGATCTTCGTGGCCCTTACGACCATGTTTTTTCTCGTTTCGGAACGATGTTTTTCAATCTCCCAGGACTTGCACTGCGCAATATCCGGCGCGCACTCGTCCCTGGCGGTGAATTATCGATGATCGTGTGGCGGCGACGTGAAGACAATCCGTGGCTGCATGAAGCTGAACTTCGAGTAAAGCAGATCATTCCGGTCGTCGCACATGAAGACAGCGAACTGGTGCACTGCGGCCCAGGTCCATTCTCAATGGCTGACGCGAATACGGTGAGAGATCTACTGCGGAGTGCTGGCTACGATCAAATTGATTTCACGCGATACGACACTGACATATGCATTGGCCGCACCTTGGACGACGCGGTCGAATTTGCATTAGCTTTGGGACCAGCAGGAGAAATCATCCGGCTGGCTGGAGAAGCAGGCGAAGTGCGCAAAGGACAAGTTAGGACTGCACTCCGCGAGACTCTTTCTGCCTATCAGCGAACCGACGGCATCTGGGCTGGTTCAAGTACCTGGCTAGTCACCGCCAGGAATCCGGCCCGGCCCTAGCGCTAGTTCAGTCGTCGACGTGCTTTTTCTTCCCCTTTTTTGCGCGCATTCGTTTCGCCCAACCCTTTTTCACGACTTGCTTCCCGCGTCCAAGCGCGAGGGCGTCAGCTGGCACGTCATTCACGATAACGGAGCCTGAACCTACATAGGCGCCGTCGCCAATCTTCACTGGCGCTACCAGCGACGAATTCGTCCCAATAAATGCTCCCTTGCCAATTTCGGTGCGATGCTTGTCGTGGCCGTCGTAATTGCAGGTAATGGTACCGGCGCCAATATTGGTGTCCTCGCCGACGGATGCATCCCCGATATACGCAAGATGGTTCGCTTTCGCACCCTTACCGAGCTTCGCCGCTTTCACTTCGACAAAATTACCGATCCTTGAGCCCTCACCCAGCTTCGTTCCCGGACGCAGCCGTGCGAAAGGCCCGACCGTTGCGCCCGCACCTACGTGCGCGCCTTCGAGATGCGAGAATGAACGAATGGTCGCCTTATCCTCAATCACAACGCCAGGACCAAAAACAACATTCGGTTCCACCACTACGTCGCGTCCGAATTTGGTATCGGAGGAAATGAACACGGTCTCGGGTGCAATCAACGTGACGCCGGCCGCCATCGCGCTTTCGCGCAGCCGTCGCTGCAAGACGCTTTCGGCTTCCGAAAGCTGCTTCTTATCGTTCACACCCATCACTTCCTCCTCGGACGCCTCGATCACGATTGCGGTGAGATTTTTAATTGCCGCAAGCCCAACAGCGTCGCTCAAATAAAATTCCTGCTTTCGATTTCGATTTCCGATCGCATTCACAAGATCGAGCGCATACTTGCCTGAGAGCGCCATGACTCCGGCGTTGCAAAGCTTGAGCGCGCGCTCTTGATCGCTGGCATCCGTCTCTTCGCGAATTGCAACGAGTTTTCCATTTTCTACAATCAGCCGGCCATAACCGGTTGGATTTTTTGCACGAAAACCGAGTACGGCAATGGCCGCTTTGGCCAGGCCGGCCCGCAGCGATTGCAAGGTTTCCGGGCGAACAAGCGGTGTGTCGCCGAAAACCACTAATAGATTGTCATCATTGTTGATCGCCGTCCTCGCTGCGAGAACAGCGTGAGCGGTGCCTCGCCTGTCCTTTTGTATGAAGACTTTGGCCTTGGAGTCGGTGCGCTTAACTTCCGCGGCCACATCCTCCCGGCCAGGGCCCACCACAACTGCAATTCTATCCGCTCCGCTCGCCCGTGCGGAGTGCAGCGCATGCGTAATCAATGACTGCCCACCGATGCGGTGTAGAACCTTTGGCCTGTCCGAGGCCATACGTGTGCCCTCGCCTGCGGCGAGCACGACGATGGTGGTCCGGATGGCCATGGGGGCTCCTAAAGGCACGGTCAGGAGCGGTGTAGCTGAACCGGGCACCCTCTTGAAAGCATTGGCTTTGCCCTCCTCCGACTCTGGTAAATTGGCTGGACAAGTGATTCGCGTCGAACTGTCCGCAGGAGCCCAAATGGCCGCGACACAGCTACCGCGCGTGCAGGCTAAACCTCGAGCGAGCGTCGCCAATTACCTGATTTGGGGTTCGCTTGCTGTCTGCGCCGTGCTCGTTACATCCGGTTTGATTGCGCTTAGCGTCAATGGGGGGCGCGGTCCGTTAAACGTCGCGCAGATTTCGTCAACACGACCACCCGCCCAACCGGTCATTCAGAAGCCGCAAGGCGTGCCCGAGTTCGAAATGGCGCGCTTACAGGACGCCCTGCGAGCGATGGCGGCGGAGCGAGAGCGGCTCAGTGCGCGCGTTGAACAGCTGGAGCGTTCAGTCGGCGACATCACCGCAAGCATCAATACGGTCAAGGAACGCCAAGCTTCCCCGCAGAATCTTCCGCCAAGGATGGCGCCGAGTCCCCCACCCGAAGTGGCTGCCACTCCGGCCCCCCCAATCGCCCCTCCGGCTCCACCACCAGCAGCCATTGCTGCTGCACCGCCGAGTCCGCCGGTGTCCGAACCTGCTATTACGGCCCCGCCACCAGCTTCACCTGTCGTCAGTACCCCGAGTGCGCCGCCTCCAGTCGCCGCGCCGGCCAGACCAGGACAAATCACGGCTCGGCCTCAGGTCAGACCCGTTCTTGTGGCGCCAAAATTGACCCAGACGACGCGTCCTCCGGTACATGTGCCGCCAGCTCCCAAAGGCCCGCCGACGCAGGTTTCGCAAATCATGCCGGCGCCAATGCCTTCGGCTGCGGATTCCGTTGCGACCAAAACTGAATTCGGCATCGATCTCGGCGGTGAAACCTCAATGGATGGCTTACGTGCATTGTGGGCTAACGTGAAAGGAAATCACGGGACTGTTCTCGACGGAATGCGGCCGTTGGTAAGCGTCCGTGAGGGTCAAAGACCGGGAACGGTTGAGTTGCGGCTAATTGCTGGACCTGTGCCCAATGCGGGAACCGCGGCCCGAGTCTGTGCGAATTTGCAGACGACCGGCGTTGCCTGTCAGGCCGCCGAGTATGACGGGCAGAAATTGTCGCTGCGCTAACCCTTTTGCCGAGAACGCGAACAAAGCCCCTTGGAATTCATCGGTTGCGGCCGCTCAAGCGTGCGGGCAAGCTCGGCCTGTGCATACACGCTCATTCCAACCCTCTCCGCGAGCCAGCAATGTGCTGATTGCGATCGGCTTCGCGGCTTTGGGGTACGCGCTTTATATGCGGTATCTCGTTATCGAAAATTCGGCGGTTGGGCTCGCCTGCGATACAGGGCTCGGTACTTCGCAATGCATGCTGCGGCAAGCCGTGATCTTCATGTTCCGCAATCAAGTTTTTGGAATTATCGCGATCACGGCCGCAGTCTATCATTTGCTGCGGCCGGACATTAATGCGTTCGCAATCGGGCTTGCGGCCGCCGCTCTCGGGCTAGTGCTCTACAACAATGGCTTGGCAGCGCTGTCCGTGGCGCTGCTAGTCGTCAGCTTTGCACGACCCGTAGTCGTAGACATGTCGCCGCCAGGATCAACAGAAGGGCCGCGAACCAACCGGCCTGCCAATTCAACGGGGTTTCGTTGAACCAAATATAGATCGCTGAAACCGCAAGGATGGCGGCTGAGATGGGCTCGGCCACGCTCTGGCGTTTTAACCCTGGCGGGCTCGCGAAAGTCGCGATGAAGAGCGAAACGATTGGCCCGGTCAGCGGCGCAAAGGGAAAATCGCGATAGCGAGGATCGAAAACCAACCCCAATGCGATGGCCATTGCCGCAATTACGGTCAGTAATAGCAACCCAGAGAATAATCGCTCGAGCGGTGCCGCCGCCCTCCAAAACAAGGGGTCCAGCACGGTGGCAAAACCTGCAATAGGTGCCTGTCGGGTGATAGTCGCGGCCGCAATCGGGGGGGCGAAAAACGCAAGAAAAATTAGAATTGACGAACGCACCCAATCTGTTGCTGACAGACTCTCAAGTGGTGCCTGAGCCAATGTCCAGCCCAAAAATAGACCTCCGGCTAGTCCAGTTCCCGATATTGGTATCCAGTTGACCTTTTCCAGGCAGTCCTCACCATCGCTGCGGGCCGCAAAATAAGCTGCTGCGAAGGTCACAAGGGCCAGCATGATGCCTAGGAGCCCTTGGTAGATCCACAGTGGGTGGTCACTCACACGCCCGCCCCAACGAAATTTGGGTGCCCTCTTTTCGCTGTCGAGCAAACCCCAGTGGCCACCTACCGTTCCCTCGAGCTGCCGCTTCCAGGGCTGGTCGAAGGCTTCGATTAGATTCATTGCCCAGTTGCCGCGCTTGGCCGCAATCAGCACTTCGTGGATGACCTGCGCTTGGTTTGATGGAGAAGGCAATGCCCCGTCCCGCATCCGGCCCGCACTTGGCCAGCCAACCTCGCCAAGCATAATATCCTTGCCTGGAAAGCTAGCTGTTACCTTGGCGTAGGTCTCAACTATATGACGGGCGGCGCGATCAGCTGCCACTGGGAAATCTTCCCAGTAAGGTAGTATGTGAATGGTAATGTAATCGACCGTTGCGGCGAGTTCTCGATTTTTCAGCCAGAACTCCCAGACGTCAGCATAGGTCACGGGTATCCCCGATTCGAGGCGGACGCGCTGAATGATCGCCCGTAAGTCTATGGGTGCCAGTTCTCCACGCAGCAAAACCTCATTGCCGACGATCAAACCCCGGACAACGTCGCTGTACTGCTTGGCAAGCGCGATGCCGGTATCGATCTCAACCTTGTTGCGATCGGCATTTCGGCCAAGCCAAATGCCTTGCAGCACCGAAAGCCCGTGTTTCCGGGCAAATTCAGGCACCCGGTCGAGCCCCTGATCGGTGGAATAGGTCCGGACACAGGAGGTGATCTCGGATAGCCGTTCAAGATCCGCATCGATCTGTTCGGGAGGAACCACCAGACTGCGGTCAAGCGGCGACTGGGTTCCCCTAAACGGGGCATAGGAGACGCAAGCAAGCTTCTCTCCGGCAGCCAGTGGCGAACGCGACATCGCGACCGGCCGGCCAAGTGCATACCAAACCAGCCCGATCAGGACCGAGATGGTTGCTAGGAGAATGGCGGGTTGGCGGGATAACGCGGAAACGTACATCGGGCCCCAGAGCGGCGGCTTTGCCGGAGCCCACATAACCGCCTCCGGGTTGCCCTGTGAAGCACGGTTAGCGAGCAAGCTTAATCCCTAAGAACGAGAACCGTTGGTCCGCCGTGATGCTGACAAAATCGAACTCCTATGTAAGCGTACCTGGATGAGGCGGGGGATATTCGCCTCCCGAGTTTTCGAAGATGCCGTTCGTGCCTAGAGCATTAGCTGTCGCCTTAGCGGGCGGCCTTTTTTTCGTGTCTCTCTCACCGGCTTTTTCGCAAAGCCAGGGTGGAGAGCAGAAGCCTGTTGAAGTGCAAACTCCGGAACAGCAAGCGCTCGAAGCGCGCCTGCGTTCGGTACGAGAATTCGCCGAAGCGGCGAAACTTCCGAAAAACGCCGGCCTGCCCGAGTGTGTGTGGACCGGGCGGCGAATCGCCAGCCTGCTTTGGCGTGACGATGTCGATACGGCAAAACGATACATCGACATCTACGAACGTTTCACCTGCCCCGCCGAACATTTGAAACTCGCCTTCCGCTGTGTGGTGCGCCAGGGTCAAATGGATCAAAAAGCGGCGGAAAAGCTCGCGGTAAGGGTGCACGCGTGCTGGATCAATCCAGACACCCAGCCTCCCGCGCTCGGTCAATGAGGGCGTTGGGACACCCATCCCACGGAACAAAAATGCGCACTGCGAGTCATTTGTCGGGTGAATTGCGTCCGAACCGGACACAGGCAGGATAGCCATATGCGCGTCGCCGCCGCGGTCCTTGGTTTAGTCGCAGCTTTGCATGCGGGCGTTTGGCTGCTCATCCGCGAAAGTGGGACGGCACCCGCTACAAGCGGGCAGTTCGCAAGTCTGTCATTCGCTCCATTCAATCCCGTCGACAAGCCGGATACCGGATCGCTCACCACTGAGGAACAGATCCGCGCGGACTTGAAGGTGATCGCTCCTTATACCCGCTCAATCCGTACCTATGCCGCGACGGGAGGGCTCGAACTCGTGCCGCCGGTCGCCGCGGAATTCGGTATGCGGGTCACGCTAGGCGCGTGGGTAGACAAGAACAAAGACCGCAACGAACGCGAAATTCAAAGCGTCGTCGATATCGTGCGTCGAAGCTCGAACATCAACGGCGTCGTGGTCGGCAACGAAACGATCCTTCGCGATGAAATCAAGGTCGATGAACTGATCCAACTTATTCAGCGCGTTAAGCGTGAGGTTTCGGTACCCGTAACAACCGGAGAAATCTGGAACACGTGGTTGGAGCATCCCGAGCTTGTGTCGGCAGTCGATTATCTCGCGGTTCATATTCTTCCTTACTGGGAGGGTGTTCCCGAGGAGCAGGCCGCCGAGCAGGCATTTCGCATCTATGAGCGTTTGCGTCTGGCCTACCCCGGCAAGCGTATCGTGATCGCGGAGTTCGGTTGGCCGAGCGCGGGATATAATTTGAAGCAGGCCGACCCGGGCACGATCGTGCAGGCACAGATTATTCGGGATTTCGTTTCGCACGCCGAGCGGCTCGGAATCGAATACAACATCGTCGAAGCATTCGACCAACCTTGGAAAAGTTTCGAAGGCAGTGTCGGCCCCTATTGGGGTCTATTCGATGCCAACCGAAATGCGAAATTTCCCCTCTCCGGCGAAATTGACGACCCGAATTGGGGTTTGCGTATTACGTTTGCCCTCATCTTCGGTGTATTGATTTCCATACCAATCTTGTCGATTGCTGGTGTCACGGCACTACAAGCAATAGTTCTTGCGGCGGCCGCTCACTTTGTAGGGGCGTGGTTCGCCATCGTTATCGACTACTGGGCCAGCCACTATTTTGTATTCGGCGCGGTTTTAGCGCTCGGCTTCGGAGTTGTCTTACTTGTGCCGCTGGTTTTGATCGCGCTCTATCGCGTCGAAGAGCTCGCTGAAATCCTATTTGGTTTAAGACCGCAGCGCTTGTTTATTGCGCGAGCCGATGCCGTACATAGTCGTACGCCCAAGGTTTCGATTCATATTCCGGCACATAACGAGCCGCCGGAGATGTTGAAACTAACGCTCGACTCCGTCGCGCGTCTCGAATGGCCGGCGCTCGAATGCATCGTGGTCGTGAACAATACACCCGACCCTGCATTATGGCAGCCAATCGAAGCGCATTGCTTGACGCTGGGCGAGCGTTTCAAATTTATCAATGTCGACAACCTTGTGGGCTTCAAAGCGGGCGCACTTCGCCTTGCACTCGAGTACACGGCGGAGGATGCGGAAATTATCGGCGTTATCGACGCTGACTATGCGGTCGCTCCGAACTGGCTAAAGGATCTCGTACCGGCGTTCGAGGATCCGACGGTCGGCCTTGTGCAAGCACCGCAAGATCATCGCGACGGCAACAAGAGCGTCGTCGCCGAACTCATGAACGGTGAGTATGCCGGTTTCTTCGATATCGGCATGGTTCAGCGCAATGAAGCGAACGCGATCGTCGTGCATGGCACCATGTGCCTTGTGCGCCGCGCGGCCTTAATCGACTCCGGCAATTGGTCAAGCGACACGATCTGTGAGGACACCGATCTTGGACTGACGATGTTAGAGCGCGGATGGCGCGCGCATTACACTAATCGCCGCTATGGTTGGGGACTCCTCCCCGACGGCTTTGCGGCTTACAAAAAACAACGTCACCGCTGGGCCTATGGTGGAATACAAATCATTCGCAAACATTGGCGGCGTTTCCTGCCCGGCGGCAGTCTGCTCACGGCTCGTCAGCGGCTCGAATTTGTCGTCGGCTGGATCGGTTGGCTCGGCGCCGAAACTCTCGGCGTCGTCGTGGCGTTGCTCAATATTTTGTGGGTGCCGATCGTGGTTTTCGCCGGCATTGCAATTCCCGAACGCATTCTCACTATGCCGATCCTCGCGACGTTTCTCGTGACGATCGTGCATTTTCTCGCGCTTTATCTAGCGCGCGTCGATATCCCGGCACGGCAAGCGATCGGCGCTGCATTTGCCGCCATGGGCCTGCAGTTCACCATTGCGAAGGCTGTCGCCGAGGGCATGGTGAAGGAGCACCTACCCTTCATTCGCACCAATAAAGGCGGCGTGGGAAAACGCGGCGGTTTCCCGGCAACTTTCGAAGCCGCTATAGGCTTCCTACTGATCGCGGGTGCGATCCTTATGCTCGTAATAAATAAAAACGAAGTGAAGGAAATTTATATCTTCGCCCTTGTGCTTGTCGTTCAAAGCCTGCCGTTTCTCTCGGCGGCCGCACTTGCAGCGATCGAGCGCTCCGCGTGGAATGATTTTGCGTCCTGGCGAAAATTAGGTGCGAAAATCGCCTCGCTCATTCCCGGCCGTATCCCACCCGCAGTCCCGCCCGCCATCGTTGGCTAAGCTTGACGGCATCACGCGCTCGGATCGTTCGCGTTCGGGTAGAACAACTGCTCACCATTGATCTTGTAATCGGTGATGGCTTTTTGGCCTTCGGCTGAGATCAGCCAATCAATGAATTGCTGACCCAACTCCTTCTTCACGGTCGGATGCTTTGCCGGGTTCACCAGCATGACCCCGTATTGATTGAATAGGCGCTTGTCGCCTTGGACCGCGATTACGAGATCGCCGCGGTTCTTGAAGGAGAGCCAAGTACCGCGATCCGCCAGCACATAGGCGTTCGAAGCGGACGCTGTGTTGAGCGCAGCACCCATGCCCTGGCCGATTTCCTTGTACCAGGGGCCCTTGTCTGCAGCGATGTCGATGCCAGCAACCTTCCAGAGCGCGACTTCTGCGGTATGCGTTCCGGATTTATCGCCGCGTGAAATAAACGGTGCGTCCTTTTGTTTAATTGATTTGAGTGCCGCAACAACATCTTTCGTGCCTTTGATTCCTACCGGGTCGGCTTTCGGACCAATCAAGACAAAGTCGTTGTACATGACCGGATAACGCTTGACGCCAAATCCTTCAGACAGAAATTTTTCCTCTGCAGACTTTGCATGGACGAAGACCACATCTGCATCGCCACGCCGGGCGGTATCGAGCGCCTGGCCGGTACCCTGCGCCACGACCCTTACGTCAATGCCGGTCTTGGCTTTGAATAGAGGAAGTATGTAGCCGAAGAGGCCGGAATCCTGCGTTGAAGTCGTTGAGGCGACTACAATTGATTTCTCTTGAGCCGTGGACGCCGACAGCGGAACGAGGATCGAAATACCGGTAAGAGCAATTTTTAGAAATTTCATTGCGTTCCTTTCCTAAAGCTCAGGCGAGTAGCTCCCCTCGCAGGAATTTCGCGGCTTCAGGCGACGCGGGCGTCGTAAAGAACTGCTCCGATGGCGTGTGCTCTACGACACGGCCGCGATTAAGAAATACGATGTCCCGGGCAAGGCGCCGTGCTTGGCCGAGATCGTGAGTCGCCATCACGATCTTCACGCCGCTTGCGGCAATTTCCCGCACAATGTCTTCGACAGCATGAGTCGCCGCGGGGTCGAGGCTCGCCGTCGGTTCGTCAAGGAACAGAATTTCGGGGTCGCGCGCCCAGGCACGAGCAAGCGCGACGCGCTGCTGTTCTCCTCCGGAGAGCCTGCGTGCTGGGCGCTTCGCTAGGTGCGGGAGACCAACACGGGCGAGCAATTCGGCGGCACGAGTTTTGCGCTCCTGTGAACTCAAACGAGAGAGTGCATAAGTGACGTTTGCAAGCGCCGTTCGGCGAAGCATGACGGGTCGCTGAAACACTAACGCTGTTTGCTCGGTCGACACAGGCAAGTTTCCGGCGCGAATGTTTCCCGTCGTCGGAGTCAGCAACCCGTGACAGAGACGAAGCAGTACGCTTTTTCCTGCACCATTTGGGCCGAGTACAATCGTCGGTGGACCCGAAGGCAGCGTTAACGAGACATCCTTCAAAATCTCGACGCTGCCGGCGGCATAGCCGACGCGATCTAGTTTGAGTGGAAGACTCGTAGAAGGCGCGCGCATCATGCGTCCGCAAGCCGTTGACCGACACGCCGGACACCCCAAGCACCGGCGTTCACTGTGATGACCAACACCAGCAGAATCATTCCGAGGGCGAGTGCGAGCGGCAGATCGCCCTTCGAGGTTTCAAGCGCGATCGCGGTTGTCATGGTGCGTGTGAACCCGTCGATATTGCCGCCGACGATCATGATAGCACCGACCTCTGCAGCGGCACGTCCGAAACCTGCAAGCAGCACGGTCATCAGGCTGAAACGGCCATCCCACAACAACGTACCGATGCTCGCCGCGCGACCGGAGCCGAGCGAACGCAACTGCTCGCTATATTCGGCCCACAAATCCTCAATCACCTGACGAGAGAGAGCGGCGACGATCGGAAAAACTAGAATTGCCTGTGCGATCACCATCGCTTTCGGCGTAAATAGAATGCCGAAGGAGCCGAGCGGGCCAGAACGCGAGAGCAACAAATAAACTGCGAGCCCGACTACGACCGGAGGCAAACCCATTGACGCATTGAAGATGACCACAAGCGTAGCGCGACCCGGGAAACGACCGAGCGCGAGCGCGGCGCCGACGGGAAATCCGATTAGCGCTGCAATCACGACAGCAGAGAAACTGACGGCGATCGATAGCGTCACAATGCGCCACAATCCGGGGTCACCGGAGAGAACTAGATTCAGCGCTAGCGCTGCTGCATTTGAGACGTCGGACATGCGGATTTCCCTCTCAGAAGGCGTTACGCCTTTAGGCGGCTGGCTACCACATCCCAATTGACGAGATTGTCGAGCAGCGCCTTTACGTGTTCCGGGCGCCGGTTCTCGTAGTCGAGATAATAGGCGTGCTCCCAGACGTCGACGCCGAGAAGCCCATTCTTCCCTGAAGTCAGGGGGCTATCTCCGCCCAACGTGTTGACGATCGAAAGTTTCGAGCCGGATTGTTCGAGCCAGGTCCATCCGGAACCGAATACATTCGAAGCGGAAGTTACCATTTTAGTTTTCAAATCGGCGAGCGAGCCAAAATTGTCGTAGATCAGTTGTGCGAGCCGGCCACTTGGCGCCTTCGCCCCACCCGGCTTCAGCATCTCCCAATAGAGTTCGTGGTTCAGCGCTTGACCGGCATTGTTGAAGAATCGCTTGTCGGTATCCTTGTTTCCTTCGACGACGACCTGTTCGAGATTCATCGCTGCGTATTTTGTGTCTTTCGTGATGATGTTGAGATTGTTGTAGTAGCTCGCGTGATGGCGCCGATAGTGCAGCGCCACTGTGCGAGGGCCGATGAACGGCATTAAATCGCCTTCCTGAAACGGAAGCGGCGGCTGTTTGAACTGCCCTGCCGTTCCGGCCGGGGGCGTCGGCGGCGTCGGTTCGGGCGCGGGAGCCGCCGGTGCCGGTGCGGCCGCCGGCGGTTGAGTTTCCTGAGCCGGCGCCTGCGCGAAGCCAAGATTCGGTTTCGCGGTCGACGCCAGAATTGCTGCGGTCGCAACGAATGCGCGGCGCGTCATCTCGTACATGTGTTTTCCCTCATTCTTGCGAGCATCATTCCATCACCCTGGGTGCCCCTGCAGTTTTTCCGACACGCGGCGGGCGTTTCATGAACCAGACTAGAAACGCTGCAGGCAAGCTGATCAAGAGCATAAATTTGAAGTCGTTGGCATAGGCAATAATCATGGCCTGGCGGGTCACCTCACCATTGATCGCAGCGATCCCATTGTGCGTCGCCAAATTCCAATAGAGATACGCGCCTCCCGTCTGCAGCATGCGATTGAACGGCGTAATGTGCTCGGCGATTTGTGCGTGCACGACTTGCGTGCTCTGCACGAGCAGCACGGATGACAGCGACACGCCCACGGCCATGCCGATATTGCGGACCAGACTCATAATGGCCGTCGCTTCGGTACGGAGCTGGATCGGCAAGGTGGAAAACGCCACTACGTTGAGCGGGACGAACAGAAATCCCAACCCGAATCCCTGGATAACCCCGGTGACCGTGATCGACCAGATGCTGACATCGGGCGTCCAGCCTGTTTGTTGCCAAAGCGAAAACGCCAAAAATACTGTGCCGAATACCAATATCGCTCGAGGATCGTAGCGTTGCGAAAGTTTGCCCGCGACAAACATGGCAATCATGGTGCCCAAGCCCCGCGGCGCCATCAGCACCCCGGTCATCGCAACCGAGTACCCGCTCAAGTTTTGCAAATAGGGCGCGAGCACAGCCGCACTCGAAAGAAGGATCACGCCGACGCCGAACATGAGGAAAAGGCCGGTCGTGAAATTCCTGTCGCGGAACATCACGCGGGTAAGGAACGGTTTTTCCGCAAGCCACATGTGAACGGCGAACAAGTAAACTCCGAGCCCGAACAGCACCAGATAGATGACGATCTCGGTCGAGCCGAGCCAATCCTTTTGTTCCCCGCGATCGAGAAATAATTGCAGTGCGCCAAGTGCAAGACTGAGAACGGCGAAACCGGTCCAATCAAAGCGCAGATGATTGTCCGTCGCATTGTCCTTGAGAAAAAGCCAAAGGCCGGCCGTTGCAAGAATTCCGAACGGGACGTTGATATAAAATACCCATCGCCAACTATAGGCGTCGGTGAGATAGCCGCCAAGCGTCGGTCCGAGAATGGGGCCGATCATCACGCCCATTCCCCATACGGCCATTGCGGTGCCGCGTTCCTCCGCAGAATAAATATTCAACATGGTCGACTGCGACAGCGGAACGAGAGCGGCTCCGAACATGCCTTGCAGCAGGCGGAAGATAACGATTTGTGTCAGCGATTCCGCGAGTCCACATAAAATAGACGCCACCGTGAAGCCTACGAGACAAGTGACGAAAAAATTCTTCCGCCCGAAACGCGCGGTGAGCCAACCCACTGGCGCAGTCATAATGGCTGCTGCGATGACGTAAGACGTGAGCACCCAGGTAATTTGATCGGGGGTCGCCGAAAGCGTCCCTTGCATGTACGGGAGCGCGACGTTCGCGATCGTGTTGTCGAGCGCCTGCATCAGCGTCGCAATCATCGCGCATATACTGATGATGAGGCGGTGCGACTTTTCCGATCTTGCGTCGGAGGCGGACGGCGCAACCGCGGCGACGCTCATGGTCGGCTCAGAACAACTCGGAGAGGGTGCGCCGGTGTTTGGTGTCGATTTCAACCGCGGCGCTCATGCCGGCTCGGAGCGGCGGATCGTCATGATTTCGGTCGATCTGCACTCTGACGGTGATGCGCTGTACCACTTTCACCCAGTTGCCGCTCGAATTCTGCGCGGGCAGCAAAGAAAATTCGGCACCGCTAGCGGGGCTGATGCTTTCGACCGTACCGGACCAGCTACGGCCAGGATAAGTGTCGATCCACAGGCTGACCGGATTGCCGATCTTTACCCATGTCAGGTCGGTTTCCTTCATGTTGGCTTCGACCCAAAGATCGTCGGAAGAGATAAGGCCGACGGCACCGGTATTCGTTAGTGCTGCGGTTTGCGATACGAGGAATGTTCCGGGCTGCAGTGCGGCGACTTGCGTCACGGTCCCGTTAAAAGGTGCGCGCACAGTAGTGTGATCGAGTTGACGCTGGGCCTCGTCAACCTGTGCCTTCATTTGCAAATATTGCGGGTGCTCCGACGGCTGAATGTCAGGCTTGCCGCCCAGGCGAGCGAGTTGAACCTTCGCTTGATCGTTCAGCGCCTGAAGCTGCTTTTTTCCGGCTTCGAAAGCGAAGCGAGTCTGATCGTAATTCGCCTTCGAGGCGCTGCCGGTTTTTACAAGTGCTGCGGAGCGATCGTAATTTGATTCCGCCAAATCAACTTGCGCTTGCTGGCTGGAAATGTCGCTTAGAATACGCTGGTAATCCTGTTTCATTGCCTCGATATTGAGAGCCGTCAGCGCAAGCTGCGCTTTCGCACTGTCGAGCGCGATGGCGAATGGCTTGGGGTCAACTTGAAACAGCACGTCGCCAATTTTGACGCTCTGCCCCTCTTTCACGTTCACGGATGATACGATCCCCGAAATATCCGTCGAGACCATGAGTTTCGACGCGCGCACATATGCGTTGTCCGTGGATACGTAGCGTCCACCCGTAATCCAGAAAAAAGCCGAGATGAGAAAAACAGCCGCGGTGCCGCCGATCATCAGGGTCAGGCGCAACCGCTGAGGGTTTTTTCGCAGGCGGGTCAGATAGCCTTTGAGCCCGCTATAGTTGCGCCGAAGCAATTCTGCCGCAGGTGATTTTCGCAGCTCCTCGGGCACAAATAACATTGCGCTTACCTCCCCGGCTTTCCGGGGGTATCGGCCCCGACGAGGAGATTTGTCTTGATGCGATTGAGCGCAGCAATCGTGGCATCGAAAGTGCGCCGTTCGATTCCCTCGACCATGATCATTTCGAGGCCGGCGAGATACTCGTTGATCTCACGCAGGATCGGAGCGGACTTTGGCTTGAGGTGAAGGCGATGGATACGCCGGTCCTTTGGATCTCGACGCCGCTCGACGAGGCCCCTCGCCTCAAGCCGGTCGATCAAACGGCCGATCGTGATCGGCTCGACTTCGACGATCGCGGCCAACTCATTTTGCGAAAGCCCCGGCGTACGCGACAAACGCTTCAGGATCACAAACTGCGCGCGAGTCATCCCGCGCTCGCGTGCACGCTGATCGGCTCGCGTACGCACCAGGTGCGCCACTTCGTGCAGAAGAAAGATCAGATTGCGTTCGTTCGGGGTTTTCATGGTCGAAGATCTAACGCCCGAGATCATAACGCACGTTATAATTACTGCAACAGTCTCAGCGTGCAGGGCAACATTGTGTCAAAAGCGACGGAATGAACCCAAATCAGGCCGGCATCGCTGTTTCCACGAGCCGGACCCAATAGGAGGTGCCGAACGGGATCGCCTTGTCGTTGAAGTCATAGGCGGGGTGATGAAGGTTGGCCGTGTCGCCATTACCCATGAAAATGAACGCGCCGGGGCGCTTCTCCAACATGAAGGCGAAATCCTCGCCGCCCATGACAGGCACGGTAGCTCCGTCGAAATTATTGTCACCGGCAATTTCACGCGCGACCTTGCCAGCGAACTCGGTCGCGCCGGGGTGGTTCACGACGACGGGGTAATCGCGCGAATACCGTACGGTCGCCTTCGCGCCGTGCGCCTTTGCAATGCCTTCCGCGACTTCCACGATCCGCTTTTCCAGCAAGTCTCGCACCCCGGCATCAAGGCTGCGCGCTGTACCGCGCAGAGTTGCGGTTTGCGGGATCACATTGTCGGCCGTGCCGGCTTGAAAGATCGTAATGGAAATCACGGCGTTCTCTAGCGGATCGACGTTGCGCGAAACGATGTGTTGGAGCGCATTGATGATCGCACAGCCGACAAGAACCGTATCGACCGCACGATGCGGGCGCGCAGCGTGCCCTCCGATGCCTTCAATCTCTATCTGCAGGCGGTCGGCTGCAGCCATCAGCGGGCCGGGCCGGATCGCGAATTTTCCGACACCGATACCCGGATAGTTGTGCAGACCATAAACTTCCTGAATGTTGAATCGATCGAGCAACCCGTCATCGATCATGGCCTTGGCGCCAGCCCCGCCCTCTTCCGCCGGCTGGAAGATGACAATGGCTGTGCCATCGAAGTTCCGCGTCTCGCAAAGATGACGCGCCGCGCCGAGCAACATCGAGGTGTGGCCATCGTGACCGCACGCATGCATCTTGCCGGGTGTCTTTGAGGCGTACGGGAGCTTCGTGATCTCCTCAATCGGAAGCGCGTCCATGTCGGCGCGCAACCCCACGACCTTGCTGCCTTTCTTTTTTCCATGAATGACACCGACAACGCCGGTTCGCCCAATCCCCGGCACGACTTCGTCACAGCCGAAACTCTTGAGCTTCTCGGCAACAGTCGCTGCCGTTCGGTGGACCTCATATTGAAGCTCAGGATGCTGGTGCAGATCGTGCCGCCATTCGGCAATTTCATCGGCGCGGTCGGCAATTCGATTCAGAACGGGCATCGATCAACTCCAGACTAAGGCTATTCGGCGCACCAAAAAGCATGTGAAAACAACCTTATCGCGCCTGATGCATGAACGAAATGGCTTCTTGTGCCTACTATTGACGCAACCTTGCGCTATCCGTAGGTCTTTCCGCAGCGGGCCCGTAGCTCAGTGGTAGAGCACGTGACTTTTAATCACGGTGTCGATGGTTCGATCCCATCCGGGCTCACCAGTCTGTTAGCCCCGCCCAGCAGCAAGGCCTTTCAATATGAAAAAGCACCGCATCGCGGTCATCCCAGGAGATGGCATCGGCAAGGAAGTCGTGCCGGAAGGCATGCGCGTGATGGAAGCCGCTGGAAAAAAATTCGGTATTTCCTTTACTTGGGATGAATTCCCCTGGAGCTGCGAATATTACACGCAGCACGGCCGGATGATGCCCGACGACGGGCTGAAGCAAATCCGCGGGCACGATGCGATATTTCTGGGCGCTGTAGGCTTTCCCGGCGTACCGGATCACGTCTCGCTATGGGGCCTGTTGATCCCTATCCGGCGCGAGTTCGATCAATACGCAAATGTTCGGCCCGTACGGCTGATGCCAGGCATCAAGTCGCCGCTCGCCGGCCGAAAGATCGGCGATATCGACTTCATCGTCGTGCGAGAGAACACCGAAGGCGAATATTCTTCTGTCGGCGGACGCATTTTCGACGGGACGGACCGTGAAACGGTGGTCCAGCAAGCTATTTTCACTCGCGTGGGTACCGATCGTATTCTGAAATATGCCTTCGAAATTGCAAAAAACCGTCCGAAGAAACATTTGACGTCCGCGACTAAATCGAACGGCATTTCAATTTCGATGCCTTATTGGGATGAACGCTTCAAAGCGATGTCGGCGAATTATCCGCAGATAAAGACCGATCAATTTCATATCGACATTCTAACCGCGCATTTCGTGCAACACCCCGACTGGTTCGACGTGGTCGTCGGCTCGAACCTGTTCGGCGACATTCTTTCGGATCTTGGCCCCGCTTGCACCGGCACGATCGGGATTGCCCCTTCGACCAATCTGAACCCCGAACGAAAATTTCCATCGATGTTTGAGCCGGTGCATGGCTCGGCGCCGGACATTTACGGACGCAATATCGCAAATCCCGTCGGACAAATCTGGTCAGGCGCGATGATGCTCGAGCATCTCGGGCACAAGGATGCGGCCGACGCCGTCGTGCGCGCGATCGAGAAGGTACTCAGCGAAGGACCGCGCACGCCCGATATCGGCGGTCAGGCATCGACGCAGGATCTCGGCAAAGCGGTCGCCGAAGCGATCTAGGATTTTGCCGCCGCCCTCGCCGCCCGCAGTACCGGCTCGCGTCTCTGCAGCCACCAGCCATATTGCTGTGGCCAGTCGCTGAACGTCGTCTCATTCCCGCCGGCCAACATGAATTCGGCCTGCAGCGGCCAATTCGGGTTGAACAGTGCTTCGCGGCCGATGGCAATGAGATCCGCTTGCCCGTTTTTCAAAATAGATTCGGCCTGTTGCGGCTCGACGATCAAGCCTACCGACATCGTTTTGATGCCTGCCTCTTTGCGGATACGTTCAGCGAACGGAACCTGAAAACCTAGGCCGCGCGGGACTCGTGCCGCAGTCGCCGAGCCGACTAGTCCGCCCGAGGAACAATCGATCACATCTACGCCGCGCGCCTTCAGCTCGCGCGCATAGGCAACCGAGTCTTCCAGAGTCCAGCCGCCTTCAAGGCCATCGACGGACGAGATGCGCGTAAATAGCGGAAAACCTTTCGGCCAAACTTCGCGAATTTTCTCTACGACCTCGAGCGGAAACCGCATCCGGCCGGCGAGATCGCCGCCATAAGCATCGTTTCGTTTGTTGGAAAGAGGGGAAAGAAATTCGTGAAAAAGATATCCATGTGCGCCGTGCATTTCGAGAATTTGGAATCCGGCCTCCAGGGAACGCAGCACCGCTGCGCGCCAATCTTCACACAGCGATTTGATATCGTTAGTCGACAATGCGCTTGGCGTGAGCCAGCCTTCGTCCATCGGGATCGCGCTCGGCGCAACGATAGGCCAGGCTTCTTCGCCACGCGCGCGGTCGGTCGCATCGATCGGCCCATTGCCATGCCAAGGCCGCTGCATGCTCGCCTTACGTCCGGCATGGGCGAGTTGCATCGCCGGCACGGCGCCCTGACTCTTCACGAAGTCCGCGATGCGCTTTAACGGCGGCACATGCGCGTCCGACCAGATGCCCATGTCGCCATGGGTGATGCGTCCGTGCGGATGCACGGCGGTGGCTTCGACAAACACCACGCCCGCCCCGCCCTGTGCGAATTTACCGAGATGGACGAGGTGCCACTCGTTCGCCAAGCCATCCTTCGCCGAGTACTGGCACATCGGCGAGATCACCACGCGGTTTTTCAATTGCACGTCGCGCAGAGAGATCGGCGTAAATAACAAAGGCTTTGTCATCGCGGTTCCTTGTTCCAATTCTCACGTGTTTGGACGGCAAATTCCGAAAAGCGTCCAGCCGAAATCGCTTGGCGCATTCCTTCCATCAGTTCCTGATAGTAGGCGATGTTCGCCCAGCTGAGCAGCATGGCACCAAGTATTTCATTGGCTTTGACCAGATGATGCAGATAAGCGCGAGAGTAATCACGCGCGGCTGGGCACTGGCTTTGCTCGTCGAGCGGTTTTGGATCTTCAGCATGGCGTGCGTTTTTGAGATTGACCTTGCCTAACCGCGTATACGCCAAGGCGTGGCGTCCTGCCCGTGTGGGCAGAACGCAGTCAAACATGTCGATGCCGCGCTCAACGGCAGCAAGAATGTCGTCGGGTTCGCCGACACCCATCAGATAGCGCGGCTTCCCGGCCGGAAGCTCGAGCACGGTCTCCTCAACGGTTTTCAGCATCACGTCTTGCGGCTCGCCGACCGCAAGGCCGCCTATCGCATAACCAGAGAAATCAATTCCGACTAACGCGCGCGCCGACTCTCTCCGCAGTTTTGGCGCAGTACCTCCCTGAACGATGCCGAACAGCGCGCGGCCAGGCGCCGCTCCTTCGAATGCGCGCTTCGAACGCTCGGCCCAACGCAGAGAAAGTCGCATTGCGCGCTCGACCTCATTGTCGGGTGCCGGCAACTTCAAGCACTCATCGAGCTGCATGACGATATCGGCGCCAAGCAGATTTTGAATTTCAATGGCCCTTTCGGGAGTCAGCTCGAACATCGCGCCATCGAGATGCGAGCGAAACGTGACGCCCTTCTCGTCAATTTTGCGTAGTCCGGAGAGCGACATTACCTGATAGCCGCCCGAATCCGTGAGTATCGGATGCGGCCAGCGCATAAACTGATGAAGCCCGCCGAGTTGTGCGATGCGCTCGGCGCCTGGTCGCAGCATCAAGTGATAAGTGTTCGCCAGCACCACGTCGGTGCCGCTCGCGCGTACGGAATCGAGAAACATCGCCTTGACAGTTGCGGCAGTCCCGACCGGCATGAAGGCGGGCGTACGTATTGTTCCGCGCGGCGTCGAAATTTCGCCTCGGCGAGTGGAGCCGTCCCTGGCTAGAACTTGAAATGAGAACACGGCGTTCACCTGCCTCTATCGGGAAATAGAAGACATGCATCTCCGTACGAATAAAATCGATAGCCATGCTCGATGGCATGTGCGTAAGCGCGTTTCATTCGTTCGAGGCCCGAAAACGCCGCCACGAGCATAAACAAGGTGGAGCGCGGTAAATGAAAATTCGTCATCAGAACATCGATCGCACGGAATTTGTAACCCGGCGTAATGAAAATCGACGTCTCGCCGGAAAACGCGCCAAGCCTTCCGTTTTCGTCGGCAGCACTTTCGAGTAAGCGCAGTGCCGTCGTGCCGACAGCCACGATCCGCTTCTTTTGAGCTCTCACTTCATTGAGGGCTAGCGCTGTCGA
>Ga0105249_10000607_pt1 | contig 32648 bp, 30 predicted proteins | sample KBSS44metaG_FD_81522 | JGI IMG/M metagenome (GOLD analysis project Ga0105249, IMG submission 81522) | Switchgrass rhizosphere microbial communities from Kellogg Biological Station, Michigan, USA - KBS S4-4 metaG | ecosystem: Host-associated > Plants > Roots > Rhizosphere > Soil | place...
ATTCTTTTGCCTAGTTGTTCAGGTGTCATTATTCTTTCACCATCATTCGTGATCACCTTTGTATCATTCGTCAGGGAAATTTCATCATACCCATCTAATCCATGAATAATAGTAAAAGATTTCCCGGTAAGCTGCAGCAAATAATTATATATCCTCGCCATCTCCAGGTTGAAAACACCGACCAGTTGGTACGCAGGTGAAGCAGGATTTACCATTGGTCCGAGCATATTAAAGAAAGTACGCATGGCAAGATTCTTCCGGATCGGACCAACTGTTTTTAAAGCCGGGTGAAAAAGAGGGGCATGTAAAAAACAAATACCCGTTTCTACAACTTCTCTTTTTAAAGCCTCATTATTGTTTTTGAATTTATATCCTAATTGTTCCATCACATTGGAAGCGCCACTGATCGATGATGCTCCATAGTTTCCATGTTTGGCTACCTTTTGCCCGGCGCCTGCAACGATAAAACAACTCAGTGTTGAAATATTAAAAGTATTTTTTCCATCTCCGCCGGTACCCACAATATCAATTGTTGAATACCCAAGATCAACCTGTACACATAGCTCCAGCAGTGCATCACGGAATCCCTGCAACTCCTCAATGGTTATGCTGCGCATGAGGTACACGGTCATGAATGCGGTTATCTCATGTTCATTATACACGCCTTTTCCAATATTGACCAAAACTTCTTTAGCCTGTTCCCGGGAAAGTGTTTTGTGCTCAAATAAATATTGAAGTATCTTTTTCATTTAAATAAATTAGTTCTTTAACCAATTGCGAAGAATATCTTCACCCCGTGGTGTCAGCACACTTTCAGGATGGAACTGCACGCCTTTTACATCATAGGTCTTATGCTGCAAACCCATGATCATTCCATTGTCATCTCTCGCCGTGATCTCAAGCTCACTGGGGAAATTTTCTTCAGACACAACCCAGGAATGATAGCGACCGACTTCTATTGTTGCGGGTAACCCGGTAAACAGTTCACTTTTGGCAACTGACAGTTGACAACTGGTAGCAACCCCATGATAAACTGAACTTAGATTAACAAGTTTTCCTCCAAATGCTTCGCCGATCGCCTGGTGACCCAAACATACGCCCAGTATAGATATGCGTGAAGCATATTCTTTTATCAAAGGCAAAAGCAAGCCTGCTTCTTCAGGAATACCCGGGCCTGGTGATAAAATTATCTTATCATACTCCTTTATTTTTTCCAATGCTATTTTATCATTACGGTACACATCCACTTTTTCATGTGTGATCTTTTCAACCAGGTGAACAAGGTTGTAGGTGAATGAGTCGTAATTATCGAAAACAAGAATTCTCACTTTTTAAATTTATATTTTATGTAATTGTTGGATGGCTAAATGGTTAAATTGTTCTGGTCTGAAAGCCATCAAACAATTGAACCATCAAACAATCAAACTTTTTCTGCAAATTCAATAGCCTTCTTTAAAGCTCCTAACTTATTCTTCACCTCGGCCAGTTCACTTTCCGGATTACTAGCAGCTACAATACCTGCCCCGGCCTGGTAAATAAGTGTGTTATTACGGCTCAAAAAAGTCCGGATCATAATCGCATGATTGCAGCTACCATCAAATCCAACAAACCCAATAGCGCCACCGTAATAGCTTCTTGCAGTTGGTTCATACGAATCGATCAGCTCCATTGCTTTGAATTTGGGAGCGCCGCTTAATGTACCTGCAGGAAATGTTTTTGCCAATAGCTCGAACACATTACTTCCTTCTCTCACTTTCCCGGTCACCTCACTTACCATATGGATAACATGACTGTAATATTGAATTTCTTTGTAGTGGGAAACCTTTACTTCATCACATACCCTGCTCAGGTCATTTCTTGCCAAATCAACGAGCATGACATGTTCTGCATTTTCCTTTTTATCAACCATCAACAGTTCCGCTGCGGTATGATCTTTATCATCATCCCCTGTTCGCCTGAATGTACCTGCAATAGGATGTACGATAGCTTTGCCATTTTTAATGATCAATTGTGACTCGGGCGACGAACCCATCAGTTTATAATCACCATAATCAAAAAAGAATAAATAGGGAGAAGGATTGATGCTGCGTAAAGCACGATATACATTAAATTCATCGCCCATAAATCCCTGCTGAAATCTTCTGCTTAATACAATTTGAAATACATCACCCCGGTGACAACTTGCTATACCTTTCTTCACCATATCCATATAATCATCATCTTTCATATTGGAAACTTCGGCTCCATCTGACCTGAAGGGATAAACGGGAACGTCCTTGCTGCGAATTAATGATTCGAGTAATGCCAATTCCGATTCAACGCCTTTAAAATTATTCTCCAAAATAAAAAGCTCGTCTTTAAAATGATTGAAAGCAATAATGTATTGGTAAAGACGATAACGCATGAGAGGAATCGTGAGTTGTGAGTCGTGAGTCGATAGTTTCAGGGTCTCAAAAAACTGAACGGCATCATAAGTAGTGTACCCAAATAAACCCTGTGCAAATTTAACTTCTTTTATTGCTGAGCTTTTCGTTTCAAAACGCTCCATAAATTCCCATATCAATTGAGGCACTTCCCCGGGGTTTTTAATTTCAATCTTCTCTGGTTTTTGTCCGGGAAGTTTAAATTCAATTCTCCCCGTGTCAATTATTTCAATACCGCCAATTGCATTTACACAAATAAATGAATAACTATTTTCGGCAGCGTGATGGTCTGTGCTTTCCAATAAGACCGTATCCCGAAAACGGTCGCGTAACCTCAGGTAAATACCTACAGGTGTATATACATCGGCTAAAAGTTTCCGGACGGTTGTGTCAAATTCTATTTTTTTCATGCCCCTGAAGGAGTATTTAAGAGTTTATAATATTGTTGCCTTTCTTTCCCTTCCGGGAGTGAGGCAAATAAAAAACCCCGACGATTCTGTCGGGGCTGAATATAGTTGAACTACAGTAATTGCATTACAGAACCCCGAAAGAGTTTGTATGCCACCACCACAGTTTATTTGTTTGCTGTTTCATTCTACTGCAAATATGTAGATTCAATTTGACTTACACAAATAATTTTTCCATAGTTTTAAGCTATGCTGATACAAAATAAGAAAGTTGGTAACAAGGGAATGTTTTATGTGCAGCAGGATGGCGAAATGCTGGCGGAAATGGTCTATAACATGGCTGCACCCGATAAAATGATCATCGAGCATACAGAAGTAAATGATAAACTGAAAGGGCAAAATGTAGGTAAACAACTGGTGCATCATGCTGTTGAGTTTGCCAGGACCAATAATATAAAGATCATCCCGCTTTGTCCTTTTACCAATTCAGTTTTCAAAAGGACCCCTGCATACTCCGATGTGCTTTTTAAATCATAAATGATGAGAAAACAATTACCGCTATTCCAATTTTTACTGTTGGTTGTATTCTGTAACGCTCAGCAAGCTGATAAATACATTTTATTAAAACCTGATCGTGTGTTTGATGGTGAACAGATGCATACCAGTTGGGTTGTGCTTATAAAAAATGATAAGATTGAACAGGCGGGCGCAATGAGTTTTAAACTTCCGTCGGGATCAGAAATTATTGAATTGAAAGGAATGACCCTGCTGCCCGGATTGATCGAAGGACATTCACATCTTTTTCTTCATCCCTATAATGAAACCCCATGGGATGACCAGGTGTTAAAAGAATCGAGGGCAGAAAGAACGGCAAGAGCTGTGAATCATGCCAAGGCAACCTTAATGGCAGGTTTCACTACGGTGAGAGATCTTGGGACAGAAGGCGCCCTATATGATGATGTAGGATTGAAGAAGGCAATTGAGAAAGAAGTTATTCCCGGCCCCAGAATGATCGTAGCAACAAGAGCAATTGTTGCAAAAGGAACCTATGGGCCAAAAACCGAAAACCCCGATATTGATTTACCACAAGGCGCTGCCGAGGTAGCAGGAATAGAAGATATCACTAATGAAGTACGAACTCAAATAGGAAAGGGTGCCGACCTGATCAAGATTTATGCTGATTATCGTTACGGTAAAGATGGAGAGGCGAGACCTGCTTTTTCTGTGGAAGCTATAGCATGGGCTGTGGCCATAACCAAAAGCAGCGGAAGAGAGGTAGTAACTCACGCTACTACAGCCGAAGGAATGATCCGGGCAACAAATGCCGGTGTATCAACGATAGAACATGGTGATGGCGGCACAGAAGAAGTGTTTAAATTGATGAAAGAAAAAAATGTTGCCCTATGCCCTACCCTTGCCGCTGGTGATGCCATTCAGCAATATCGTGGATGGAAAAAGGGGATCGATCCGGAACCACCAACTATTACCAATAAGAAAAAAAGTTTTCGATTAGCGCTGCAGACAGGCGTTACGATCTGCATGGGAGGTGATGTAGGTGTGTTTGCACATGGCGAGAATGCCAGGGAAATGGAACTGATGGTTGAATATGGTATGAACCCTGTTGATGTATTAATATCTGCAACATCAGTAAATGCAGATGTGTTTGGGTATGCAAATAAAATTGGAAGAATAAAAAAAGATCTGTTGGCTGACCTCGTTGCAGTAGAGGGTGATCCTTCGGTACAAATTCTAAACATCCGGAAGGTAAAAATGGTAATGAAAAATGGCGTTCTGTACAAACGACCTTAATAAATTTCTTTTTTAGTACAAACGGTTTCTCTCTTAAAAGTCAATATCTGTAACTTCACTTCAATAAATTATTTGCTATGAGAAAATTTTTATTGTTATTTATTTTGATCTCAAATTTTGCTTGTGCTGTTATTCTTAATGCACAGGATAATACCGGTTACAAACTGCCTCCAAAGGATATTGCCGATATGTTGTTGGCAAAACCCACACCCAATATAAGTATTGATGATAAAGCCGAATGGATGCTTTTTACTGAAAGCAGCAGCTATCCTTCGGTAGAAGAATTGGCCAGGCCTGAATTACGCATTGCAGGTTTGCGTATCAATCCTGCAAACTTTGCTCCCAGCCGGCAAAATTTCATCACCAATATTTACCTGAAAAACATTTCAACAGGAAAGGAATATAAGATTGCGGGGTTGCCATCACCGATGTATGGCGGTAATGTTTCCTGGAGCCCGAATGATAAGAAAATTGCCTTTACCAACACAACTCCGGTCCGTGTTGATCTGTACGTGGTAGATATTACAACTCAAAAAGCGGTTAAGATCAATAAAACAGCGTTAAATACTGTTACCGGCGGTTATCAATGGTATGATGATAATACTGTATTATACCGTACGATTGTAAAGCCAGTATCTGCAGCACCGGTGAAGCCGGCTGTTCCCGATGGTCCTACCATCCAGGAAAATTATGGTAAAGCATCGCCCCGTCCTACGTTCCAGGACCTCATCAAAAGTCCTTACGATGAAAAAGCTTATGAATTTTATGCAACAACACAACTGGTAAAAAATTTAAATGGCGCTGAAATGAAGATCGGCCAGCCCGCGATTTATGGTTTTATCAATATATCCCCTGATAAAAAATATATGCTGGTTCGTACGCTGAAAAAACCATTCTCCTACACAGTACCTGCCTTTGGTTTTCCATCTGTTGTATCCATTACAGACATGAATGGCAAGCAAATAAAAATGCTGGCTGATCTGCCTTCTGCAGAAACAGCGCCGAGTGGAAATGATAATGTTCAGTTAGTAGCGAGGGGGATTGAATGGCGGGACGACGAGCCGGCAACAATTGTGTGGTGTATGCCACTTGACAGCGGTCTTATAAAAAAGAATGTAGATTATCATGACGAAGTATTTTCATTAGCATCTCCTTTCAATGGCGCTCCTGTTTCATTATTTAAAACGAAAATGCGTTATCGTAATGTGACATGGGGAAATAAAGCGCTGGCCCTGGTCACTGAAGGTCTGACCGGAAAACAAACTTCTCTTCTAAGCAGGTTTAATCCTTCAACCGGTGAAATGGATAAACTGCTGGAAAGAAATACAACTGATAACTATTCTAATCCTGGTTTCCCTGTGACTGAAAAAAATCAATGGGGACGCGATGTGATCAAGACCGTTGATAATGGCAGTAAACTATTAATGAATAATGCAACAGGCGCATCACCAAAAGGTGACCTGCCATTCCTTGCCACATTCGATTTGAATTCTAAAAAATCTGAGATCATCTGGCGGAGCGCTGAAGGATATTTTGAATATGTAGCCTATGTGATTGATGCAGATAAACTGCAATTACTTACAAGAAAGGAAAGCGAAAAAGAAATGCCGAATTACTGGATCAAAAATTTAAAATTAAAAATTGCAGACCGGCAACTTACTTCATTTACCAATCCTTATCCGCAGATGGAAGGAGTAACCAAAGAGAAAATAAAATATAAAAGAGAGGATGGTGTTGACCTTACCGGCGATCTGTATTTGCCTAAAGGTTATAATAAAGAACGTGATGGATTGTTGCCTGTTTTTATTTGGGCCTACCCGGCCGAATATAATTCTGCAGCCGATGCAGCACAGATCCGGGGCAGCGAACATCGCTTTACCCTGGTCAATGGGGGTTCGCCTGTTTTTTATGTAACCCAGGGTTATGCGGTACTTAATAATGCTGAAATGCCGATTGTAGCAACCGATAAGGACAAAAAACCAAATGATAATTTTATTGATCAACTAAGAATGAATGCAGAAGCTGCGATCAACAAACTTTCCGAAATGGGAATCGGTGATAAGAATCGTGTAGCTGTTGGCGGGCATAGTTATGGTGCATTTATGACCGCCAATTTATTGGCACATACTAATCTTTTTAAAGCGGGTATTGCACGAAGCGGCGCTTACAACCGGTCATTGACACCATTTGGATTTCAAAATGAAGATCGTACCTACTGGCAGGCAACTGAATTATATAATAATATGAGCCCGTTTAATTACGCGGACAAAATAAAAACCCCATTATTACTGATACATGGTGATGCAGATAATAACACAGGAACATTCCCTATCCAAAGCGAGAGACTATTCAATGCAGTGAAAGGACATGGTGGCACAGTGAAGTTTGTAAGTCTTCCGTATGAAGCGCATGGTTATGCCGGGAGAGAAAATGTATTACAGGTATTAGCAGAACAATTTGAATGGCTGGAGAAATATGTAAAGAACGCCCCCAGGAATGATACGAAGAAAGAGCCAAAGGCATTTTAAATTTATAGGGCATTCAAATAAATTTGAATGCCCTACTTTTCATAGTTATCAATTCATCAACTCTTATAATTTATTGCACAGTCGCTGTAACTTGTCCTCTAATTTCACCAGTCACATTAGTTGCTGTAAGAACTGTATAATAATATTTACCTGCCAATAGATCAGATTCCTGGGATTCAGTCAATGTTACACTACCTGATGCAGTTCCGGTTACGCCGGGTGTAGTAATAGTCAATGCACTTACTAAAACACCATTCGCACCTGTGCTGGCCGGCCCCCGTAATTCTACACCCGAGGCAACTGCCGTTAACGTATTCCACGTGATGGTGTATTGCAAAACATTTGTATTTGCATTATATGTACCGTTTAGCGAACCTGTTGCTGTGCTTGTTGTCGGGGGACTTACCTGGGATCCGGATGCATTACCTGAAACTGTATACATCTGCTGATTGTTGGTAGCATCGTCCTCTTTATCACATGAAGTAAATACGATAGAACCAACCAAAAGTCCTGCACTTAATACAAAAAGAAATTTTTTTCGCCAGCTTAAGATCGTTTTCATAAAGTTTTCATTTTGAGATTAAGAAATCATTTACAAGAATTAGACAAAAACATTACCAAAGAGCTTTATAAAATAAAATTGTAATCTTGTTTTTCATTGTGCGGACTTGGAGTTTATTTAAATAATTGAAAACCTACTGAATGCAGTTTAGTATATCTTAAAAAAAAATAATCAGCGGTATTTAAAACCCGGCGTTAAGACAATAATTATATGAAAGAAACAACCGGTCGAACAATTGCGCACATCACTTTAGTTGTAAAAGATTATGATGAAGCCATTAATTTTTATACTGAGAAATTAGGCTTTACTTTAATAGAAGATACAAAATTAAATGAGGGCAAACGATGGGTACTTATCTCCCCGGATCGAAACAGTTCTTGTAAATTACTACTTGCTAAAGCTGCTAATGAGGAGCAATTATCCAGGGTTGGCAATCAAACAGGCGGAAGAGTTTTTTTATTTCTTTATACAAATAATTTTCAAAGAGATTATCATGAGTATCTCGCAAAGGGAGTTGAATTTGTAAGAAACCCTTGCCGGGAAATTTATGGCATTGTAGCAGTGTTTAAGGATTTATATGGAAATTTATGGGACCTGGTCGAACCAACACACTGATAAGCCAGACTTATGTTGAAACTGCTTGATATATTTTTTACCGTTTTACATCTTTTGATCATTAGTTTCAACCTGTTTGGCTGGCTATGGCCGAAAGCCAGAAAAGTTCATTTGGTGGTAATGGGATTAACGCTTATCTCCTGGTTCATATTAGGAATATGGTATGGTATAGGATATTGCGCCATCACAGACTGGCAATGGCGTATAAAAGAAAAATTGGGAGAAACTAATTTGCCAAATTCATTCATTAAATACTTTGCCGATAAAATAACGGGCAATAACTATCCCCCTGGTTTAGTTGACCGTGTAACATTGATCAGTTTCCTGGTTGCAATTGCCATAACCATATATGTAAATTTTTTAGAAAATTTTTTGCGAAGACCAAATGAAATGCCCTAAATTTTAACTTTCTGGCATGATCCCCATGCAACCATGGCATGCGGTTTATGCTCTTAGGACTAAATTCTTTCAATTGAAAATACCTGTATTTATAGCTCTTTTGTTAATCACCAATTATCTTCCTGCACAAAAGGTAGATAGCATCGCATTTCATTTGTACACTGACAGCTTAAAAAAAGGAACGCATAACTATATTAATGTAGATGGAAAACTCGATAATGGAAAGTGGAGACCCTTATCTTCAAAAGAAATTTCATTCAGCACTACCGCCGGAGCATTTGAAGGAAATGACCTGGTGCTTTCCGAAAATTTTAAACCAGAGTGGGTTGAAATAACAGCTAGTTTAAAATCAAATGCTGCACAGGTAATTAAAACAAGAGTTTGGATAAAAAAAATACCTGATCCTGATAGACTACCAACCGTTGATGAAATCATGAATAAAAAACCTGATTCAACGAAACGATCGAAAAGAAATAAAAACTAAAATCCTTACATCGTCTTTTTTGCGTCTTCTAAAAATTTTGCAAGTCCAATATCAGTAAGCGGATGTTTTAACAATCCAAGAATTGAATCTAAAGGGCAAGTACAAACATCAGCACCAACTTCAGCACAACGAATAATATGATTCGGATTGCGTATAGATGCAGCCAGCACTTCGGTTTTATACCCCTGTATAGAATAGATCTGAACAATTTGTTCGATCAATTGAACACCATCCCAACCACTATCATCAATTCTCCCGATAAAAGGAGAAATATAAGCGGCCCCAGCCTTAGCGGCAAGGATTGCCTGGCCTGCAGAAAAACACAACGTACAGTTTGTCCTGATACCATTATCCGTAAACCATTTGATCGCTTTTACACCATCTTTGATCATCGGGACTTTTACAACAATATTTTTATGTATGGCGGCCAATTTTTTTCCTTCTGCAACTATACCATTAAAATCAGTCGATATTACCTCTGCACTAATATCGCCATCCACCATTTCACAAATGGTTCTATAATGATTTGTAATTGCTGCTTCACCTTTGATACCTTCCTTAGCCATTAAAGACGGATTAGTAGTAACGCCATCCAATATTCCCAACTCATGTGCCTCTTTGATCTGTGCAAGATTAGCAGTATCAATAAAAAATTTCATTGTAGTTATTTAAAACACCCCTTTAGGGGTGGGGGTAAATAAAAAAGGCAGGCTCCTCACATCGCACCGCTACAACCACCTATCCTTGCTGCCTTCCGGCCCTGGGGAGGTTCAGCAGGAGCTGGTCGTGTAAGACCTGCCGCCGCAAAGATAAGGGAATGCGTTTTTTTATTGACGTTGAAATGCGGAATTAAGACGGGCATACCCGATCAATTCATCCGCACGGCTGCCAAAAGACCGGTAGTAAACCAAAACCATATAACTATTTTCCGTGCCCCAATAGTTTCCTTCCGTATTATCGAAAATAGGTTTGTCAGTATCTTTATTTTTATCGGAAACAGTAACGTAACTATAATTATAAAAACCCTGCTTCAGCAATACTGTTTTTTCATAAGCGCCCCGTTCTGTATTAAATTCCATCCTCGAAGAGTCATCAATGTAAAACTGTGTGAGCTCTCCGAATAAATGAACATCGCGTCCTTCATAAGGCCTGTTACCCGGGGGAAAATAACTAAAATGAACATAAGCATAATCGCCTTGCCAGTAAGGATTATAACCATCACTGTTCTCAATGGTAAATGAACCATTCAGGTCACGGTAATAAAAATATACCTGCTGCGCCCGGTCAGCATCTGGCTTTACATAAATATCTGTATGGGCCGGCTTGTTATCAATACGAAGCATGCGATCACTTAATAAGCGAAAGCTTAACAGGTTGATATATCGCCATTCTTTTCCGGCAGGGAAGGATGTTTGCGCCTCATCCGTGTATTCAAAATAGTTACCGCGATAGATATTCGGACGCAGAATATAATTTGCCGTGGGCCATACATTATTTTGAAGTATTACCAATTTTATATCCTGGGGAGTTGAAATATTTACAGTGGGTTGTGTCGTCACACTTGTATGCACTTTTTGATGGGACATGTAAACAGATGAATTAAATGGCTGTAATATCTGCGCTGCTACAGTCGCCTTGTTATCTACCACCAGCATTCGTTTGGTAAAAACAAGTTTTGATGTATCGTTATTTAAAAAAATTTTCAGCATATAGTTGCCCGAACGGGTAGGTTTGCAATTCCGGTCAGGCAAAACAGCCTGGTAATGCGTGTACCTCACCAGTGAAAGAGAAGAGTAGCGATACGTAGTGATGCGATTGCTTCGAAAACCGCTGATATAATCAAAAGCGGATAGGGTAACCGGTGTCCAATCTGCATCACATAATTGGAATGTGTAGTAATAATTCTTGTAATCTGCATCCAGATCATCAAAATGCAGTTCCAGTGCATCCGGGCTATTCAGGCTGATGATCGGGTAACTGTAAATATCAGATGCCCTGAACAATTTTACAGAAGCTATATTTTGCGTATAAATGTGATCAGGTATTTGGGCAATACTGAAATTAACTGCTGCTAGCAGAGCAGCGATAAAACAAGTTTTGATAAGGCGGAGCTTTCCCATTTTATATAATTCTCATAAAGTAACTGAAAAAAGGTGAGAAATATTTTGTTCACCCTAATTTTGAAGACAAACCCATAGTCTTGAAGGTTGCAGGCTTCATAGCAAATAGAATAGCTTTTAACAGGCAAAGATCATTCTCCCGTTTTATCATCCGGTTATCTATTGTTGCTACGGTTATCAGCGTAACGGTAATGATCGTTACGCTCTCTTTTGCCAATGGGTTCCAGGAAAAGATCAGTCAGAAAATTTTTAGCTTTTTAGGTCATATTCAAATACAGGATAAACAGCCTGATAAAGCTGTTTTTGCAGAAGAATATCCCATTGAGCATAATGATACCCTGGTTAATGAAATCAGCAAGAATCCTGAAGTAGTAAGCGTTCATGCTTTCGCTACCCGTTATGCCATCCTTAAAACAAAGGATGAAATGGAAGGACTGAAATTCAAAGGAGTTGACAGCAATTATAATTTCGATCAATTTAAAAAATTTATAAAAGAAGGCAGACCCATAAGATTTAATGATAGTAGTTATAGCCGCGAAATTGTTATTTCAACTTATACAGCAGAACAGTTAAAACTTAAATTGAACGATAGAGTATTGATCTATTTTATAAGACCGGGCAGCAGTCTTGAAGATGAAGATAAATTCAGAGCTGATAAGCTCACTATAACCGGTATTTATAAAACCGGCATCGAGGATTATGATAAATACTTTGCAATTGGTGATATCAAGCTTATCCGGAGATTAAATGGGTGGCAACCTGGTGAGATTGGCGGTTATGAAATTTTTTTAAAAGATTATAGAAAGATTGACCAGGTTGCAAACGAAATACATGACATGGACAGCTTTCCTGTAACCTGGGAACCCCGAAGCGCTAAAAATATTTCCCCGAATATTTTTGACTGGCTCAATATGCAGAATAAAACACGGGATGTACTAATAGGCATCATGGCTGCTGTCGCTATCATCAATTTGGTTACCTGTCTTATCATCCTTGTGCTGGAGCGAATACGAATGATCGGCGTTTTAAAAGCGTTGGGAGCAAGAGATATCACCATCCAGACGATCTTTATTCATCATACACTGATCATCACCATTACAGGTATCATTATAGGCACTCTTCTTGCGCTGGGACTTCTGTACCTCCAGCAGCAAACCGGTTTTATCAAGTTGAAAGAAGAAGCTTATTACTTAAGCGAGGCCGCCGTAAAAATTGTTTGGTGGCAGGTCCTGGTGATCATGGGCGGCACTTTCCTGGTCTGTTTACTCATTCTTACAATACCTTCTTTTTTAGTACGAAGAATACAACCCGTAAAAGCAATACAATTCAGATAGCCTGGTTACTGGTTGCCAGTCACTAGTTAGCAGCGATGTGTGAAAGAATAATTCCGGCTGACACCGCGGCGTTAAGGGATTCGGCTTCACCGATTCGTTGAATGGTGATTTTTTCATCTGCTATTGCAAGAATATTTTCATGAATACCTTTTGATTCATTGCCGATAATAAGTATTCCTTCTTTTATTTTTCCAAAAGACGGGAGCGGTTTGCCTGATAAAGCGGCAGCATATTTTTTTACACCCGTATTTTTCTTCAACCAGCTTTCTAATTCAGTGTAAATAATATTTACCCGTGCAATACTGCCCATTGTCGCTTGTACAACTTTACTGCTATAGATATCCGCACAATCATTTGAACAGATGATATTTTTTATTCCAAACCAATCAGCAATACGAATTAGAGTGCCCATATTGCCCGGATCCTGGATCGTATCCAATGCAAGTGTGATCCGGTCTTCCAGATCAATCGTCACAGGAAGTTTGAATTTAGATACGACCGCCAGCACTTCATTGGGAGTTTTTAATTGTGAGATCCGTTCAAGCTCGGATGGGTCAACCTCTGTTAATTCAACAGGCTGCACCCGCTTCCCGTTTTTTTCTATCCACTGACCGGTTGCATAAATATGTTTGATCTTTACATTGCCTGATGATAAGAATTCCTCCACGATCTTTGGTCCTTCGGCAATAAATACATCTTCGGCATCCCGATCTTTTTTCTGGCCTAAACTTTGAATATATTTGATCCGAACTTTTGAAAGCATAGCGTTTGTACAAATTAAAATGATGAAAGCCAGGCCATCGCACCTTTGCATTGCTGTTTATTTACCTGCCGCCCTGGTTGCACTAAGCCTGTTTACGAGCTGTGCTGTTGTCCCTAAAAATTATCCGAAAAATAAACCATTTGTTTTTGATTACCGTATTTCCGTACAGGGAAATATTTCAAAAGAAGAAAAAGGGCAAATGGAATCTCAATTGGAAAATCAATTGGATGACAGTATTCATGTAAGAACGGTCCCAAAATTTTTTCATAGCAATTTGAATAACCCGCCGGTATTTGATTCAGCTAATGCAGATAAATCTGTGCAGTTCATGCAAACGCTGATGCGATCGTTAGGTTATTATTACAGCAACATCACTTATGATCATACGATCAAAAAAGTTGGAGAGGACCAATTACGTACAACAGTGAATTTCACTGTTGATGCCGGAAAACTGGTACGGCTGGATACCGTCACGTATAATCTTGCAAATGTTGAGTTGGAAAAGCTTGCAATCGAAAATAAAAAAGAGGCGATCGTAAAAAAAGGTGATGCTTTTTCCAAAGGTCCTATGACCGAAGAAAGAAACAGGCTGGTAGAGCTTTATCGGAATAACGGTTATCTCCGTTTTTCTGCAAATGAAATAATTGGATTATGGGATACGCTGGATCTTGCAATTCTTCAACCCAGTTTCGATCCTTTTGAACAGATCGAGATTCTTGAGAAATTAAAAACGCGGCAGGAAAATCCTACTGCTAATTTAGACTATCGTCTTCGGCCCGGCTTCGATTCTTCCCGGTTAATTAAGTATTATAATGGAAATCTTATCATGTATCCTGAATTATCGCTTGACACAACTTCAACACCAAACAGGCGATTAAGTCTTGATTCAGGAAAATTCTTAATAATTTATCAGCGTGGAATTTTTAAACCAAAATTTTTACGAAGGAACTATTATTTAAAGTATGGTGATCTTTACAGGCAAAGTGATCTTGTAAGAACAATTGATCGATACAATCAGCTTGGCGCCTGGAAATTGGTAAACATCGAACCGCTGCCAAGGCCCAGAACTGACACAGTTGATTTTAAGGCACAAATGGTTCCGGCTGATAAATATTCATTTAGTGTTACACTGGAAGGCAACAAAAATACAAGTTCAGTTACAGGCGATCTTTTGGGAACAGGTGTTAACCTGTCCATACAAAACAGGAACTTTGCCCGGACAGCAAACCTTTCCGTTACGAATATCAGGTATGGAATTGAGTTTGGAACGAATGGAGAAGGAATACAGACCCAACAGGCAACGGTGAGTCAGAATATTTATTTTCCCCGGTTACTTATTCCATCATTCATCCACTTAGCCCAAAAATACCGCGATCATTCAAGGACGGTATTCTCCTTTGGAGGGGGCATCACCGACCGCTTTAATTTTTATAACCTGAAAACCATTACAGGTTCCTGGGGATATGAATATAGCTGGAACAATAAATTCATTGCGGTACGCCTTCCCAATTTTGAATACTCAGATCTGATCAAACGTGAAAAACTGAAAGCTCTTTTTCAACACAATGCTCTTCTTAAAAATCTTTTTACAGATGGGTTGATCATTTCTTCGATCGTGAATTATAATATGAACTGGAGCAAGAAAACGAACCGGGTTAACTTTTTAAGAGTCAATTTCGAAGAGTCCGGAATTTTAACCGGTGTTATCCGGAATAAATTTTTTGATACCAATCTTTACCGCTTTGTAAAAATTGATGCTGAGATCTCCCGTAAGATAACGCTGAAAAAATGGAATGACGGAACGGATAAAACGGTGCTGGCCATGCGAATGATGAGCGGCATTGGCTATGAATTGGGGTCAACGATTCATCCGGAAAAAAGAAATAACCTTCCTTTCTTTAAAGCCTTTTATGCCGGCGGCCCTAATAGCATGCGTGCCTGGAGATTGAGAACATTGGGACAAGGTTCTCTTGTAAAAGATTTTAGCGATACTACCGGTACGCCCGAGCGGTATGGAGACATGCAACTGGAAGCGAATATTGAATACCGCTTTCATTTGTTTAAATATGCCGGTGTAAAATTCAATGGCGCTTTCTTTACCGATATAGGAAATATCTGGTATGTAAAGAAAGCCGCCGCTGCTCCGACTGAGCAAGCAGCTGTATTTAACATTACCCGGCTGGGAAAAGATATCGCAGTGGGGATGGGTATGGGATTGCGTGTTGATCTCGGCTTTGTTATAATTCGCTTTGACTATTCTTATAAAGTAAAAGATCCAAGCCCGGATATCACTAAAGCTGACAGGCAAAATAAATGGTTTTATAATATCAGACCGTTGAGTGGTACATTACAAATCGGGATCAGCTATCCATTTGTATTATGATCTTTTTCAATCGTGTTAACGAATTCATCAACACCCACTGCATCTTCCAGCTTATACGCTCCTATTCTTGTTCTGCATAAACTGCTTAAATAAGCGCCGCAACCCAAAGCTTCGCCAAAATCATTGGCAAGGCTCCGGATATAAGTACCCGTTGAACAAACAACTTTAAAACTTATAACCGGCAACTTTATCCCCGTTATTTCAAATTGACTGATCAAAATTTTTCTTGGCTCCAGTTTGACATCTTTCCCTTTCCTGGCCAGCTCATACACTCTTTTACCATCAACCTTAATTGCTGAGTGCGCCGGTGGAATCTGCAATATCTCTCCAATAAATCTTTTAGTAGTGTCATGTATCATTTCATTTGCCAGGGAATCGATCTGCTTAAAATTCCGTGGCTCACTTTCCAGGTCATAAGTGGGTGTGGTAGCGCCTAAGATAAAAGTGCCGGTATATTCCTTTTCCTTCGCCATGTATTCGTTTATCTTTTTTGTAAACTTACCCGTGCAAATAATTAATAAGCCTGTTGCCAATGGATCAAGCGTACCGGCATGACCTACTTTTTTTATTTTAATCCGATTTCTGATCTTTCTTACCACATCGAATGATGTCCATTCAAGCGGTTTATTTATAAGTAATACCTGGCCTTCCGCAAATCTATTTGTTAGTTCACTCATCGGGCAAATGTAAGTAATGTACGTTAGCAGTTAAATGTTGGTGGTTGAGCGTAGCCGAAACCACCCTTGTTGAAACCGCAACCATCATATCAATAGTTTGCAATTTAAAGAACATTGCCAGGGAAGTTTCTCTTGTTCGGGCTTCGGTTTCGCCCGTCTGCCGATAGGCAGGCTCAGCCCTCCGGAACTGCAGATTAGATCGACATCCTGTTCTTCAATTCAAGATATTTATTTACTGTGTTCACAGTAAGATTCTGGGGAGGGGTAAGAATTGAAAGTATACCGTGCTTATGCAATTCTTTTACCATCAATCTCTTTTCATACGCAAATTTTTCAGCTATGGCTTTGATATAGATCTCCTCTATATTTCCTGTTTTCTTCTGTTCAACATTTTTTAATTCTGTATTTTCAAAAAATACAACCAGTAGCAAATGATGCTCGGCAATTTTTTTTAATGCGGAAAGATTACGTTGCAAGCCTTCTACACTTTCAAAATTGGTGAATAGCACGATCAGGCTCCTGTTCGTGATGCGGTTACGTATAACAGCGTATAATTTTTCAAAATCCTGTTCCAGGTAACGGGTTTGCTGATTATAAAGTGTCTCTAATATTTTATTGATCTGTGTGGGTTTTTTGTCTGCGTGTACAAAGGCATCCAGGTTTTCTGCAAAAGTTATAATGCCTGCTTTATCCTGTTTGGTAAGTGCAACACTGCTAAGCACCAACGAGGCGTTGATCGCATAATCCAGCAAGGTCAATCCTTCAAAAGGCATTTTCATTAACCTTCCTTTATTGATCACACAATAGATCTGCTGGCTTTTTTCATCCGTATAATTATTTACCATCAGGTCACCCTTACGTGCCGTTGCTTTCCAGTTAATAGTACGGAAATCATCTCCTCTTACATATTCTTTTATTTGTTCAAATTCCATGCTATGTCCCAGTTTTCGAACCCGTTTAACTCCTGTTTCCTGCACACGATTTGTCACGGCTAACAGTTGAAAACGCCGCATCTGGATATAAGATGGATAAACCCGAACGATCTGCTTTTTTGCAAAACTGTATCGCCGCTTGACTAATTGCAACGGTCCCGAAACAAAAACATTGATGCTTCCAAAAATATATTCCCCGCGGCTGGTTGGACGTAAAGTATATAGTAGGTTGTCTGTACTGTTCCCGGTCATTTTTACCTTGCGGATCCAATTCCTGTCCTGGAATTGAAAAGGCAATTCATCGACCACACTGATGTGCACAGGAAAAACATAATTGTTTTTAAGCTTCAGAAAGACTTTATTGTTATCTCCCAAACTAAATCGTTCTGTAACGATCCGTTCAGCTTCGAATCCGTCTTTTTTGGCATAACATAATAATGCATCAACAAATACAGCAATGGCAAGCAATAGAAAAACAATTGTCCCCAATTGAAAAAGAACAGGGAAGAAATAACTCAGCACAAAAATTATCACAGCAGCAATGCCGATGTAGTAAACGATCTTGTTTAAAAAAAATGATTTGATCATTCGTTCTTTGTTCTTGTACTAGTGTTGAGATTGTTTGATTGTTATTGCCAACGCTTATTGACTACGGACCCCCGGACTCCGAACTCCTGACTGAATTATCTCGGTACTTCCATACTTTGTATTATTTGTTTGAGCACTTCATCCTCGGTGATACCTTCCATTTCTTTATCCGGCGCAAGAATAATGCGATGACGCAATACAGGATTAACGACATCAATAATATCCTCAGGCGTTACAAAATCTCTTCCCCGTACTGCAGCTGTTGCTTTGGATGCATTCATTATTGCCAATGAAGCTCTTGGTGATGCTCCCAGATAAATAGATTTATGATTGCGGGTCTGGTGAATAAGCTTACCTATAAAATTTAAAAGCTTTTCATCTATCACAAGGGTTTTGATCTGCTGACGCAATGCTATTACCTGCTGCCCGCTGATGGCAGGTTTTATCATATCCAGCACCACGGTATTTCCCATTTGATGAAACTGTGACAGGATCTTTATTTCTTCCTGCTCGCTGGGATAAGGAACAACGATCTTAAATAAAAAACGATCCAATTGGGCTTCAGGTAGACGATAGGTTCCCTCATGCTCGACCGGGTTTTGTGTGGCAAGAACCATAAATGGATTTGCCATCGGGTATGTTTTACCATCTACGGATGCCTGGCGTTCTTCCATAATTTCTAACAAAGCTGATTGTGTTTTTGCAGGGGCACGGTTGATCTCATCAACTAATACCAGGTTATTGAACACAGGGCCTTTTTTAAATTCAAAGCTTGCCTCTTTGGGATTAAAAACAGGAGTGCCTAATACGTCACTCGGCATCAGGTCGGGAGTAAACTGTATCCGGTTAAAACCAACATCTACACTTTTAGCAATAAGTTTAGCGGTCAGTGTTTTTGCTACACCGGGTACGCCTTCAATCAGTACATGCCCGTCTGCCAGTAATGCTGTTATGATCAAACGTATCATTTCATCCTGCCCTACAATGATCTTTCTTATTTCGCTATAAATCGACTCAACTGAATTATTCAAAGCGGTCAGATCGGTTCGTTGTTGAAAAATTTGTTCTTCCATGCTGTTTAAATTGGTTTGTATAAGCAGTTTAAATTAAGCTCGTTTATAAAACTCGTCCAGTTTCTGATGAAATGTTTTTAATTGTGCATCCGTAATTATAACGTTGTTGATATTATTGATAAAGCTGATGATCTCCCTCAGATCGTTTTCAGGATAACTTGTTTTATACTGTAATGTTTTTATGAAATTTTCATCCAGTTTTGCAGTAACAAGATTATAACGATTGCGAATATACTCCAGGAAGTAAGTAGACAGCTTGCGGCAAAGATTATTATGATCTCTTTTTTCGAAATACAGGCGGCCAATCGTCTTTACAAATTCAAGTGAATCATTAGCTGGTTTTTTGATTTCAGGTATATAGCGTTGTTTACGTCTCATTTCTATGAAGACAAATAAAGCCAGTAAAAACAAAGCCGAAAGAAAGCCCCATTTCAATCCTGGGTACTGAAACAGAACACTCATAAAACCTTTTCCTTCAGAACTGTTTGGATTCTCATGCATATATTGTTGCTTGAAGAGAAAATATTCATCCCAAACCAACTGCTTCGTGTCGTTCGGAATCATCGACAAAGCATTTTCATAATAACCTATATTATTTTTATGCAGCAAAAAGTAATTGCTGAATGCAAGCGGAACGGTATGCACATATACATTGCCTTTACCGGTTCTCAGGCGTATGAAGTTCGGGCGATTCAATTCATCAAAACCCAGTTTATAAGTAACAGCGTCGTCGGTTTCACCCAGGTAAGTTGTCAGTCTTCTGCCCGGGTAGCCATATTCAACCTTATTTTTTGCTGAACCGGTTTGTAAATAAATATGCAGCGTGTCATCATCCTTTTTTGAAGGAAACAGGTAGCTATAATCAAAGAAAGAAGTATTGATCCTGAAAAGGTCCTGTGCATTCTTACTTAAAAAAATGCTGCTGATAAAAACATCATTCCCATTCTTTGCAAAATTTATCAACTTGGTCAGTTCCTCATCTTCGGGATAGAAATAAGGAGAAAAGATCAATAATGCCTGTTTATTATCATATACAGAAAGTGAATCCCAATAACCCGGTTCCTTTTTATTCGTACTGATCTTTGCATTGGGAAAAAGGTATTTCAAATTATTATAGGCAACCCAATAACCATACGGTATCTTATCTTTTATTCGGAAGCTTAACCTCTCATTAAATTGCTTTCTTGATTTTTTATTTTCGCTATTCAGCAACATAAATATGGCTCCGCCCAGTACAACGATCAGGATAATATGTGGCAGGTATTTTTTCATCTGTGGGCCAGGGTATTATCAAATTTTTCAAAATCCGTTTTAATAAGATCCCATTCTTTTTCATTCACCGGAAAATTTCCATACCATGTATATTCATAGTCGCGGGTGATACGGAAAAAGTCATTGTAATGTGTGGTGTTTCGTAATTGCAGCAGGTAATCAAAATTGGTATGATCCTGTTTGTACTGGATCAGTTTTTTGCCCGCCATTGTTTTGAGCATTTGCAAAAACATAAGCCGTACTGCCAACCGGTAGTTCCCGGCTTTTACGGCCTTATCGATCCGAACCTTATAGTTTATTTCAAAAATATTCTCCGTTTCTTCTTCGTGCTTTTCATCTTGAAACACGCTTACTTTTTTCCTGAAGAGCCCTACATTACTATCTGACAGGTATAACATTAATGCAACAGCGAAACCACCGATTATAATAAACCACATTAACGTTTTAAACCATGTTTGTTCCGTTATTGATGTTTTTCTTTTTAGTTCTTTTTCTTTTTCCTTCTCAAAAGCATAATTAGCATACCAAAAATCCTCATCCTGTTGCATCTTTTTTGCGACCGAATCAGGCAATGCTCTTTTTTGAACACTATCCGTTAAAGGATACAGATATTTCTGATCAAAATACTCCACTGTATTTTTTTCAGTTTCCTGTTCGATCGGTGAATATTCTTCCAGCGGACTTTCAATAGAATCCTGTGCAGGATCCTGGACAATGATCTCAACTTTTTTTACAGCGGTATCCACGTCAGATTGTGCAAGACCATTGATCCTGCAAAACAGGATCAGTAACAGTCCTAAATAAACTGTCTTTCTTATTTTTTTATTTACCAATGAATATTTTGACACTATACCTCCTCCTCGTTTAATTTCAGCAGTAACTTTCGCTGTAACCTGATCGGATAAATAATAAAATACCAGATGACAAACAATACAGATAATGCAAAGATAATTGTAGTAAGAAGCGAGATATTATTATAAAGTCTTGTAATAAAACTCTCGAAGAAGGCTGCCAATCCTAATACCGGCAATAAGCCCACAACAATCTTTATACTATCCTTGGCTCCCTGTTTAAAGGCATTGATGCGTTTTATAGTACCGGGGAAAAGAAAACTTTTTCCCAGCACGATACCGGCCGCCGCCCCGATGATCAATCCTGTTATTTCTAATGTACCATGTACAAAAACCACGATCCAGAAATTTACACCTAATCCATGTGCTGCAAACATCTGGTCAAACACACCAACCATTGCTCCGTTTTGCGCCAGGATATACATACTTGGTATGCCGCAAAAAAGACCGGACGTATAGCCCAGTAACATGATCCTGATATTATGCACCATAATATAGAGCCATACTGAAAAGGGATTACCATGTTCATATATATCAAATGGATTACCTTTTTCGATATTGCGTAAAGTTTCATCTACATAATGGTCCCCAAACATCCGTCTCACCATCTCTTCATCCCTGCTGGAAGTGAAATACCCGATCGCAAAAAAAATAATGAAAAGAATAAATGTGAAAAGCACAACACCATGGTGTTTACGAATGGTGATCGGAAGATCGTATTTCCAAAATGTAACAAGTCGATTTGATTCTTCTTTCCGGTTTTTATAAATGGCCAGATAGGTTTTCGATGCTTCTGCATTGATATAGCGGGTGACCTTACCGGAAGGATAAAAGGTTTTTGCATAGGCCAGGTCATCCACCAATTGTGTAAATTCTTTGGCCATATCATCCGGGTCTTCGGGCGGCATGTGCTGATTTTTAACCCAGCGATCTTTATTTTTCTTTATGAAAAGGGCTTCCCGCATGCATTAAATTTGCTGAGCTGTAAAGTAATATTTTTTGCAAAAACTCAGGAATTGATTTTCAAAAAAAGAAAAATAAAATCATAAATTACCAGCCTGAAAGCATTATCATGTCGGTTTTAAAAGTACCTACCAATTTCAATATTGATCTTGAATTTGAGATACCGGAATTTTACCGTCGTCTTTTTGCTTTGCTGATCGATATGCTCATTGAATATTTCTATTTGCGTATTATAATTGAGATCATCCAGTCGGCAGACAGCAGTTCAGGATGGAGCGAAGATTCTGATTCAAATATTATGGCGCTTTCTATCCTTCTTACGTTACCCTTGCTTTTATATCATATTATTTTTGAGGTAACCATGAATGGCCAAAGCATTGGTAAGAAGATAATGCGTTTACGGGTGGTGGATGAAAGTGGTGGGCGGCCTGGTATCAGCCAGTACCTGATACGCTGGCTTCTTCGGCTATCCGATGTCTGGATAGCCTATCTCATTTTATTCCTTGCTTTTAGCCCGGGCTTTTTTGGAAGTATTGAATCTGCTTTTGTAATTATCGGTGCACTGGCTTTTCTGATCACGGATATTATTCTCGTGATTACAACAAAAAAGGGTCAGCGTATTGGTGATATATTAGCGCATACGATCCTGATACGAATAAATCCGCATGCAAATATTGAGGATACGGTATTCCAGGAAGTAGCGGATAATTATGTTCCTGTTTTCCCTGAAATAATGCGATTAAGCGATAAAGACATCAATGCTATTAAAAGCATTTTAGATACAGCCCGTAAAAAAGGAGATTTTAATCTTGCATCCAACGCAAGTGAAAAGATAAAACGCCATTTGAACATTACCAGCTCACTTTCGCCTTTTGACTTTTTGGACACGGCATTAAAAGATTACAATTATTTAAGTACGAAATAAACAGTCCCGCTTCGCAGGGACTGTTTACATTGAATACTTCTTTTTATGTTGCTGCGCTTAATATCGCTATCAAAAATATAAAAGCGTAGATAGAAAGAAGGATGATCAGGATAATCCCAACATACCGAAACATAACCTTTAAATTCTTAAAACTTTCAGTTAATTGATCCTGGTCATTGCCCGCCAGGGCAATTTTCATGGCATTGGAAAATCTTAACAGAAATAAACACGGGAAAAAGTAAACAACTGCTACGACGATATAAACAAACGCAAGTCCTGCACCAAAGACACTAAAAGCAGAGCGCCTGTAGCCCGGATAGTCTGACATTTCATTTTGAAGCCTGTTAGCTGACAACACCATTATAATTCCACCCAGTACAATTAAACCACATACGACAAACCCTACGATCGCTAAAAATCGTCCCCATTTAGCTGCTTCCGATAAATGTGCACGGTTGCTGTCGTCAACGCTTAACCCGAAAATTGATTGTTGATTTTGGTCCATAAAAGTTAGATTGGTTTATAAATAAAAATTAAAGCAGGATGATAATTTACATCAAGCCCATAGTGACAATGCTTAAAAGGAATAATAGCAAACACAAGATCATGATCACCGCCCAGAAAGCGCAATAATTTCTAAGACCTGCAAAGCCCGAATTGAGCATAGCACTGTCATTTGTTTTCAGAGCTCTGCTTGTCTTGTTAGCATAGTTTAATAAAAAGGTATTTCCAAGAATTGCAAGTGCACCCATTAAAATATATATGACCATCCCTATCCCCGCACCAAGCGCAGCATTTTTGTCAACTGTATCTGATTCCAGACCGCCGCCCATCGACATAGTTTTTGACATAAAAGTTTTGAAAAATATTCCCAGCAAAACAAACACTCCACCGAATACAATACCACAAATGGCAAGTATTCTTGCCCATTGAACAGAGGAGCTAATGGTAGAGGCAGCCTGGCCGTCAATTGACAAACCGAATAAAGGTTGGTTTTCCTGGTCCATAAAAAAGGTTTTGGCTTATTAAAAGTAAAAGCAGGAATGCAGACAGTCAAATTTTATTTATTCCAAAGTTTAATAATAACAACCAGGTCTCCTATAACAAACAAAAAGGAAAAACCAGTTACTAAAAATGCAAACCATATTCCTTTGACGAGACTTTCAAAAGCTTTATTAAACCCGGCTTCATCAGAATATTCAATTGCATATTTAACAGCTTTACCCAATCTCTGGTAATAAATTAATTGCAGTATAAAAGCAATAGCAGTCGCTAATGATAAATAGGGATAGATGGAAAAAAATATTCTGAAAAAGCTATCTGAATAAGCCGGTCTATCCCTGAGTAAAGCAATTAAATCCCTTACAAGAATTATAACGGTAAGCGCTATACCTGCGATCATGAATACTTTTACCTGTTTTGCAAATCTTAAAAGATGAGCGGCGCCTTCATTATTAAGCCGTATTGAAAACAGGTCATCCTTATTTTCTGTATCCATTGAACTTTTTTAATAAGCCCTGGCAAACAGTACTCTTTGTTTAGAAGCTTTACCCGTTAAGATGCATTTACCTTCTTCCCGTTCGCTATTGAGTGGTATACAACGGATCGTTGCTTTTGTTTTTTCTTTGATTGCCTCTTCCGTTTCAGCAGTGCCATCCCAATGGGCTGCCAAAAAACCGCCCTTATCATCCAATAGCCGCTCAAATTCATTCCAATCATCAACTTTAGTGATATGCTGTTCCCGATATGCCAATGCTTTTGCAAACATGGCCTCCTGGATCTCTTCCAATAATTTTTTTACCGTCTCTGCAATTCCATCCAGTGGAACCGTTTTCTTTTCTTTTGTATCTCTTCTTGCTACTTCCACAACGTTATTTTCAAGATCTCTTGCACCAATGGCTAAACGCACAGGTACACCTTTCATTTCATATTCAGCAAATTTCCATCCTGGTCTTGCATTATCATTATCATCATATTTTACACGGATACCCAATGATCTTAGTTGGTCAATTAATGGCAACACCTTTGCATCAATCAGAGCTTTTTGATCTTCACCTTTAAAGATCGGAACGATCACTACCTGCCAGGGCGCCAATCTTGGCGGTAGAATCAATCCATCGTCATCACTGTGCGCCATCACCAATGCACCGATCAATCGGGTACTGACACCCCAGCTTGTAGCCCATACATATTCGAGCTGATTTTCTTTATTGGAAAATTTTACATCAAATGCTTTTGCAAAATTCTGTCCAAGAAAATGCGATGTACCAGCTTGCAAAGCCTTGCCATCCTGCATCAGCGCTTCAATACAGTAGGTATCCAATGCACCGGCAAAACGTTCGCTTTCTGTTTTAACACCCCGTATGACGGGCAATGCCATAAATTGCTCAACAAAGGTTGCATATACTTCAAGCATTTGTTTAGTCTCCGCAATCGCTTCCTCCGCTGTTGCATGAGCTGTATGTCCTTCCTGCCATAAGAACTCAGCTGTACGCAGGAACAGGCGGGTACGCATTTCCCAACGCACCACATTGGCCCATTGGTTCACCAATATTGGCAGATCACGGTAACTTTGTATCCAGTCTTTGTATGAATTCCAGATAATAGCTTCACTTGTTGGACGGATGATCAGTTCTTCCTCCAGTTTAGCATCCGGGTCAACCATTAGTTTCCCCTTTGAATTCGGATCAGCTTTTAAACGATAATGAGTAACGATAGCACATTCCTTGGCAAAACCTTCGGCATGGCCTTCTTCTTTTTCTAAAAAACTTTTTGGAACAAATAATGGGAAATAAGCATTCACATGTCCTGTATCCTTGAACATTTTGTCCAATGCATCCCGCATGTTTTCCCATAATGCATAGCCATATGGTTTAATGACCATACAACCTCTTACGGCTGAATAATCAGCCAAACTACCTTTCAAAACAAGGTCATTATACCATTGTGAATAGTCCTGTGCTCTTGATGTGATTTCCTTTGCCATCTCGTTGCTTGTTGTTTGTTGCTAGTTGCTGGTTAGAGAAGAGCCCTGTTATTTGTAGATTCATTCCCAATCAGTCCTACCAACTCCTTTTATAAATAAATTGATTTTTTTACCCAATATCTCCAGCTTATCATGTATTAAATCATATAATGCTTCGTCTTGTAAAGACTTTGTTTTATACAGGTTCTCCAAATGATCAATTGTTTCGTCATTTGAGCCGAGGGAATAGACAAGGAATTTTATAAATTCTGCTTTGTATTGTTTTCTTCCATATCCTTCGACTATGGTTGCCTTGACCGATTTGCTTGACCTCCTGATCTGAGCACCCTCTTCAAACATTTCAAATTTTGGAAGCTTTGTTAATTCCATTTCATGAATAATAATCACTATTTCATCGGCAACTTCCCAAATTTCAAGTTTCTTATAGCTCATGGAAATTTTTTTAGATAAATCACTATCGCTAATCAGAAACTCAACCAGTAACCTGCAACCAACAACCAGCAACCAATCAAACCTTTACAGATAATTTAACAGCTTGTAATGCAATTTTTTAACCGGTGGCAGAATCTTTGTGCCTGTGATTAAGTGCATCTTTACAAGTCGCACAAAAGTAGTAACTTCATTTTATAAAACTCTAAACCTGTTGCCATGAAATCATCAATTTTACTCCTGGCATTTGCAGCAGTTGCTTTTAGCAATTGTACCACCGCTTATAAGTCCGGTCAAACACCCGATGATGTATATTATTCACCCGCCCGCCCGATCGACCGGGATGAATATGTACGTGTGGAAGATGATAATGATCGTTCTTATCGCTACGATGAATATTATTATGATGACAGATACCTGCGTATGAAGGTCGCCAACCGCACCCGCTGGAGTGAATTGGACGACTGGTATTATTTTGACCGTTATCGTTCCAGCTATTACAACACTTCTTATTGGGGTAATCCCTGGAGCCCGAACGTTTATTGGAACAATTATTATAATCCATATTGCCACAATTATGTTGTTGTGAGTTCGAAGTCATATTCTGTAAGCAGACCCCGAACTTTTAACCTGAACACCTATAACAATAATTTGCTGAACAATAAAGGGTACACTACTACAAATACCGGATCTAATGTAAGACCCAGCGGTAATACCAAATTCAATACCGGCAGTAACAGCTACAATACCAATACGAATAGCAGCTCAAGAGGAAGTGCTTTAAGAGATATTTTTAATGGAGGTGGAAGTAATCGTTCTTCTTCGTCAAGTAGTAACAATAGCAGCAGTTCGCAACCACGTACATCAAGCAGTAGCTCTTCACCATCTTCATCATCCGGAAGCAGCAGCGGAAGCAGTGCCCCGGTGAGGAAGTTTTAAATAATAGTTGAGAAAGTCCCGTTATTGCGGGACTTTCTTTTACTGCACAGCAATAGTCAGAACAATTTTCATGAACGATAATAAAGTCATTATATGAAAAAATTATTTTTCATAATCCTATTTATTGCCGCATCAGCCTTAGCAATTGCGCAGGAACCTGCTGATGCATTACGTTATGCATGGACCATTCCCAGTGGAACAGCCAGACAACAAGCGGTTGGTGGAGCTATGGCAAGTTTGGGAGGTGATATTTCTGCCACTTATGTTAATCCTGCCGGTCTTGGCTTTTATAAAACCGGTGATTTTGTTTTTACACCAGCTTATAATCTGGGCAATACCAAGTCAACCTATTTTGGACGAACAGATGAAAAGCAGAAGAAGAATTTTTTTACAATGGGAACAACCGGAATTGTATTTGGAACGGGGACAAACGATACCAAGAAAAGAGGGTTGAGGGGCTCCGCATTTAGTCTTGCCATCAATCGTACAGCTAATTTTGGTTCACATATTGTTTATTTGGGTCAGAACAATCAAAGTTCTTATTCACAAAAATTTTTGGAGCAGATCCGCAATGACGGTGTAAAGGATCCGAATGTTGTTGCTTCGAATTACGAGTACGGGACAAGTCTCGCTTTTAATACCTATTGGATAGATACGATTGCAGGCGGAACAGCAGGTAATTACCAGTTTCAAACCCGTGCACCAATTGCTACGGGATTATTGCAAAGACAAGAGATCACAAATAAAGGAGGAATAACTGAATTAGCCTTGGGTTATGGAGCCAATTACAATGACAAGGTCTATGTCGGCGCTTCCCTGGGAGTGAATTTCTTAACTTATGATCGTACAGCAATATTTGATGAAGCAGATGCCACAGCCAATACAAATAATAAGTTTGACTTTGCAAGCTTTACAGAAAATCTTTCTACCAAAGGCACAGGTTTTATTGTAAGAGCGGGTCTTATCTATAAGCCTGTTGAATATATTCGGCTGGGTCTCGCTGTTCATTCACCCGGTTTAATAACGTTAACTGATAAATACAATTCATCCATCACTACAAATACAGAAGCCTACCAGGGCGAGCTCACCCAAACCTCAGAATTTCTGACAGGGAATACAAACGCAGAGTTTAAATATAACTTGATCACACCTTACAAGATCATTGGCAGTATTTCTTATGTGTTACGTGAAATAGAAGATGTAAGAAAACAAAAAGGGTTTCTAACTGCTGATCTTGAATATGTAAATTATAAAGCCTCTTCTTTTATGGAACTGGAGGCTGATAAAGGCAATACAGAAATTGTAAGCTATCTTGACCAGCTGAATGATGCGATCGATAAAGCCTATAAGGGCACCTTCAATTTCAGAGCAGGCGGTGAGCTAAAGTTTACAACTGTAATGGTAAGATTGGGCGCCGCGTATTACGGCAATCCTTATAAGGATTTAGTTGGTGAAAAAGGAAGCAAGTTCCAGGCAAGTGGCGGCCTGGGTTATCGTAATAAAGGCTTTTTTGTCGACCTGACCTACATTCACACTTTTGGTAAGGACGTGCATACACCTTATCGTTTGGATAGCGGGTTAACTCCTATTGCTAAAATAAAATCAAATACAGGAAATGCTGTTTTAACGGTTGGATTTAAAATTTAGACTAACGGTTGCGACTAAAACTATCACGGGGCATCAAGCGATGCCTCTTTTTGTTTAAGATATTGCTGCATCTCAAACTGATATTGTTGTGCAATAGCTCTTGCTTCTTTAGCAAAATCTTCTTTTTCGGATGCATAAATGATAGCCCTGCTTGCATTAACAAGTATTCCGCAATCTTTTGTCATTGCTTTTTCCGAAATATCTTTTAAACTGCCGCCTTGTGCACCTACACCCGGTACTAAATAAAAATGATCAGGGATCATTTTTCGAATATGAATAAACTCGTCAGCTTGCGTAGCACCCACAACAAACATTAAATTTTCCGGCGAGCCCCATTCACTTACTTTTTTCATTACTTTCTCATAAAGAAACTCATCGATACCGTGCCTGGTATCTTCACGGGCCATCCTTTTGAATTCAAAATCATTTGCCCCTTTGTTAGATGTCAGTCCCAATACAATTGCCCATTTCCCCCGGTATTGCAAAAAAGGTTTTACACTGTCCTCACCCATATAAGGAGTAACTGTTATGGCATCAAATGGCAATGTCTCAAAAAAAGCTTTGGCATACTGATCAGATGTATTGCCGATATCACCACGTTTTGCGTCAGCAATTTTGAAATGTTGATCCCCGATATAATGAACTGTTTTTTCCATTGCCTCCCATCCTTTTACTCCCAATGCTTCATAAAAAGCCGTATTGATCTTATAGCTAACACAGAGGCCTTTTGTAGCATCGATGATCGCTTTATTGAAAGCAAAAACCGGGTCTGTTTCTGCTAAAAGATGTTTAGGAATTTTTGTGATGTCAGTATCTAATCCAACGCAGAGATAGGATTGTTTTTTAAAAATTTGCTCAACCAGCTGTTGCCTTGTCATGGCTGCGAAGATAAATATTTGAAGTCTGTCCTGAATGCTTCCGGGAGGGATTTGAAGTTACTTTTTTCAAACCATTTCATTTATGATCTGTTGATGAAGACCACTATCGTTCCATAAATCCGCAATATTTTCTGTTTTCATAAATTTTTGCATAATTGCCTCCTGATGCTGCCCTCTTTCCAATGCTTCACTATACCGGATATGTGGCGAAAAAGTCACCTGGCTATATGCCGGTATCCATTTATCAGGATATTTTTCGTGGAGCCTTGCTTCAATTTTTTTTTGCAGCAAAAATTTTGGGTCACCCACTTTATCCCGCATTTCAATAAAATTATTTAATGCCAGTTCAGCTATCGCATCTGCATCTGGCTTTCTCGACTGCTGGTATTGCGATAGAATTGTTGTCCAATCCTCGCCATATTTTTCCATCAAATCATTCAGAACAGAACAGTCTTCAAATCCGCAATTCATCCCTTGTCCAAAGAAAGGAACAATTGCATGTGCTGCATCACCGATCAATGCAAACTTGTCTTCGCGAATCCACGGAAAACATTTTATAGTGACTAATGATGAAGTTGGATTTGAAAAAAAGTCCTCTTCTAATGTTGGCATTAGCGGAACAGCATCGGTAAAGGTTTTCTCAAAAAAACTTTTCAGTTTTTCATTTGTTGTCAATGAAGCAAAAGAAGATTCTCCTTCAAATGGGAAAAATAAAGTGCAGGTAAAACTTCCATCAATATTCGGAAGAGCGATCAGCATATAGTTTCCGCGTGGCCAGATATGCAGTGCATTCTTCTCCATTTGAAATTTACCATTTACACCTTCTGGTATATTCAATTCCTTATATCCATAATCAATATAGTATTGATTGTATTGAAATCGATCGTGTTGCAATTGGTGTTGTAATCTTGCTGCTGAATAGGCCCCATCTGCTCCGAAGATGAGTGAGGAGTGATGAATGATGAGTCGCGAATCGTGAGCCGTGAATCGGGAATCGGGAGTTTCGAAAACTATTCTATTTGTTTTCCAATCGATGGATTCACATTTATGATTAAAAAATATTTCTGCACCATAATGTTCGGCAAGGTCCATTAACTTTTTATTCAGTTCAGCTCTTGAAACAGAATTAATGAATTGTCCTTGTTTACCATAAGGCTGAAAACCTGTACTACTATCTGCATTGTGAAGAAAACGACCATTCATGGGAATACATATTTTTCTGACTTCATCCATGATTCCAACTTCTTCCAACGCTTTGATGCCTCTGTCGCTTAATGCAAGATTAATAGAACGACCGGCACTCATCAGCTCCGTTCGCATATCACCCCGTCTTTCAAATAACTTCACCTTATATCCCCGTTTGGATAAATAAATTGAAAGCAATGAGCCGACAAGTCCAGCACCAATAATTGCGATATCTTTCTTCATTTAGTTTTTCAGGATTGATTCAATAATATGGCCGAATCGCCAGATATCTTCAAATAAATTATATAATGGTACCGGTGCAACCCGTATCACATTAGGTTCCCGCCAATCGGCAATTACTCCTTGTCTTGTTAAAGCAGCAAATGTCTCCTTTCCATTTTTCAGCATCAGCATGGATACCTGGCAACCTCTCTCCTTTTCATTTCTTGGTGTAATGATCTCAATCAGTTGCTCCCCGCTTCGTAAATTGATATCATCAATGACAAAGAATAAATATTCGCTTAACATTTTTCTTTTCTCATGCAATGCCGGCATACCAGCATCATCAAAAATATCCAGTGAAGCCTTATGTGCAGCCATTGAAAGGATCGGCGCATTACTCAATTGCCAGCCCTCGGCAGTCGGTATTGCTTCAAACCCTTTCTCCATCATAAACCGGGTTTCTTTTGTATAACCCCACCAACCGGCAAACCGCGGCAGCTGCGTATTTATTGCATGGTCCTCATGAATATAAACACCGGCTACACCACCCGGACCACTATTTAAATATTTATACGAACACCAGCATGCAAAATCGATATCCCAATCATGCAATTTTAGCTCAACATTACCTACAGCATGAGCAAGATCGAATCCTGCATAAGCACCCGCTTCGTGTGCGGCGTCAGTTATTGCCTTCAGATCGAAATATTGACCGGTGTAGTAATTTACTCCACCAAATAAAACAAGAGCAACTTGATCACTATATTTTTTGATGGCTGACAGAATATCCTCTGTTCTGATCGTGTACTCTCCTTCCCGTGGTTGTACTTCTATGATCGCATCACCCGGATCAAAACCATGATGTTTTACATGAGATTCAAATGCATAATGATCAGAAGGAAATGCCTTGGCCTCACAAATAATTTTGTACCGCCCTTTTGTTGGGCGATAAAATGTGACCATCAATAAATGAAGATTCACCGTAAGTGAATTCATCACCACCACTTCGTGCTGTTTACATCCTACGATCTTAGACAATTGCTTTGGAAAGATCTCATGATAAGGCATCCAGGGATTTTTAGCTCCGAAATGTCCTTCAACACCCAACTCTGCCCAATCTTCTAACTCCTGCACTACAAAATCTTCTGTAGTTTTTGGCTGAAGACCTAATGAGTTACCGGTTAAATAAACCCAGTCTTTTCCGTTATGATGCGGAATATAAAAACGATCACGAAAAGTTTTAAGAAGATCGTG
>Ga0105249_10000608_pt1 | contig 32618 bp, 12 predicted proteins | sample KBSS44metaG_FD_81522 | JGI IMG/M metagenome (GOLD analysis project Ga0105249, IMG submission 81522) | Switchgrass rhizosphere microbial communities from Kellogg Biological Station, Michigan, USA - KBS S4-4 metaG | ecosystem: Host-associated > Plants > Roots > Rhizosphere > Soil | place...
GGCGCCCGCAGTTGTCCTTTCCAGTGTAGTTTCTGCTCGGAAACGATCCAGTGGGGTGAGTATCGCAAGAAGCCGATGAATGTGTTTGCCGAACAAGTGGTTGACCTGGCAAAGCGATACGACAACAACTCTTTTTTCATGGGCGACTCGTTGATGAACCCGTACATCAATCCGTTCGCGAACAAGTTGTTGGAGATGAACGCTTCGATCCTGTACGACGGTTACCTGCGCGCTGACAAACCCGTGACTCATCGAAACTACGTTAAGCTCTGGGCCGACTCAGGTTGCTATCGCGTACGGCTCGGGATCGAGAGCGCCGCCGCGCGCGTGCTGGATTCGATGGACAAGATGACGACGCCGAAAGTCATCTCCGATGTCTTGAAGACGTTAGCGAACGAAGGCATTCGGACTACGACTTACTGGATCGTGGGTTTCCCAGGTGAGACGGAAGCGGAGTTTCAGGAGACGTGCGACTTTATTCGCGAGCATCACCGGTTCATTTATGAGTTAGAAGCCCATCCTTACTACTACTACCCTTACGGGCAGATCGGTTCGAGGCTCTACCAGTGTTACTCGTTGTATCCCGAAGATGTTACCGACGTGATCAAGTTCAAAGTGTGGGATATCGAAGGCGCGCAACCGGCACGCGACGAGCGATACGATCGGCTGCGCCGCATTTCCAAGTTATCCTCAGACCTCGGGCTGCCTAACATCTATACGATGACCGAGCGCTACGAAGCGGAGCGACGCTGGCAAATGTTGTATCCGACCGCAGTCGAGGTTTATGGCGGGCCGCGCATTCGCCGGGATAGACCATCTCTGCCGACAACTCCGCTCGAAGTTTTTGCGCCGCAGTGGCGGCGGCCTGGGACGCCGACGCGGAGTGCAGATGATGTTTTGTGTTATCGCGTTTCTGTAGATAAACGACTCGACGAGAAAGTTCTCACGGCTGCAGTTCGCGAACTAATCGAGTCGCATGAGATGTTACAGATGCGGCTTCACGACGGGCAGTACGTCGCGTTTCCACTTGCCGGGGAGCAAGGCGAGCAGTTCGTCCGAGTGTATGAAGTGGATGAAGCACCCGCAGTCTCGTATGAAGACATCCTGGAAAAACTTTCTGTCGGGATGCGCCCTGAGCCGAAAGCCTCGCTGCGCGTGGCGCTGATTCATCGTGGCAACGAGCTTTCGGAGTTTCTGCTTCTGGCTCACAAGGCGGTCGCTGATGGCCGTAGTGTCATGCGGCTATGTGAAGACGTCTATCGACTATACGAGCAACTGTCAAACAAGAAAAAGGTCTCGCTCAAGCCCATCCAAAAAACTTACTCTGCGATGATCGCGGAATTAGCAGCGAATAACCGGGAGTTGGCGAAGGAACGTTTGGCGGATGTTCAAGTAAAAAACGATCAGACTTCAATCGAAATCGTTGTGGCGGCGCTGCTTGGGCTGCTTGCACAAAGTGCTGATCAACTGCACGTCGACTGCCACGCTGACTACAGGTTAGTAGATGAGAAACTCAAAGATACAGTCGCGGCTTTGACGTTTACGCGGCATGTGCCTGAGGAGATTCTCCGCGAGGCTGATTCCAGAGCACGGGTAATGCGGATTGCTGGATTTTCGAAAAGGATCACCGCGGATGACAGACCCGTGGAAAGCAGCGTTCTATTGAATCTTGAATGTTTCGTGGAGGAACCGTGGCTCGGCGGAAAATATTACGTCCCACAAGGGTTTATCACAACGAACGGTAAACCGAGAGAGCCTTACCTGCTGGAAATTACACCACTGTTAACCAGCAACGGCGTGCGGTTACATATGAAGTATGAACCAGGCGCAGCAGCGTTGGCCCAAAACATCGCCGGCGGATTCGAGCAGGCGGTGGAGTCGATTCTGAAAGACAACGAGCGCTATCTTGAAGACGAGCGATTCTGCTATGAGGAGCTTGGGTTGAATGCGCCACTATCGAATCTCGAAACGTTTAGTAGCACGGGTGGTTAGACGTCGATCGCTTGCGGGATGTTACCAGGGCGTTTAGTCAATCATGTTTGAAGTATCTAACTCCCCTGTTATTCAACATCAAAATCGACAGCGGGCCCGGAGGTTGATCTGCTTTCCGTACGCGGGCGGAGCCGCTGCAATCTATCGCGATTGGAGCAATAAACTTCCGTCGAGCATTGAGGTGCATTCCGTACAACTTCCGGGTCATGGTAACAGGTTGCGCGAGCCACTCTTCAAGAGGATCGAACCGCTCGTGGAATCTATGGCTGAAGAGCTCATGCCTTATTTGGAAGGATCGTTTGCTTTCTTTGGTCATAGTATGGGCGCCATTATCAGCTTTGAGTTGGCCCATCTACTGAGCCGGGAGCACAAGCCTGGTCCAGCACATCTGTTTCTTTCCGGTCGGCCATCTCCGCACCTGACTAAGGAAGAACCGCCGATCTACGATTTGCCCGACCCAGAGTTCATCGAAGAACTGAGACAAATGCAGGGAACTCCGAACGAGGTGTTGGAAAATCCGGAACTCATGGAGGTGTTAAGTCCCACACTTCGTGCCGATATCGAAATTTGCGAAACGTATGAATACGAGCCCAGACCACCGCTTGACTGTCCCATCACAGCTTTTGGCGGGTTGCAGGACGAAGAGGTCTCGCGCGAGCAACTTGAAGGCTGGCGCGATTACACAACCTCGTCTTTCACCCTGCGCATGTTTCCAGGAAACCATTTTTTCCTGCACAACTCCGCGCCGGTGCTGCTGCGGATGATCGCGCAAGACTTGAGAAAAGCGCCTGGAGGATAGAATCCACTAATCGCTATAATTCTCGCGTCTTACGAATAAATATAAACAGGGAGTTTTCTCATGGCTGCCCAAGTCGCAACATTTACTTTTCAGGCTGAGACTAAGCATCTCCTCGGCCTGATGATCCATTCGCTCTACACGACGAAGGCCATTTTCCTTCGTGAGTTGATCTCGAACGCGTCGGACGCTCTCGACGCTTTGCGTTTTGAAGCTCTTATGAATCCGGAATTGGCTTCACTGGACAAGTTGGAGATCAGACTTGAAATCGATCCGCAGGCGCGCACGCTCACGATTCACGACAACGGTATCGGCATGAGCCGCGACGAGGTTGTCGCCAACATCGGAACCATTGCTAAATCGGGCACGCGCGAGTTGCGCGAAAAGCTACAGCAGGGCATGTCGGATGAGAGACTTACCGAGTTGATCGGTCAGTTCGGCGTCGGGTTTTATTCCGCTTTCATGGTGAGCGAGAGAGTTACGCTGGTAACGCGACGAACGGGCGAACAGACGGCCACCCGCTGGGACTCGACCGGCGACGGCGAGTACACCATCAGCGAAGCGACGCGCGATCAGCGGGGTACCTCGATCACCCTACATCTCAAGCCGGCTGATCCCGAAGACGGCATCGAGGATTACACGGATAAGTGGATTCTGGCGCGCACCGTCAAACGATACTCGGACTTCGTGACCTATCCGATCGTCTTTCAAGACGTTCGCGAGGAAGTGGAAAAAGACGAGACCGGAAAACCGAAAGCCAGCGGAGAGAAGACCATTGTTGTAGAGGATAAGATCCTCAATTCGATGAAGCCGCTCTGGATGCGTCCAGCTGCGGAGGTGTCGGAGAGCGATTACGCGGAGTTTTACAAGCACCTGACGCACGATCACGACGAGCCTTTGAAGAGAATCTCTTTAAAGGCTGAAGGGACACTCGAATATCAGGCGCTATTGTTCATACCTTCCAAGGCAAGCTACGACTTTTTCTATCACGCCAAAGAGTGGGGACTGCACCTATATGCTAAAGGGATATCGGTCATGGAGCGGTGTGAAGAACTGCTTCCGCGATACCTCAGATTTATCAAGGGGATCGTAGATTGTGCTGATCTTCCGCTCAACATCTCTCGCCAAATGTTGCAACAGGATCGTCAGGTCGGTCTGATCCGAAAGTGGCTGACGAAAAAAGTCCTCGATAGTTTGCAAACTATGTCGGAAGAGGAGCCGGACAAGTTTCTGCTTGTCTGGGAGCAGTTTGGGCGTGCGCTCAAGGAGGGCGTAAGTTCGGATTACGATAACAAAGCACGCATAGTGTCGCTGCTGCGCTTTCAATCTTCATATGATGAGAAAAAGCTGACGACGCTTAAAGAATACGTCGAGCGCATGAAGGAAGGGCAGGAGGAAATCTTTTACCTGACCGGAGAATCGCGCCGCATCGTAGAAAACTCCCCGCACCTCGAAGCCTTGAAAGCGAAAGGCTTTGAGGTTCTCTACCTGGTCCATTCCGTTGACGAACTAGTGACTCAATACCTGACCGAATTTGAAGGCAAAAAGCTAAAGTCAGCGGGAAAGGGAACCGTCAAAGTAGGAGACAACGAGGAGAGCGAGCAGACGGAAAAAGAGTTGAAGCAAAAGGCTGAGGAATCATCCGAACTGCTCGGTTTCATTCAGCAACATCTGGACCAGTACGTCAAAGAGGTGCGATTGACCAACCGGCTCACAACCTCGCCTGTCTGCCTCGTCGGAACTGACATGGACTACAGCCCGCAGATGGAGCGCCTCCTGCAAATGGGAGAGGGAGGACGTCCGAAGCAGCGCCGCATCATGGAGCTTAATCCGCAACATGAAATTTTCAATCGCATGAACGCACGCTTTCAACAAAACAAAGACGAGGTCGAACTCAGCAAGTACGCCGACTTACTACTGAATTATGCGTTGCTGGCCGAGGGCTCGGAGCTGCCCGACCCCGTGGCCTTCAACCAACTTGTCGCTGAATTGATGATTCAGACTTTGAGCAACGATGCTTAAAGTGTGGGTCACCTTGGCGAGTGGACGACTCGTAAGGTTAGCCTGCGAAGCAGGCGTGGAGTGGGGGCTTTCGCTGTATGCATCGGCTTTGCCTCAAAAGTCAGAAATCATTATTGGATCGGGTCAGTACAGGGAGCGGTAGCGACCTGGTCAGTGATCAGCATGCGATATTTCGTAACGATTCTTGAATCCCATAGTTTGACCAGGTCGCTACCGCTCCCTGTACTGACCCGGTCCAAGCGAGATTCCTACTTTTGAGGCAAGCCCGTATGCATCAGTAATCGTCAAGAACGGCTTTGCCTCAAAGTCAGGAGCCACACTTGACGAGTCCCTTTCCTCTCTGACTCCCGTGTCCTTAATTACGAATTGAGGAATGAATATGTACGAACCAGTTCCACCACGTCCCGCCCCGGTTCTTACACTTAATAGTCAGAAAGTCGAGGCCTTTGAACACCTGTTTTTGGAAGCTCAGCGACTCGGCCCTGATGTATTTGTTGATTACAACATTACATACCCAAAGCACGAATTTCTCCGCTATCTAGTAGATCGAAAACAAATCTTGCTTCATGGCTCAAACTATCCGAACCTGAAAGTTCTTGTGCCGATCCGCCGCTCAACAGATTCTAGAGCGGCAATGAATAAGCACACCATATTTGCCGCAGCAGACGCTATATTGCCAATGTTCTTCGCTATTTTTAATCGAGATAATTATGATGGCTTTATGTCAAATGGGGCCTATCGGCTATCGGATGCAACTGGTTTGGCGACCACATATTACTTCTTTTCCATAGATGAAGAGGTGCTGAAGTTGTGGCCATTTCGACCGGGGACGATCTACTTGCTACCAAGGGATAAATTCAAGCTAGCCGCTGATGGTCACGGAGTCATGTTAGAAGAATGGATCAGCCAGGAGCCTGTTAAAGTACTCGCAAAACTTTCAGTTTTACCCGAGGATTTCCCTTTCTTGGATGCTATTTGGGGTCACAATGACATCGAGCTGAAATGGCGGGGGGAAGCTCTAAAGGTATGTTTAGGCGCCGTGGAAGAACGTCATGAGTTGCAGAACGGCTATTGCCTCAAGTTTCCTGGCGGCGATGAATGGGCAACCCGATTAGCCGAGTTATGCCGCCAACAACAGACAGTCTGTCCATTTTTGGTTTTCAATCTTATACGTGATTCGAATAATGGGCCGATCTACTTGAAGATAACAGGACCAGATGGCGCCAAGCAATTAATCACAGCCACCCTAGGCACGTATAGTTAGTCTTTCGGTGAAATAATGAAAAGCGAACCTGTGATTGTAGATTTGCATGCTGCGAGTGCGGAGCATCTCGCCTCGTGGGAACTGTTTGTAGACGAACTCGAACAGAAGATACTTCCGTTCTACCTTCAACACGAGTTGAGGTTTGATCGATACGGTGTGCATGGTCGAATGCACATCTGCCGTAGTGTCATGATGGCGGAGTGGATGGCGCGTTTTTACCGCGCCCGGACGCAGGCCGTGATCGACTTCTTTGCGGTGCGCGTAGCAGTTGCGTTTCACGATTCAGGACGACAAGCCAATGGAGTGGATTTATGGGAGTCCGACAGTGCTTCTAACTGCGTTCGCTATGTGATTGAGGCTCTTGGAGCCAGCGACTATGCGCACGGTGTCGGCGCACTCATCGAGAAAAAGAATAAGAGTGCTGACCCATTGAAGAAGATTGTGCAGGATGCGGACGTACTAGAGATTATGCGTCCGTGCTGTGGTCACGGCGGACTCGCTGGATTTCGTCGCGAGTTTCTGAATTTCGGAGGTCCGAACGACTTCATGGCCCGCGAAGTTCCCGGTATTGCCGCGCAACGGGAGGCTCTCGTTCAGGAGGCTTGGCGATGGATTCAATCGACCGAACCGCTAAAAGCCTTTCTCACTGATTCACCTGCTTACATGCGCGATCTGCTAGAACATCTGGAGAAGCAACGCTTGAAGTTTCCACTCCTTTCAGAGTTGCTTCAATGATTCAAGCCTTGAGCAACGACACCCAACACCCTGGATGACGTCAGTGCGTGGACGCCTCCAAGTGTGTCTTGAGGGGCTTTGAGGCACAGCCCTCCTCATTACTAATAACGTGTTAGACCGAAACCTTACATCTCATCCGATTCAGACCACCGTGCCTTTGAATGAGGAAGCGAGGCAAGGCAGCCATGTAAGCGTGCCGGGTCTGTCTTCGGCCATAGTCTGGAGTGCTTTCGTTCTCTGCATCTTTCTCGCTGCGCTGAGTATCTACAAACAACAGCCTCCCAACAGCGTACCGGCCAGCGCAGTTCCGACAGAGTTTTCTTCCGGGCGCGCCCTGCGTCACGTAGAAGCGATCAGCCGCAACGCGCGCCCCATCGGCTCACTCGAACACGCCCGGGTTAGTAAATACATTATTGGCGAAGTGGCGTCGATGGGGATCGCACCAGCCGAGCTTCAAGAAACGACGGTGGTGACCGATCGCTGGGGTATCCCTTATCGTGCCGCAATGATCAGGAACATTCTCGCGAGGTTGAAAGGAACGGGGCAAGGCAAAGCCGTCCTGCTGGCTAGCCATTACGACTCGGTATCGACCGGGCCAGGAGCCAGCGATAACGCGGTTGGCGTCGCTGCACTGCTTGAAACTTTACGAGCACTTAAGGCGGGTGCGCCTCTGAAAAATGACGTGATTTTTCTCTTCACCGACGGTGAAGAGGCCGGGATGCTCGGAGCGAAGGCGTTTGTTGCTGAACATCCGTGGGCGAAAGATGTAGGAATAGCTCTTAACTTTGACGCTCGCGGTACTACCGGCCCCTCCTACATGTTTCAGACAAGCGATCAGAACGGTTGGTTAATCCAGGAGTTCGCACAGGCTGCTCCGCATCCTATCTCCGATTCTCTCGCCAATGAAATCTACCGGCTGCTCCCGAACGACACCGACATGACGGTCTTCAACAGAGCAGGATTTGACGGACTCAATTTCGCGTACATCGACGGCTCGACGAAATATCACACGATGCAGGACAGTTACGCCAACGTTGATGAGCGCAGTCTGCAACATCAGGGCTCGTATGCGCTGGCTTTAACTCGCCGTTTTGGCAATCTCGATCTGCCTGCGCCGAAACAGTCGAACGCCGTTTACTTTAATGCGTTCGGCACGTTCTTTTTCCATTATCCCGGCGCCTGGATTCTACCGCTCACAGGCATCGTCCTAATCCTATTTATTGCGGTCATCTTCTACGGTTTTAAAAAGCGGCGCTTGACGATTTCCGGACTTGCGCTCGGAATCCTGGCCTTTGCGCTGAGCCTATCCGCTGTGTACGGAGTAGTTAGCTTTGCATGGTGGTTGATATATCGATTCGGTGGCGCTCAAGAGTGGCTTCTTTGGGGTAACAATGCCTACGATGCTAACTCATACCTGTTGAGTTTTGTCGCGCTCAGTGTGGCAGTGACGGCTGTCATCTATCTTTTGTTCAGCCGGAGAGTGGATACTATCAACCTCAGTCTCGGTGCGTTGTTGTGGTGGGTAGTGTTGATGATTGTCACCGCTTTCTACCTGCCCGGCGGAAGTTATTTGTTGACGTGGCCTTTGCTGTTCGGTCTGGTAGGGGTCGCGGTTGCACTCGCGTTTCCGCAACTCGGTCGAGTGAAGATTCTGGCAGTCGCTACACTTTGTGTGCTTCCCGGTCTGTTTCTCTTCGCACCGATGATCCACTCTCTGGGCGTCGCGTTAGCTTTGAGTTCTCCCGCAATGCTGCAAGTACCGGTTGTCTTGTTACTCGGACTGCTCATTCCGCAACTTTACGCTGTGCTGAAGTCTTCCGGTTGGCTGCTGCCCTCTGTTATGGCGGCGTTGGGAATAGCTCTGATCGTCTATGCGCATCAGTCCTTAAAATTCGATCAAGACCATCCTCGACAGAACAATATTTTTTACGCATTGAATGCTGATACCGGGAAAGCGACCTGGGCCAGCACAGACGAACAGGTTGATAAGTGGACTTCAGGTTTCTTCCCTAACGGGAGCGAACGAGGAAGCATTGATGAATATTTGCCGATCACCCACGGCGGCTTCTTGAAGCATGCGGCTCCCGCCATCGCGGCGCGCGGGCCGGAAGTGGCACTGCTGGATGATCAAACGACGGATGACGTGCGTGTGACCCGTCTGCGCATCACCTCGACGCGTCAAGCACCGATCATCTCGGTATACGCGGATGTCACCACCCCCGACCTCAAAGCGACCATTGACGGCAAGAGTATTGGCAACGCAACTAAGCCAGCGCCGGTAGATGCCGATCATAGTTGGGGATTCTTTTACCTGGCTGTGCCACCGGGCGGTATCGAGCTGGTGCTCAGGATGAAGACTCCTCAGCCGCTTAAACTGACCGTTGTGGAGCGTTCGTATGGCCTCCCGCAAATTCCACAGGTGTCTACGACCTATCCTCCCGATGCGATACCAGCGCCTGCGGCCTTAAGTGATTCCACCTACGTGACGAGAAAATTCACGTTCTAAGTCCAACATATCGTAGACCGAAACGAATCAAGGGAGAATTCTGATGTCAAACGGTGCACATCTTGATTGCGTCGTAATTGGCTACAACGAACTTCCGTTCGACAGGTACGAAACACTGCTGCGGCAATACGGTGAAGAGTCTGAAGCTTACAGAGACCTGAAGTTCAGCTTCATCAATCTCGGCGATAAAAAGCTGAACTACGTGGGGTTGCTCAATCACGTTCTGGAACTTGCCGGGCATGGTAACGGCACAAACATGCGACCCTTCGAGTCAGGTGACATACCCAATCTCGCAGCCGTGTACCTGACTAACTTTCTGCGGAAGCACGGGCATCACACGAAGTACATTAATCTTTTTCAGTATGAGAAAGACAAGCTGATCGAGTTTCTCGCTGAAGATCCCTACTGCATTGCCATCACCACCACGTTCTACGTGCTGAATTTTCCTGTCAGCGAAATGGTGGAGTTCATCAGAAGCCATAACTCGAAGGTGAAGATCGTCGTCGGCGGGCCGCTGATCGCCAATCATGCCAGAAACTATCAGGGTGACGAACTGAAGTCCGCGCTCGATGATATGGGTGCAGACATTTATGTGATCGAAGGGCAGGGTGAGATGGCCCTCTCGCAAATCGTGAAGTGTCTCAAGGAGAACGGAGATCTCAGCAAGGTTCCCAATCTCGTCTACTATGAAAACGGAGCCCTCCACCGGACACCGCCCGTCCTCGAAAATAGTTCGCTCGACGAGAACCGGATCGACTGGCTGGAGTTCAACAATGAAAGTCTGGGAGCCACGCTCCAAACGCGCACGGCTCGCAGTTGCGCCTTCAACTGTTCCTTCTGCAACTATCCGACCCGAGCCGGAAAGCTCGCCCTTGCCGGGATTGACACACTCGAAGAAGAGTTTGATTCGATGTACGCCCTCGGCAACACACAGAACCTGGTCTTCATTGACGACACCTTCAACGTGCCGCTGCCGCGCTTCAAAGAAATCTGTCGCCTGATGATCAGGAAGAATTACAACTTCAACTGGTTCTCTTACTTCAGATGCAGCAACTCTGATGAGGAGGCTATCGACTTGATGGCGCGGAGCGGCTGCAAGGGCGTCTTCCTCGGCATCGAATCAGGCTCGCCGCATATTCTCAAGCTCATGTCCAAAGCGGCGACGATTGAAAAGTATGCCGAAGGCATGAAGCTGCTACGCCGGCACGACATCCTGACCTTTGGCTCTTTCATCGTCGGCTTCCCCGGTGAGACCGACGAAACGTTGAAAGAAACCAGTGACTTCATCAAAGAAAATAAACCCGACTACTGGCGCGCGCAGATGTGGTATTGCGAACCCGGCACTCCGATTGATCGGCGACGAGATGAATTCGGCATCAGCGGCGAGGGCTTCGTCTGGCAACACAATACGATGGACAGCCTCGAAGCGATGGACCATATCGACAAGATGTTTTTAACCATCAACGAATCGACCTGGTTGCCGCAGTGGTCTTTCGACTTCTGGATCATTCCTTACCTTAACGGCAGAGGCATTTCGTTTCAGCAGTTCAAGGATTACATGGCGACAGCACAGAAAATGTTGGAAATGGAGATTGCCTTCGTGCCTCCGGCGCAAAAGAGTAAGGCGCAGCAGGAATACCTGCGGTCGATGGTCACTATGGCTAGTGGCTGGCGGAATGTTGTCTGACCGCTAAACTTTTCCAACCAATTCCCCCCGCTGTTTCGGTGATAACCATGAAAAACGATCCATGGATTTGCGGTATTAGCGCCTCACCGCATAACGGAGCTGTATGCCTGCTTAAGGGCGAAGAGATAGTTGTAGCGATTCAAGAGGAACGTCTTTCTCGAAGAAAGCGCGACGGTATTAGAGGGGCGCAGCCTTCGTTGTCTCTGAATTACTGCCTGGAGTATGCGGGAATCAAACCCTCCGAGCTTAGCTTAGTCGTTTGTTGTGTGGCCTCGCGAGCGAAGGATCCAGTGCAGGATGTGAAGCTTAATCCGATCCTGGAAACTAAGCTTCATAACATCCCGAGTCTCTACATTCCGCACCATCTTGGCCATGCTGTCAGCGCGTTTGCTACTTCCGGTTTTCGTGAATCCGCCATTCTTATCGTGGACGGCAAGGGTTCTCCCGCTGAAGATCTCACCAAAGAAGAATGTGATGTTTGCAAATGGCCGGTGGAAGATGGTTATGAAATGGTCTCGCTCTATGGCGCATCCGAGTCGTCCCTCACTCCGCTTGAGAAGCATTTGGTGGCACACGGTGCGTGGATGACGGAACATAAGATCGGGATGCCGTTATTCGGAAGCCTCGGCGGCATGTACTCAGCGGTGGCGTCGCAAATTTTTGGAGATTTCTTTGAAGCCGGCAAGGTAATGGGACTCGCTCCTTATGGAAAACCCGAGATCCCCACACATGATTTCTTCGATATCGTTGACGGGCGTTTTGTTTTCCACGATACAGTTCCGAAACGCTTTCAACATGCCGAGCATTGGCCTTTGCGGCAAAAGGAGTATGAGAATCTGGCGGCTTCTACTCAAGCGGCGCTGGAGGAAGGTTTGTTGTACCTGGTCCAACACCTGCACGAACTTTGTCCGAGTCCAAATCTTTGTTACGCAGGTGGCGTTGCCCTCAACAGCGTAATCAACGAGATGTTTGTTCGAGATTCTGCATTCAAGCATTTATATTTCATGCCTGCTGCTGAAGATAGTGGCCCGGCGATTGGTGCTGCGTACTACGGCCTATGGCACTTAACCAGGAAGAATAGCGCGACAAAACTAATTCATGATGCCGTCGGTCGGAATTATTCGCGCGATGAAATTTCAAAGGCGATTAAAAAGATCCCAGGCGTGCAGCAACTGGATGCGACCGATCCAATCTCTACCGCTGTCGATCACTTATGTGAGGGCAAGATTATCGGTTGGTTTCAGGGACGTTCTGAACTTGGGCCAAGGGCGTTGGGCCAACGCAGCATACTTTGCGATCCCCGGCGCCCGGATGGCAAGGCCGTCTTGAACATGCGCGTCAAACACCGCGAAGCATTCCGTCCCTTTGCGCCCGTGATCTTACTTGAAGAGGCAAAGAACTGGTTCGAGTTGGATGGACAAAGTCCTGAGAGTCCTTTCATGCTGAGGGTTTGTAAGTTTCGGGAGGATAAGAAAGAAGAGGTCCCTGCAGTCGTTCACGTGGATGACACAGGACGCTTGCAAACCTTAACCCAAGAAGCCAACGGCCAGCTGTATGAGTTGGTCAAGAAGTTTTATGAGAAGACCGGTATTCCCATCATCCTGAACACGTCATTCAACATAATGGGTGAGCCCATTGTTGAGACACCTGAAGACGCTCTTCTTACCTTCCTCTCAACGGGACTCGATTATTGCTTCCTGGAAGGTCAGCTCGTACAGAAGAGAAAGGAGATTCTGTTCGAACTCAATGAGACTGCCTGGCCTTTGCGCATCAATGAGCTCGTCTCCAGCTCGCTGAAAGCTGCGTCCATCGCTAAAACGAAGGATGGTAACGGCCAGGGGAGTCCTGGTCCAAGCCACCCGTTACGGGATTACACCGGTACTTTCGAGCATCCAGTTCATGGGACTCTCACCATTGAAGTTGAAGATGGAAAGCTGAAGGGAACCCTTACTAGCGGCTTGTTAATATTCAGGCATTACAGCACGTGGTCGTCGCCTTTGCAGCATTGTTGCCATGACATTTTCGAGGTCGTGGCGCAACCGTTTGAGGGCTACCAGGTCCTGTTCATTCCCGATGTGAAAGGCAACATGGATTGTGTTGCGTTCCTGATCAAAAAATACCTCTCCAGAGACATCATTTTTATTCGCACCTCAAAAACAGAGACGGATCGGAATTCTATCGAAAAATTTACGGGCACGTATAAAGACTCAGACCACCTGATGAATATTTCGTTAAGCGAGGGTAATAAATTAATCGCAATCGTACCCGGTCAGTCCGAGCTTGAATTAGCACGAAGAAATGGAACGGAGTTCAACCTTAAGAGCATACCTGGATACAACATCGCATTTGAGATAGATGCCTCGGGAATTTGCAGGGGACTCACCGTTACGCAGCCCAACGGAATCTTCAAATTGAATAAGCGGTAAACGGCGGGCCGAAACCGATCAAAGGAAATTCTGATGTCAAACGGTGCACATCTTGATTGCGTCGTAATTGGCTACAACGAACTTCCGTTCGACAGGTACGAAACACTGCTGCGGCAATACGGTGAAGAGTCTGAAGCTTACAGAGACTTGAAGTTCAGCTTCATCAATCTCGGCGATAAAAAGCTGAACTACGTGGGGTTGCTCAATCACGTTCTGGAACTTGCCGGGCATAATGACGGCACATGGTCTCTGTGTGTCTCCGTGGTAAATATCCGAAGAAAACAATTCCACCACGAAGACACAGAGTTCACGGAGGAAGCACAGAGAATTTCAAAGCGAGAAGATCGTTTGAGTCTGACTTAGGAGGAATTTTTATGAGTGAGTTGCAGTTAATCGACGCAGTGAAGACCGGTGAACTCGCAAAGGTTGAAGAAGTACTCAACTCCGGCGCCAACATTCATCAGCAGGATGAGCAGGGCTGGACTCCCTTGAATTGGGCTGCCGGAAGAGGAGATGTGGACATGGTGAAGCTCCTGCTTGATCGAGGAGCGGACGTTTTCCGCGTGGGTCGAGATCAGCGAACACCTTACAAAATCTCACTGGCGGCAAGGCATACAGATGTCGCTCGATTGTTGAAGGAAAAGGAACAAGCGTCAAATGGAACGAGCGGTGATTCGTCCCCACGAAACTATGCCAAAGGGTATCTGCTCGGCGATTTCCGGAAGTTTAGTGGTTGGCGTGCAGAGAATGAAAATTCGCGCGAGCTTTCAGATAGTGAAGTAGTGTTTCTCCATCAAGACTTCACGGTAACGCAGCTTATTTGGCCTGGCGAAAACGTGATCTTCAATCAAGACACTCCTGAATGGCGGGATTTTTGTTCGCAACAACTGCAATTTGAAGTTCCGGATGACTTTGATCTCATAGCCTCAACCCAGGAGGCTTCATCGGCCGGAGCCGCTTAAGATGACCAGGCCATCTTTCTCTGTGCATTCTCAACTTGAGCCTGAGACGCTCAGCGAACTCTTGCGCGTGCGTGCTGAGTCGCAGGCTGAGAAAAATGCCTACACGTTCCTCATTGACGGTGAGATGGAGGAAGCCCGTCTTAGTTATGCAGAGTTGGACCAGCACGCACGCGCGATCGGCGCCCTTCTGCAGAGCCTAAACGCTAAACATCAACCAGTATTACTACTCTATCCTCCGGGCCTGGACTATATCGCGGCCTTCTTCGGTTGTCTCTACGCGGGCGCTATAGCAGTGCCTGTCTATCCACCGACTTCACGCCGATCACTGCCGCGACTTGCCGCGATCGTGAAAGATGCGCGCCCTCGAGTGGCGCTCACTACAAGTCAGATCCTCATGGACCTTGAGCAGACCTCTCGCTTACCTGAGCTGAAGACGCTTACGTGGGTGACTACTGACAATCTGGATCGCGATCTCGGAAGACAATGGCAAGATCCGGACGTCACCGGCGACTCACTTGCTTTTCTTCAATACACTTCCGGCTCCACGGCTGCGCCGAAGGGGGTCATGCTCAGTCATAACAACCTCTTACAAAACGAGCGCATGATCCGGATGGCCTTTGTTCAAAGTGAGGAGTCGATCATCCTGGGTTGGTTGCCGCTCTACCACGACATGGGCTTAATCGGGAATGTACTGCAATCGATGTATTGCGGCGCGCGATGCGTTTTAATGTCACCGCTCAGTTTTCTTCAGAGACCCGCGCGCTGGCTTGAAGCCATTTCTTATTACCAGGCTACGACAAGTGGCGGGCCTAACTTCGCCTACGATCTGTGCGTGCGGAAGATCGGATTACAAGAACGAGCAAATTTAGACCTGCGTCGTTGGACCGTCGCTTTTAATGGCGCCGAGCCGATTCGGCAGAGCACGATCGATCGATTTGTCACTGAGTTTGAACCGTATGGTTTTCGACGCGAAGTTTTTTGCCCGTGTTATGGTTTGGCTGAAGCCACTCTGTTTGTCTCCAGCGGCCTCAAATCTGACCCGCCTGTCATCGCCAGAGTCAAGCGAACCGCCTTGGAATTGAAGGAAGTTGCTGTTGCTGACGCCGCGGATGAGAATGTTGCATCGCTCGTTGGTTCCGGTCGCAGTTGGTTCGACCAGCAGATCTTGATTGTCGATCCGGTTTCGTTGCTCGAGTGCGGGCCAGGCACAATCGGCGAAATCTGGGTGTCGGGTCCTCATGTTGCACGGGGCTATTGGGATCGCCCTGAAGAATCAGAATTAACATTCAAAGCCCATGTCGCCGGTACCGGGGCAGGGCCTTATCTGCGGACCGGTGACCTTGGATTCATGCGGGAAGGCGAACTGTTTGTCACGGGGCGGTTGAAGGACCTGATCATCATTCGGGGACGCAACTATTTTCCGCAGGACATTGAACTGAAAGTCGAAGGCAGTCACGCCAGCCTCCGACAAGGCTGCGGGGCGGCATTTTCAGTCGACGTGTTGGGTGAAGAGCATTTGGTAGTGGCACAGGAAGTCGATCGCCACCGCGACCTGGATTTGACACAAGTGATCGGCGCGATTCGGCAGGCTGTGACAGAGGAGTTTGAATTGCAGGTTTATGCCGTTGTGTTGCTCAAGGCTGGCAGTCTCCCAAGGACCTCGAGCGGCAAGATTCAACGCCATGCTTGTCGAGCCAGTTTTCTGAAAGATCAGTTTGTGGCGCTGGCGACGTGGCGTGCGAACGTCGAGCCTTTCCCGGTCAATGCGAACAGTGTCGACACGCTTGCGGCTTCCATTCGATTCGCACCGAAGATGAGCACGATCGAGGAGTGGCTGGTTGAGACTTTGGCGACGCGGCTGCGGCTCAATCCTTCCGAGATACAAAGCGCGCGGCCGATTGCTTACTACGGCGTCGATTCAATGATGGCGGTCGACCTCATGCACACCATCGAAACCTCGCTAAGTGTGAATCTGGCTGTGGCCGACCTTCTTCAAAGTCCCAGCCTGGCTCAGTTGGCTGCGCAGATATTTGATTCTTTGGAAGCTCGGCCGAAAGAGATCCGGGCGCCACAAGCGGTGAAGTCCGAGCGGCAGGAGTCCCCGCTCTCTTACGGTCAGCGGGCCTTGTGGTTCCTGCATCAACTGGAGCCCGAGAGTGCAGCCTACAACATCGCGGCCGCAGCGCGCATTCACTCGGCGCTCGACGTGGTAGCGTTGCAACAAGCTCTCCAGAAGCTGGTTGAGCGTCACCCGGCGCTTCGGACAACATTCCCCGTAGAATCAGACACCCCGGTGCAGCGCATTAACGAGTTCATCACAATTAGTTTTCACCAGGGGGAAGCTGGTCACCTGGATGAGACCGCATTAGCAGAATATCTAAGACATGAAATCGGCCGTCCTTTTGAGCTGGCCGCAGGACCACTCTTACGTGTAAGTCTGCTCAAGTGTACGCCGCAGGAGTATGTGCTGCTATTTGTCGCGCATCATATGGTGGCCGACTTCTGGTCCATGGCGCTGCTCATTAACGAGTTGGGCACAATCTACAAGATGCAAGCGAGTACAGATCTTGACCCGCTGTCGCTCGATTACCTGGATTACTCTCGATCGCAAGCAGAGATTCTGGCGGGCCCTGAAGGTGAACGGCTCTGGCATTACTGGGAAAAGCAATTGAGTGGAGCGCAGACGGGGCTCAATCTACCTGCCTCCAGGCCACGGCCACAAGTGCAAACTTATCTTGGAGCCAATGAACGCTTCCGTCTCAACCGTGAGCTCACCACAAAACTCAAGCAGCTCGCTCAAGATTGCAATAGCACTCTCTTCACGACTTTGCTCGCCGCTTTTCAGGTTCTTTTGTACCGCTACACCGGACAAGATGATTTTCTGGTTGGCTCGCCGACGTCGGGCCGTCGTGCTGCCGCGCTCCGTTCAGTGGTCGGCTACTTTGTGAATCCGGTCGCGTTGCGTGCGAGGGTTTCTCCCGATATGACATTTGCATCGTTCCAAAGGGACGTTCGCCAGACGGTCCTCGAGGCCATGGAGCACCAGGAATATCCTTTTGGCTTGCTGGTGGAGCGGCTTCAGGTGGAACGCGACCCCAGCCGTGCGCCGCTATTTCAGGTGATGTTTTCCTGGCAGCAGTCGCCTTTTCCGGAACAACGCGGGTTGTCCGCTTTTGCTTTGGGCGAAAGTGGCACATGTATGCAGATTGGGAACCTCTTGTTGGAACCCATGCCGCTGGATCAATCAACCGCACAGTTCGATCTCACCATCATGATGGCGGAATCAGGAGACGAAATTGCTGGTTTGTTGCAATACAACAGTGACCTTTTTGACGCGGCTACGATCAGGCGCCTGGGCGACCATTTCCAGGTTCTGCTTGCAGGCATAGTTACCGACCCGCAACAACGAATTGCCGACTTACAACTATTGACTTCGCTCGAGCACCAGCTATTGCTGCGTGAGTGGAACGACACGCAGACCGCCTATCCGGAAGAGACTTGCCTCCATCAGCTCTTCGAAGCTCAGGTCCAACGCTCTCCGGATCACATAGCCTTCGTCTTTAGAGATCATGAGTGCACGTATAACGACATGAATCGCCGGGCCAATCAACTGGCTCATTACTTGAAAAAGCTGGGTGTTGGACCGGATGTCTGTGTTGGTATTTGCCTCGAGCGTTCACCGGACATGATTGTCGCCCTGTTGGGAGTGCTCAAAGCAGGGGGCTCTTATTTACCTTTGGATCCGGCGTATCCCAGTGAGCGCCTGGCTTTCATGTTAGCTGATTCACAAGCGCGGGTATTGTTGACGCAGCGCAATTTATCGGAGCACCTCTCGGAAGATGTACACCGAATTTGTCTTGATACCGACTGGGTGGAGTTAGCCGAAGAATCTGAAGAGAGCCCTTTGTGCGAAAGCACGGCGGAAAATCTCGCTTACGTCATCTACACGTCGGGTTCGACCGGACGGCCCAAGGGTGTGATGATCTCACATCGGAACGTAGTCAACTTTTGCACCGCCATGGACAAGTGTTTTCCACCGGAAGAGAAGGGGACATGGTTGGCCGTGACGAGCATCTCGTTTGACATTTCTGTGCTTGAATTGCTGTGGACTCTGACGCGTGGTTTTAAAGTGGTAATTCAGTCGGAAGCCGAAACGACACCTGATACCGTTGGACCAACCAGAACCATTTCCCCGAACAAGAAATTAGACTTTAGTCTCTTCTACTTTGCGAGTGAGGAGAGTGGGCCTCTGGAAGAGCGATACCGGTTGTTGATGGAAGGCGCAAAATTTGCCGACGAGCATGGCTTTACGGCCGTGTGGACACCGGAACGCCACTTTCACGAGTTTGGAGGTCTCTATTCGAATCCCGCTCTCACCAGTGCGGCGCTCGCCACAATTACGAAGCGAGTTCAACTCAGAGCGGGTAGCGTTGTGTTGCCACTACATCATCCGATTCGAGTCGCCGAAGAGTGGGCCTTCGTCGACAATCTTTCGGGAGGCCGGATCGGAGTTTCCTTCGCTTCGGGTTGGCATGCAGACGACTTTGTCTTTGCCCCGGAGAACTATTCGGATCGTAAGCAACTCATGCTGACCCAACTCGAAACGGTGCGCCGGCTTTGGCGGGGTGATGCGGTCCACTTCAAGGGTGGCGCCGGCAATGACGTCGACGTAAAGATTCACCCACGCCCCATTCAGCCTGAGCTTCCCATTTGGATCACGACTGCGGGACATCCTGACACCTTTCAGGCTGCGGGTGAGGCTGGCGCGCATCTGCTCACGCACCTGCTTGGACAGAGTGTCGAAGAACTTTCAGAGAAGATCAAAATCTACCGGCAGGCGTGGCGTCCGAGTGGAAGCTCAGACAAGGCCCATGTGACGCTCATGCTTCATACTTTCGTTGGCCCTGACCTCGCATATGTCGGCGACAAAGTGCAAAGACCTTTTTGCCGTTATCTTGCCAGCTCACTAGACCTTGCCAAAAACCTGCTCCGCAGTATGGGACAGGAGCTTGATGCCGAGTTGACCGCCGATGATCTCGAGGCCCTCCTGGCGCATGCCTTCCATCGTTACTATCAAACGAGCGGTTTATTCGGAACACCTGAAACTTGTTTGCAGATGATAGACCGCCTGAAGCTGGCTGGCGTGGATGAAGTTGCATGCTTGATCGATTTCGGTGTTGACGTGAAATCGGTTATTTCGAACCTGAGCTATCTGGACCAGCTCAGGGAGCGCAGCCAAATCGAACTGGAAACTGAAGAAGGTGACTACACTCTCGCCACTCAACTGATGAAGCATGGCGTGACGCATCTGCAATGTACGCCCTCGTTAGCCAGACTTCTCCTGCTCGATCCCTCGACTCGCACGGCACTCACCGAGTTGCGGTATCTCCTTTTGGGTGGCGAAGCCCTGCCCAGCGAACTCGTCGCAGACCTGCAAACGGTGACCAATGCACAAGTGCGAAATCTCTACGGGCCAACTGAAACCACCATCTGGTCGAGTACATACGTGGGCGAGTGCGGCCCGCAAACGATGCCAATCGGCAAGCCCCTGGCAAACACTATGGTCTATGTGCTCGATAGACAGTTGCAGCCAGTGCCGTTGGGAGTGACAGGGGAACTCTACATTGGCGGCGCAGGCGTTGGCAGAGGATATTGGCGGCAGGCAGGTTTGACCGCCGAGCGCTTTGTGCCGGATCCGTGGAGCACACGAGGTGGGGCGCGGATGTATCGGACAGGCGACGTGGCCCGCTACCTGGCTGATGGCAGTCTGGAGTTTTTGGGACGGGTGGACGAACAGGTAAAACTTCGCGGCCATCGTATCGAGCTAGGTGAAATTGAGACAGTGCTCAGGCAACTCTCCGCCATCCGCGAAGCCGTCGTCGCAATCAAGGAAATAACACCCGGTGACCATTCCCTCGTAGCTTATCTTGTGCCGCACACGAAGCCCCGGTTGGAAATGAACGAAATGACTATTGCCCATCACGGCGGTTTTCAAACAAGCGTCATTTATAAGGAAGTGTTTGAAGACGAAGTCTATTTGAAGCATGGCATCACGCTGGATGACGGCGCCGTCGTTTTTGACGTAGGTGCAAACATCGGACTCTTTACACTCTTCGCTAACCGGAAGTGCCCCACCGCGAAGATCTATGCCTTTGAGCCGCTGCCGCCCAGTTTTGAGTTGTTACGAGCAAACGTGGCTCGTTATGAGATTGATGCGCATCTCTTCAACTATGGTCTTTCCGAAAGTTCCGCCACTGCCAACTTTGTCTTCTATCCGAAGGCTGCAGGGTTATCCGGGTACGCCGCGAACCGCGCCGGCGATAAAGACAACACAAGGGCGATCGTACTTGATTGGATACATAACACGGCACGCAGTCATGAGGAGGATCTTCTTCCTCAGACACAACTTGACGAATTGCTGGACGAGTACCTGCGCCCCGAAACGTACAGTTGTGAAGTTAAGACTCTCTCGGAAATCATCCACGAGCACAATATCGAGCACATAGACTTGTTGAAGATCGATGTTGAGGGCAGCGAGTTCGACGTGCTTTCAGGTATTGGAGAAGAGGATTGGCCGCGAATCAAGCAGATCGTCATGGAGGTGCACAGCCAATCGATCGTGCAGCGCATCGTTACGCTGCTTGAAGCACATGGCTTTGAATTCGTAATTGATGACAGCATGGTCGTGGCGGGCAACGGGAAAAGCAATGGAAATGATGTGTATGTCGCCATGCTTTATGCGTTTTCGGAGGCCCGCTCAGACCAGGCGCGAAGTATGGACCGCACGGAAATGACTTATCCGCCGTTAATAGTGACGGAGATTCAGAACTATCTGAGGCGCAGTCTGCCAGTTCATTTTGTGCCTTCAGTCTTTATGATGCTGGATGCGTTGCCGCTCACGCCAAATGGAAAGATCGATCGCAAGGCGCTGCCGTTGCCAAGTCCGCAGCAGGTGCGATCTGAAGTTGATTTTGTGGCGCCGCAAACATCAACTGAAAAAGAGTTGGCGGCGATCTGGGCGGAAGTTCTTGGCGCCGATCACATTGGAATTCATGACAACTTCTTCAACTCCGGGGGACACTCCCTGACCGCCACGCAACTGGTCACCCATATCCGAAAGAACTTTTTCGTCGAATTGAGTCTGCGCGACTTCCTCAAGTATCCAACCATTGCTGGTCTCGCAGAGTTGATTGAAGAATCAATTTTGTCAAAGGCGAGTGATGCCAGGATCCATGCGCTACTCGAGATGCTCGAAAGTCAAAGCCACAAAGAGACGTAAAAGACATAAGAGCACAAATACAATTGCTCACTAAGCTGCATTAATCTCTTCTGCTTGCTTGTAGTCCACTCATTGTTTCATGTCGAAAACGATCAATCGCACTGAATTGCTAAAAAGGCTTTCGCCTACCCAACGGGCGCTGCTACTGAAAGAGTTGCAGAAAGAAGCGGCGCAGAAGAACGGGGCGCCCCAGATTACGAGGCGCTCTGAGGCTGGGCCAATTCCGCTCTCATTCAGTCAACAACGGCTGTGGTTTATCAATCAGGTGGATCCAAACACCCCGCTGTACAACGTTCCTGAAGCCGTCCAGCTAAGCGGCCAGCTTAACGTTGAAGCTCTGGAGCAGGTTCTCAATGAAATCATCCGCCGGCACGACGCGCTGCGAACCAGTTTCATGGTAGTGGCGCGGCAACCCTTACAAATCTGCGCTCCCTCTCGCCGGCTCTATCTCAAGATCGTAGACCTTGGGCGGCTCCCCGCAAGTGCACGGGATGACTGCGCGCGTCGTCTCCTCGAAGAAGAGGCTCGCCGGCGCTTTGATCTAACCAACGATCTGCTGCTGCGGGCCACACTCCTACGGCTGGATGAGAATAACTATTGGCTCCTTCTAACGCTGCATCACATTGTCGCGGATGGCTGGTCCATGGGCGTCTTGATCCGAGAAACAGCCGCACTATATCAAGCCTTCGCGCTGGGCCAGATCTCACCGCTGTCCGAACTGGCTATTCAGTACAGCGATTTTACCCAGTGGCAGCGCGAATGGCTGCAAGGCGAACGGCTTAAAGAACAGCGTGATTACTGGAAGCAGCAACTCGCCGATGCTCCGACTGTCATCGATTTGCCCAGCGACAGACCTCGTCCACCTGTTCAGACATATCGTGGCGCTATTCATCCGGTCGTGCTTTCGCCGGAACTGACACAGCAGTTAAAGGAACTGTGCCGGAATGAGCAGGTAACTTTGTTCATGGCGTTGCTCGCCGCTTTTGATGTGCTGCTCTACCGTTACACCGGACAAGAGGACATTCTTGTCGGCACGCCTATCGCAAATCGCGAGCGTCCAGAGACAGAAGGGTTGATAGGGTTCTTCGTCAACCTGCTGGTGCTGCGCACCAGGGTCTCGGGCAAACTTACATTCCGTGAGCTCCTGCAACGCGTGCAAGAAGTGGCGTTAGGTGCTTTCGAGCATCAACACCTTCCGTTCGACAGACTGGTAGAAGACTTGCAACCGGAAAGGCTGGTTAACCGCAGTCCACTGTTTCAGGTGCTCTTCGCCGTTCATAGCGGGTTAGCTCCGACTCTGAAACTGCATGAGCTTAATGTGGGCCAATTGCATACAACAAGTCAGACTTCGAAATATGATCTCTTGCTTCAATTTGTTGATACCGACAATGCACTGACTGGCTTTCTGGAATACAGCACCGAACTGTTCGATGCTGAGAGAATCGCGCGCCTGCAAACCCACTATCAAACGTTATTGGAAGCCCTGGTCCGTGATCCGGAGCAATCAATTGCGCACCTGCAGTTATTGCCAAAGAAGGAACAATACGAGCTGCTGGTCCAATGGAATAAGCACCACGACTATGCTACCACGCACTGTTTGCATGAATTGATCTCGAGCCAGGTCGAGCGTTCTCCCGCCGCGGTAGCACTTGTATTTGAAAACCAGCCAGTTACCTATCTTGAACTGGACCACCGGTCTAATCAACTCGCGCATTACTTGAGACGACTCGGCGTCGGACCGGAGGTTCTGGTCGCCGTCTTTATGGAACGATCGGTAGAGATGGTGGTGGGATTGCTTGCGGTGCTGAAGGCAGGCGGCGCATACGTCCCGATCGATCCGGCATATCCAGCCGAGCGAGTTGCCTTAATCCTGGAAGACACGGCCGCGCCTGTGCTCTTAACGGAGCAATCCTTACTGCCCGCTTTGCCCCCGCACAGCGCTCGCATGGTTTGTCCGGATGAGGAGCGCGAAGAGATTACCCGGGAAAGCGCAGAGCGGTTGGACAACAGCGTGGACCCAGGCAATTTAGCCTACATCATCTATACGTCGGGCTCTACGGGCAAACCCAAAGGCGTAATGGTTACGCATCGCAATGTGCTCCGGCTATTTGCAGCTACGCAGGACTGCTTCGCTTTTAACGGGCAGGACGTGTGGACGCTCTTTCACTCTTACGCATTTGATTTTTCTGTTTGGGAAATGTGGGGAGCATTACTGCACGGAGGTCGATTGGTCATTGTGCCGTATTGGGCCAGCCGCTCGCCTGAAGGCTTCTACGAACTTCTATGCCGTGAGCGCGTGACAGTGCTCAATCAAACACCTTCTGCCTTTCGTCAGCTAAGCCAGATCGATGAGCGTTCAGCAGGCGACGTTCGGCAACTACTGGCTTTGCGCCTGGTGATCTTTGGGGGTGAGGGACTGGATTTTGGAAGCCTGAGTCAGTGGTTTCGAGATCACGGCGATGAGCAGCCGCAGTTGGTCAACATGTACGGCATCACTGAGACCACAGTGCACGTCACCTTGAGGCGCGTACGTATAGCTGACCTCGGGCCGAGTACCGGCAGCCTGATTGGGCATCCGATTGCGGATCTGCGCGGGTACGTGTTGGACCAGCACATGGAACTATTGCCAGTCGGCGTGCCCGGCGATCTCTACGTGGGTGGACCAGGGGTCGCCAGAGGTTATCTGGGTCATCCCGAGTTGACGGCCGAGCGCTTTGTCCCCGATCCCTTCACGAGGAAGCAAGGGGCACGACTTTACCGTACTGGCGACCTGGTGCAATACCGCGCGGAAGGTGAGTTCGAATATTTGGGCCGAGTAGACCAGCAGGTGAAGATTCGTGGTTTTCGGATTGAGCCGGGAGAGATCGAGACGGCGCTGGAGCAGCATGCGGAGGTGCGGGAGGCTGTCGTTGTGTGCAAGGAGGAAGTTGCCGGTGAGCCTCGCCTTATTGCGTACATCGTGCCGGCGCCCACTTATGGCGAGCGTGACCAACAGGCTGGCAGCGCTCAGTTGAGCGCCGAGCAGGTCTCACAATGGGAAATGGTTTTCAACGAAAACTATAGCCAACCCATTAACCAACCAGACCCAACCTTTAACATCACCGGCTGGAACAATAGCTATACAGGAATGCCGATCGCGGAAGAGGAGATGCGCGAGTGGGTCGAGCAGACGGTGAAGCGCATCTTGTCTTTGCGGCCGCAAAAAGTTTTGGAGATCGGTTGCGGCACCGGCTTATTGCTATTTCGTCTGGCAAACCATTGCACCCGGTATGTGGGAACAGATTTTTCGCCTGTCGCCTTGCACTACATCCGGCAGACTTTGAGTTTGCGAAATGAAGACCTGCCACAGCTCCAACTGCTCCGCAGGTGTGCTGACGATTTTGAGGGTATCGAGTCAGGTGCTTTTGACCTGATCATCCTTAACTCTGTTGTCCAGTATTTCCCGGGAATCGATTACCTGGTTCGCGTGATCGAAGGTGCACTTAAGGTCGTAGAACCCGGCGGTTTCATTTTCATCGGAGACGTACGCAGCCTGCCCTTGCTGGAAGCTTTTCACCTCGCCGTGCAGTTGCATCAAGCGCCGGCATCGTTGCCGGTTGCGCAACTGGAACAACGAGTGAAGCGGCACATGGCCCAGGAAGAAGAGTTGATCATTGAACCCGCTTTCTTTGCTGACCTGAGACAACACTTTCCGCAGATCAGCGATGTCCACGTGCTGCTCAAGCGCGGACGTTATCAGAATGAGATGACGCAATTTCGTTACGATGTGATTTTGCGTGTGGGTGAATCGCAATCCTTTAAGGCCGAGACTGTAGGGTTAAATTGGCAAAACGAAAAACTAACGATAACTGCGCTCTCACAGTTTTTAACCGAGACACGACCGCAAGACTTGACGCTTACAAACGTTCCAAACTCGCGTGTCTTCCCAGCATTAAAGGCACTCGAGCTGTTGGCTGACGAGCAGCGACCTGAAACGGTCGGTGAGCTTCAACAGCTTATGTGGCAAGTAGGTTGTGACGACGGCATTGACCCGGAGGAAGTAGCGGCGCTCAGTCGCGAGGCGCCTTACGAGATTTCGTTTGGATGGACTGACCCAAACTCCTGTGCATGCTTCGACGTTGTTTGTCAGCGTCAAAGAGGTGACGACAATTTGATATCGCTGAGTCCTTCCATGGCGAGTACAAATGGCCGTCCCAGGCCCTGGGCCAAGTATGCAAGTAATCCGCTGGAAGGAAGGTTTACGCGCAACCTTGCGCCTAAGTTGCGGTCCCTTCTGCAGGAGCAACTGCCCGAATACATGGTTCCGTCGGCATTTGTGCTGATGGACTCGATGCCTTTGACTCCGCACGGCAAAATCAATCGAAAGGCTCTACCGGCGCCAGAGCAAGCACGGCCTGAACTGGCGGACATCTACATCGCACCACGCACGCAGACCGAAAGAGATCTGGCAAGCCTGTTCGCTCATATTCTGGGTGTTACGCAGGTCGGACTAAACGATAATTTCTTTGAACTGGGTGGCCATTCGCTGTTGGCGACACAGTTGTTGTCGCGCATACGGGAGACTTTTCCGGAAAAGAAAATCTCTCTTCATCATATATTCGAGTTTCCCACAGTTGCTGGTCTGGGCCGGCAGATCGCGGCGAGCGCCGCAACCGATCAAGACCTCACGATGACGCCGCTGGTATCCATCCCGCGCGACCAGGAGTTGCCGCTCTCGTTTGCGCAGCAGCGGCTCTGGTTTCTTGATCAGTTAGAGCCGGGCAGCGCCGTTTACAACTGTCCGGCGGCGGTGCGGTTCAGCGGCGCGCTCAATATCGCGGCGCTGGAACAAGGCTTCAACGAAGTGGTGCGGCGGCACGAGGTCTTACGCACCAGTTTCAGTACGCGAGATGGAAGTCCACTACAAATAATCGCCTCATCCTTGCAAGTACCGCTGCCGATTATTGATCTCAGTGGCCTGCCTGCCGACAAAGCAGAAGAGGAGATTCAGCGGCTTTCGCTGCTGGAAGCGCAACGGGCTTTTGATTTGAGCCATGGCGCCTTGTTGCGCACGAAGCTGCTGCGGTTGGGCGCAGAGGAGCACGTGGTCTTGCTGACGATGCATCACATCATCAGCGATGGTTGGTCTATCGGAGTGTTGGTCAAAGAGGTGGCGGCTCTTTACGTTGCCAATGCAAAGGGTACTCCCGCCAAACTCGAGCCGCTGCCGATCCAGTATGCCGACTACGCGTACTGGGAAAGAGAGTGGCTGCAGGGTGAAGTGCTTGAAGAGCAACTGGAGTATTGGAAAAAGCAATTGGCGGGAGCCACTGTGCTGGAGCTTCCAACTGATCGTCCGCGACCGCAGGTACAAACATATCGCGGCGCACACGAAAGCTTCCACCTGGATAAGGAGTTGAGTAGTGCGCTGAATGAGCTGAGCCGGCGACTGGAAGCGACCTTGTTTATGACGCTGTTAGCGGCTTGGCAAACATTGCTACATCGCTACAGCGGCCACAATGACATCGTGGTCGGCTCCCCGATTGCCAACCGGCATCGGGCGGAGACGGGAGGGCTAATCGGCTTCTTCGTCAACACGCTGGCGATGCGGACGGACATGAGCGGCAATCCGACTTTCCGTGAGGTGTTGCGGCGGGTGCGAGAAACAGCTCTGAATGCTTACGCGCATCAATCTTTGCCGTTCGAGAAGTTGATCGAGGAGTTGCAGCCGGAGCGAGACGCCAGCCACACGCCGCTGGTCCAAGTGGTGTTTACTCTACAAAACGCACCGCGGGCAGATATCACTGCGTTGGATCTAAATCTGAACTATGTGGAAGTTGACACAGGCACGTCCAAGTTTGATCTGATTGTGAACATGCAGGAGATCGATGACGGTTTGTCGCTCTCATTCACGTACAGTACGGACCTGTTTGATGCCTCGAGCATCCAGCGCCTGGGCCGGCATTTTAAGGAGTTGCTCATCGCGATAGGAGAAGACGCAGATAAACAGATCTCAGAGTTGAACTTCCTCACCGATGCCGAACACCAGCGATTGATCGAAGAACCAAATGCGACTGCGACGAGCTATCCGACAGACAAGTGCGTCCACCAACTCTTTGAGGAGCAAGTCAGACGTTGTCCTGAAGCGACGGCTCTGGTATGTGACAGAACTCAAATCACCTATGCGGAATTACAGAGACGAGCAGAGCTCCTGGCCAGACACTTGCGCCAGAGGGACATTGGTCCAGGAGACTATGTCGGCATTCTTCTGGAACATTCAATCGAAACAGTGGTTGCCGTTCTCGGCGTGTTGCGAGCCGGAGCTGCGTATGTGCCGTTGGATCCCGAACACCCGCAAGCTCGTTTGGCCTTCATCATCGACGACGCCCAACTTGTGGCCATCCTGACCCAGCAAATGGTGGCCGCGAGATTGCCGCTGAGAGAGGGTGTTCGAGTCATTGCGCTAGATCAGGAAGATTGGCAGGCAGAGGGGGTGGCCACAGAGGGGCACCCCTACAACTCGTCTGATGCGGCTTATGTGATTTATACGTCCGGTTCGACGGGCCAACCCAAAGGCGTAAAGATCTCGCACCGAGCTTTGGTCAACTATCTCTGCTGGTGCAGTGACGTGTATGTAAGAAATGAGAAAGCCTCTTTCGCCCTCTACTCCTCGCTGGCTTTCGATCTTACTGTGACCTCTCTCTTTACCCCTTTGATAACGGGTAACAGTCTCATCATCTATGGCTCTCCAGATCCGTTTACGGTCCAGCGCATCGTGGAGGACAACCTCGTCGACGTGCTCAAGCTGACCCCGAGTCATCTTTCTCTCATCAAGGATTTGGATAACCGGAATAGTCGGGTCAAGCGCCTTATTGTTGGTGGTGAGTCTTTGACGACTGACCTGGCGGCCAGAGTCCATGAAAGCTTTGGCGGGAAGGTCAAGATTCTTAATGAATATGGACCAACGGAAGCGACCGTCGGATGCATGATCTATCGATTCGATCCGGTGCGTGACCGGCGCCTCACCGTACCCATTGGCCGGCCCGCCGCGAATGTCCAGATCTACGTTCTGGACGAACACCGGAATCCGGTGCCGGAGAATGTCGCCGGCGAGTTGCATATCTCCGGCGACGGACTAGCTGAAGGCTATCTCAATCGTTCGGCCCTGACTGCCGAGAGTTTTATTCCACACCCATTCCTTGCCGGCGCCCGAATTTATCGCAGTGGCGATCGTGCCAGATGGCTGTCCGACGAAATTGAATACCTGGGCCGGTGCGATGAACAAGTTAAGTATCACGGCCATCGGATCGAGTTGAAAGAGATCAGGTTGGCGCTCAACCGCCATCCGCAAGTGAGAGACAGCGTCGTACTCCTGAAGGAGGATCGGCAAGGTGAAAAAATTCTGGTGGCCTACTATGTCGCACGACGAGAGCTGGAAATCGGAGTACTGCGCGAGTTTCTTTTGGACCACATGATCAAAGAAACCATCCCGAATGTTTTTATTCACCTAATGAGATTGCCGCTAACGCTTAACGGCAAGATCGATTATCGAGCTTTACCGGAATTGGAGAAGCGCGTCGGCGGAGGAGAGTATGTTCCTGCGCAGACAGCAGTCCAGGAGGCTGTCGCAGGCATCTGGGCAAACCTCCTGGGATTACCCAGGGTCTCTTTGTATGCCAACTTCTTTGAGTTGGGTGGCCATTCGCTGTTGGCGACACAAGTAATGGTTCGTGTGTGGAAGACGATGGGGGTTGAATTGCCATTGCGCGCGCTCTTTGAGAGTCCCACCGTTGCGAAATTCGCCGACCGCATCGAAGCTTTGCTCGTGGGCGGCGGCGCCTCGGCCCTCCCGCCGCTTGTACCGGTCCCGCGTGATGAAGACTTGCCGGTCTCGTTTGCGCAGCAGCGGCTCTGGTTTCTGGATCAGTTAGAACCGGGCAGCGCTGCTTACAACATACCGGCGGCGGTGCGGTTCAGCGGCACGCTCAATATCTCGGCGCTAAAGCAAAGCTTCAATGAAGTGGTGCGGCGTCACGAGGCACTGCGCACCAGTTTCGACGCGCGAGATGGAAGCCCGCTGCAAATAATCGCCTCATCCTTGCAAGTACCGCTGCCGATTATTGATCTCAGTGGTCTGCCTGCCGCCAGGACGGAAGAAGAGATTCAGCGGCTTTCGCCGCTGGAAACGCAACGCGCTTTTGATCTGAGCCATGGCCCATTGCTGCGCACGAAACTCTTGCGGGTGAGCGCAGAGGAGCACGTATTCCTGGTGACGATGCATCACATCATCAGCGATGGCTGGTCCATAGGTGTTCTCATTCGCGAAGTGGCTGAGCTCTACTCGGCTTATGTGCGTGGGGAAGAGTCGCCGCTTGAAGAGTTGCCGATTCAGTACGCGGACTTCGCGCCGTGGCAGCGCAACTGGCTGCAAGGCGAAGTGCTCGCCGCGCAACTTGATTACTGGCGTGCCGAGTTGGCAGGCGCTCCTGCGGTGATCAACCTACCCCTTGATCGACCTCGCTTAAAGACCACGGAACATCGCGCCGCAACGCACTCTCTCGAGATTCCCGCCGGATTGACGGATGCCCTCAAGCAATTTGGTCAAGAGAGAGACGCAACGTTGTTTATGGTGCTGCACGCCTCTTTCCTGTCGCTGCTGCATTACCACACGGGCGAGGTTGATATCGTGATCGGAACCGATGTCGCCAACCGCAACCAGATCGAGTTGGAAGGACTGATCGGGTTCTTCGTCAACCAACTCGTATTGCGCGTCGATGTGAGCGGTGATCCGACGTTTACAGAGCTGCTCGGGCGGGTGCGCCAAGTTGCACTGGGAGCTTATGCGCACCAGCATCTGCCCTTCGACGCTCTTGTCGAAATGTTGAACCCTGAGCGTAGCATGCCCCATTCTCCGCTGTTTCAGGTGAAGTTGGTGTTACAGAACACTCCGCGTCCGCCGATGGAACTGACCGGCTTAACTCTGAACCTGCTGGAAGTCGAGCCGGAAACTGCAAGGTTCGATCTGATGTTTACTTTGCACGAGGACGTGACAGGCTTGAAGTGCAAAGTCGAGTACCGCACAGGCATATTCGATGCTACGACGATCACGCGAATGGCCGCCGGGTTCGTCAAAATTCCCGGTCACATCGTCGAGTATCCGACCGCCAGATTAAGTGAGATTTCAAAACTCCTTGCCGATTTGGATACGCAGCAACAATCAATGTTGCAAGCAGAATTCAAAGGGATGCGGCGACAGAAGTTGAAGAATTTGGTTCCCAAACCGATTGTCAGCCAACAGTCGATGTAAGAAATCCGCCTCGGAAGTCTCTCTTACTCCAGCAACATAAAAAGATGCCAGCCAAAAATATTACGGGATTCCGTCTTTCCCCGCAGCAAAAACATCTCTGGCTCTTGCAGCAAGTCGCACCCCACTTGCCGCAAAGAACGCGGTGCATCTGCGTCATTGATGGCAGCCTGGATGTCGCGTTGCTAAAACGCGCCTTACACCAGGTTGTCGGGCAGCATGAAATACTCCGCACCTCTTTTCTGTGCCTGCCTGAGATGAATATTCCGGTGCAGGTGATTGACGATGATTATGCTTTCTCGCTGATTGAGCACGACCTCAGTGCATTACCAGCCGGCGAGATTGAAAACAGGATTGAGCTTCTTTACGAAGAGATGTGTGACGGCGACTCCACGAAGTTGAGTGTTTCACTACTGAGGCTGTCGGAACTCCAACACACTCTATTGTTCAGTTTGCCCACACTCTGCGCGGATCCGATGACTCTGAATAATTTCGTTCGCGCGGTCAGCCGTCAATATACAGCGTGCCCGAATGGAGGCGAGTCTATTGCTACCCCGGTGCAGTATCTCGTCGCTTCCGAGTGGCTCAACGAACTGCTGGAAGCTGAAGATGCTGAAGCCGGCAGAGATTACTGGCGCAAAAAGGTTTTCTCGACTTCGCTCAACCTTGAACTTCCATTTGGGCCCGGGTGGTCTATAGACTCTGGCTACCAGGCGTTGGAATCCGTCATTGACCTCGAATCAAGTGAGTCAATCAGCGCGGTCGCACGCAGGTATAAAACCGCTGTTCCAACGTTCTTACTCGCCTGTTGGCAGACGTTGCTCTGGCGTCTCACGCAACAACCGTCGATCACTGTCGCCACAGCCTTCGATGGCCGCACGGATGAAGGTTTGAAGGAGACTCTCGGCTTACTCGCGAAGTATTTGCCTATTCAGATTCAATTTGAAAAGGAGTTTCGGTTCAGTGAAGTGATGGCGCTTGTTCATGCTGTTACCGAAGAGGCTTACGCATGGCAAGAGTGTTTTAGCTGGGCTCTAGTAACCAACTCGGATGAAAAATCTCCGGGGCTGTCTTTCGCACCCATCTGCTTTGAATTCGACGAGTTAATAAACAGGTACACGGCTTCTCATGTCGTCTTCTCCATCGATAGACAAGAGGCCTTTATCGACAACTTCAAAATCAAGTTGTCGTGCGTCGCAAAAGAAGACTGCATAATCACAAACTTATATTTTGATGCCAGTGCTTTTGCATTGGCCGATATTCGCCGACTATCGGATCGGTTTCACACGCTTTTAGCCAGCGCCCTTCGGAATCCCGAAGAAGTAATCAATCGATTGGAGATTCTGAGCCGTGCGGAGTGCGAGCAAATCTTGCTTGGCTTCAACCGGACGATGGTGGATTTTCGCATCGAAGAAAATCTCCACGAACTCATCGAGCAACAAGCAGAGCGGAGTGGGGAAGGGGTGGCGGTCGTCTTCGAGGGCGAGCAGTTGACTTATGCGGAGTTGAACCGGAGAGCCAACCAGTTAGCACACTACTTGCGCGCGCACGGCATCTCGCGCGACGACCTCGTGGGAGTGTTGATGGAGCGATCAGTGGAGATGGTGGTGGCCTTGCTCGGCATCCTGAAAGCCGGTGCTGCCTACCTGCCACTCGACTCGGCCTA
>Ga0105249_10000609_pt1 | contig 32611 bp, 33 predicted proteins | sample KBSS44metaG_FD_81522 | JGI IMG/M metagenome (GOLD analysis project Ga0105249, IMG submission 81522) | Switchgrass rhizosphere microbial communities from Kellogg Biological Station, Michigan, USA - KBS S4-4 metaG | ecosystem: Host-associated > Plants > Roots > Rhizosphere > Soil | place...
CGTGGTGACTGTTTTTAAAGATTTCTTGTTCATGCGGAGCGACCGAGGCGTTTTCCGACGCAAAAATAGAGCAGCAAACCGAAGAGCGCCGTACCGAGGCCAGCCAGGGACTCTCCGCTATGCCAGCGCAACAGATAAAACATCATCCAAATTGTGATTATCGAGAACAGAATCGGCGGGAGCGGATAGCCCCAAACTCGATACGGCCGCGTGAGTTTCGGATGCGTGAAGCGGAGGACGATTACACCGAGCACAGCCAGCAGCGAGCAGATCAACAAGCTGAATTGAGTGTAGCGGACGACATCTTCGAAACTCCGGGTCAGCAAAAGTAAATTCACGACGAGCAGTTGCAGGACGATCGCGTTCGCGGGAACGCCGTGTTTGTTTTTCCGGCCAAGCAGCCGCAGCAGCCAATGATCTTCGCCCATCGACATCGTGACACGCGGACCGATCCACGTCATAGAGCTGATCGAGGAAACTAATCCGAGGCAAATAACGGCGCCGGCAACTGCTCCACCAGTCGATCCGAAAATGTGCTTACCCGCGACCAATGCCACTTCGAGTTGGCCTTTCAGTTCTTCGGTTGGCGTGGTGGCGAGAAAGATGGCGTTGAGCAGAACATAGATCACAATCACAATGCCCGTTCCGACAAGCAATGAACGCGGAACATTTTTTTCGGGTCGCTTGATTTCGCCTGTGATATAGGCCGCTGCGTTCCAGCCCGAGTAGGAGTACATCACGAAAACGAGCGCGATCGCAAACGACCCGCTAAAGATCGACATCGTATTGTCGGATGCGGGCAAAAAACTGATCGGCTGCTTCGCCGGAAAGAAGAATCCAGCGGTGATAAGCGTGCCGATCAGAAGCAACTTCACGAGTGTGGAAAGATTCTGGAAGGCGCTGCCGATCCGCAGATTCCCGAAATGAAAAGCCGCAACCACCCAGACGATGACAAACGACAACGCAACCGGGGACCCCACGCCAAAGACTCCGACAAAATATTTTCCAAAAGCCATGGCCGCGAGCGCGATTGGCGCAGCGAAACCAACCGTGGCGGAAACGAAACCTGCCATAAACCCGAGAGCGGGATGATAAATCTGCGAGAGAAAATGATATTCGCCTCCGGAACGCGGGAGCGCGGCGCTCAGTTCGCCGTAGCAAAGCGCACCGCAGAGCGCTGCGATCCCGCCGATGATCCAAAGCATGAGCAGCGCGAACCCGGATTGAATTTCCGCCACCTGAAAACCGAGACTCGTGAAGATGCCGGTGCCGATAATGTTGGCAATGACGATGGAACACGCAGTGACGAAACCGATCGTCCGCCGCGGCGGTGACGTTTTCAGAGAAGGAGCTTCAGCGATCTTGGTCATCGTTGGATCGACAATCCCGAAATTCCGGGGACTCGCGAGCTCTTTCGAAGTTGCATTCGAATGCATGATCAGGGAATGGATTGGCGACGGTATGGTTTTTGGCGCGGCAATTCGTTACTGGTCAAAATGATTGCCGGGTGATACTCAAATTTTTGATGAGTTGTCAGAAGCGATTCCCGGCATCATTTTGAAAGTGGCATGAACCCACATCCCAAGCTCTCCATCAAATCGGCCACTCAACTCGCCGTCTTTCTTGCAAATCGTCCCGGGGCGCTTGCCCGCGTGTGTGAAGCGCTGGCTAAAGCCGAAATTGACATCCATGCACTAGCGACTTCCGACACGGTCGATCACACAGTGGTGCGCATGGTGGTAAGCGATCCGACCAGGGCGCTCATGCTTTTAGGCGAAGCCGGCGTGCTCGCGCTCGAAACCGAAGTGCTCATGATCGAAACCGCAAGTGAACCCGGCGTGCTTGCAAAAATCGCCGAGCGCCTCGCCGAAGCCGAAGTTAACATCGAATACGCTTATCTCGCAGGCGGCCGGGGATCTCAAAAAGGTCTCATCGTACTTCGCCCATCAGATGTCGAAAAAGCGCAGAGCGTCCTGCGTGATTTGTAGGCGGCTCTGGCGCTAATAGACGCCCGGGATCAACCGCTTTGTCCGCCGCATATAGGCGCGGTAATCCTCCCCGAGCGCTTCAGTGAGCGCGCTTTCTTCGATTCGAATGCGCCAGAGGAAGGCGCCGATGATCGGAACCGTCAGGAATAGGAGCGTGAGCCAGTTGCCAAAACAAAACCCCAGACCGACAAAGGCCAGAAGCGCGCCGGTGTAGGTGGGATGCCGAACATAGCGATACGGCCCGGAATCGACCAGCCTGTGCTCGGCTCAGATCGAAACATTCACGGTAAAGTATCGACCGAGGTACCCGATCGAGTACCAGCGCAGAGCCAGCCCCGCCAAAAAAAGAATGAAGCCCAAAAAATAAAATCCGCGCGGATATGGGAGGACTGCCTTCGGAAAAAGCCAGATCATTTGAATCCCGAGACAAAGGCTCGCAATGATAACGGTCCAGAGCAACAAGAGTGAGCGGTCTCGGGAAACAGCCTGCGTCCGCGAGTGCCGAGTGAAAGCAAGATAAAGTTCCGAAAGCCCATAGAGTGCGGCGAGCAATAATGGATTAGGCAATCGCATGAGGAATTATTTTTGGAAGGCCGTGTCCCCTCGTACGATTGTCCGGCTCAAGGGGTAGCTCGACAAGCTCAAATGGCCATGGCCCCGGGCGGCGTTTGACTAACTCACGGGCGAATCTCGATGGCCGTGCCGTCCGGTGTAACGCGCCAGAGCTCTTCGATTTCTTCGTCGGTAAGCGCGATGCAACCCGCCGTCCAATCCTTCCAACGATGAAACGCGCCAATCCAGCCGCGTCCGTTTTGAATTCCGTGGATCATAATGTCAAAACCAGCGAAGACGCCGCGCTCTGCGGCGCGCGCGTTATCGTCATTCGAGGGATAGGAAATGTGGAGCGCAAGATGAAAACTGCTGTGCGGGTTCCGGCCGTCGATCTGGTAGATTCCTTCCGGCGTTTTCATGTCGCCCTCTTTTTCTTTCGGCCCAATCGGGCTGCGGCCCAGCGCAACGCGATAAGTTTTGAGCTGCCTGCTTTCGCGAAAGACCGATAATTTCCGGGCGGCTTTTTCAACGACGATGCGATTGATCGTCGTACCGCGGGGCAGGGGATGCCAATTGTGGTGCGCGTAGAAGTAAACAGCCAGCGCGAGCGCCCAGATGACGGCACACAGTAGAGTGATCTTGCGAATCACATCCGGAGTTTTCGCGACTCTTCGGGAAACGCAATAGCCAGGGATCGCCGTCTCCGAAAAGTTGCGGCTGTAGCCACGGCGCTGTGCCGCCGTGCGGGTGGCCCGCGCTGCGAGCTTCTCGACACAGCGAGGCGACTACAACAACGTGTGCCAGAAAGTTTGCGACCTCGAAAGCTACGCACCGTTCGTGATTGCCAATGCGCGTTTCATATTGGATAACGCGGCAAGTTTATGACTTCGGTAAAAACTTGGCTCGGTTATCCCTATCCGCTGGGCGCGACCTGGCTAGGCAACGGCGTAAACTTTGCCCTCTTTTCTGAAACGGCAGCTTCGGTCGAGCTTTGCTTGTTCGACAATATTGAGGCCACCGAGGAGAACATTCGCATTCCCGTTACCGAGCACACCGATCAGGTATGGCATGTATTTTTGCCTGAGGTGCGGCCAGGACAATTGTACGGGTTTCGCGTTTCCGGGCCGTACGATCCGGAGCGCGGATTACGATTCAACAGTTCCAAACTCCTCCTCGATCCATATGCGAAGGCCATCGCCGGGGAGGTGACTTGGGCCGATGAGATGTTCGGTTACGTCGTCGGAGGCAAAGACGAAGATTTGACCCAGGATTTCCGTGATGATGCGTGGGGCGTGCCTAAATCCGTCGTAATCGATAATGCGTTCGACTGGGGCGACGACAAGAGACTCGGCATCCCGTTGCACCGCTCTGTGATCTACGAGGTGCACGTGAAGGGCTTCAGCAAACTTTGGCATGATGTACCCGAAGAATTGCGTGGTACCTACGCTGCCTTGGGCAGCCCGGCGGCCATCGACTATTTCAAAAAGCTCGGTGTGACGGCGCTCGAGCTATTGCCGGTGCACGCGCATATCGACGACAAAGTTCTGATCGATCGCGGACTGACGAATTATTGGGGATACAACACGATCGGATTCTTTGCTCCGCACGCGCAGTACTCGGGCAGCGGGCAATTCGGCCAACAGGTTGTCGAGTTCAAATCGATGGTGCGCAATCTTCACGCGGCGGGCATCGAAGTGATTCTCGACGTGGTTTACAATCACACCGCCGAGGGAAATCATCTCGGTCCGACGCTCTGCTTCCGCGGGATCGACAACCTCGCTTATTACAGATTGCGGCGGGATAATCTGCGTTTGTACCTGGACTTCACCGGTACCGGAAACACGTTTAACCTGCTAAATTCTCGCGCCCTTCAACTGGTGATGGACAGCCTGCGGTATTGGGTGCTCGAAATGCACGTGGACGGATTTCGCTTTGATCTCGCTTCCAGCCTGGCCCGCGATCACGAAGGCGTGAATAAACTGCACGCCTTCTTCGAGATTATTCATCAGGACCCGGTCCTCTCGCAGGTGAAGTTGATCGCGGAACCGTGGGACGTGGGCGAAGGCGGCTACCAAGTTGGAAATTTCCCCGTGCTGTGGGCCGAATGGAACGGCAAATATCGTGATACGATGCGGAGCTTTTGGAAGGGCGACGAAGGCCGCATTGGCGAGCTGCCTTACCGGCTCACTGGCAGTCCCGATCTTTATCAGCACAATGGACGCCGCCCATACGCGAGCATCAATTTCATCACTTCCCACGACGGGTTCACCCTGACCGATCTGGTCAGCTATAATGAAAAGCACAACGAACCGAACGGCGACGGCAATAAAGACGGCGACAATAACAATCACTCCTGGAATTGCGGCGTGGAAGGTCCAACAGACAATCCGGAGATCAACGCATTGCGTGAGCGTCAGCGCCGGAATTTCCTGACAACACTTTTTCTTTCGCAGGGCGTGCCCATGCTAAGCGGCGGCGACGAGTGGGGCCGGACGCAAAACGGCAACAACAACGCGTATTGCCAGGACAACGAGATCAACTGGTTCAGTTGGGCGCGCGACGAGAAAAGGAATCAATTCCTGGAGTTCACGCGAAAGCTGATCCAGTTGCGAAAGGATCATCCTGTGTTTCGCCGTCCAAAATTTTTCCAGGGGCGGCGGATTCGAGGTTCGGAAATCAGGGATGTGATGTGGTTTAATCCCGGCGGTTGCGAGATGAGCGATGAAGAATGGGCTTCGCCGTTTGTTCGTTGCATTGGAATGCTACTGAGCGGCGACACGATGGACGTGTTTAACTTCCAGGGCGAATCGATTCGCGACGACACATTTCTGTTGCTGATCAACGCGCATTATGAGCCGATCCCGTTCGTTCTCCCGGGACAGGAACACATCGAGTGGCAACTCATTCTCGACACCATGGACCCGAACGGTTTCTTGAGGGAACCGAGAAAATTCGCCTCCGGGGACGATGTCGATCTTGGCGGGCGCGCTGCGTGCCTGCTTCAACTCGTGGGCGGCGCGCAAGCTCAGGCGCGCGAAGAATCGTGGAAGAAACGCCGCGTCGAACTTCCTGCACTGAGCGCGGAAGAAGAACGCGCCCGCGGGAAATAGCGCATGTGTAAGAAATTTAGGCAACGCAACCTTGCCGTTACAAACGAATCAATGATAGAGTGTGATGCGCGCCTGTTGGTGCGCGGCCAATTTTTGGTCAGCGGTTCGCCATGACACCGACTTCTCTCATCATCGTCACTGATCGAGGCAGTTTTAGAGCATACCGGGTGACTGAAACACCCACTCGTGGACCGAGCTTACAACTCGTCCAAGCGTTCAATATCACAGACGCGCACGGCAGGCTGGTGGACAAGGTAAGCGATTTGGCGGGGCGATTCCCGGTGAGCGACGGCGCAGGTGGGCGTCATGCGAATTCGATCGCGGAACGGACGCAGCTCGAAACTGAAACCGACCGCCGCATTCTTAAAGAGCTGGCGGATCAAATTGTGAAAATTGTCTCGAGCAACGGGAAGCAAGGCTGGTCGTTCGCCGCGCCGTCGGAAATTCACGCGGCGATCGTCGATTTGTTACCTGCCGCGGTGCGCGACCGGATCGTCGAGCACGTGAAATCCGATCTGGTCAAAACTGAGTCGTCGAAATTGCCGGCACATTTTCGTTCGCTGCGGCAGGTTTGATCCAAAGATGATGCAAACGTTTCAAAGGGAATCGGGTTGTACCTCTTTTAATTTTTTAAGGTAATTCACACACATTTTGCTTCGCTCAACAGAAACGGCGGGCTAGTGTCCAATAGTTATGCAATTGCCTGTTAAGATCACTTATCGGGGTCTCGAAAAATCGGGCCAGATCGACAATCTCGTTTTGGATTATGCGGCGCGTCTTGAGAAATTTTGCGACCACATCAACCGCTGCGATATCGCCGTCGAGCAAACCAATCACACCCATCAAAAGGGAAATCCCTACCGCTGTCGCATTGATGTGACCGTTTCACGCGGCCATGAGCTGGTGGCCGACGAAAGACAGATGGACAACGGCACGCACAAACCGCTCAACAAAGTGATCCACGACGCTTTCAAGACGATGGAACGGGAGCTGCGCCGCGTTGTGGACAAGCAAAGACGTGACGTTAAAACGCACGCCGATTCGCGCTCGCCGAAATAAACGAGATACAAGAATCAACGATCGCGAGGGACGTAGCGCGCGACGCGCAGAAAGAAAGTAAATAGCGTCATCGAAGCGTAAACCTACGCATATACCTGCCAGCGACTCTGCTCCCGAAGCTTTCGGAGTTGGCTGCAGCGTGCTCCCCCCATTGGGGGCCGGGCTTGAGGGGCAGCTCACTCGCCGGAGATCACCCGCTGGCTCTGAGGCAACCGGCGCGTTGTCTCCAGCCCACCCGGGCCCGCTGAAAGCGGACGCTGCCGATTAGTGGGCCTCGGTCGGATTTGCAGGAGCAGCGTTAATCGTGCCCTGCATAAAGGGATGAATGCTGCACTCGTAGGTGTACGTGCCCGCTTTACGAACGCGGTAGCGGAACGTCAGATTCGCCGAGTCGATCGGACCATCCCATGGTCTGGCTCCCGGAGGCACGGTGAGCGACGTGGTCGTATGCATTCCGCTTTGCCACCGCCAGATAATCGTGTCGCCTACGGCCACATTCAGTGTGGCCGGCGTGAACTGGAAGTCAGCCACCCTGACCCTCCAGGTTGCCGCGAAGCTGGCAGACATCGTGCTGATTAAAACTGCTGCGACAAGAAGTAACTTTTTCATAGCGCATTTCTCTACGCAGACTATGGACGATTGCCAGGAATATTTTCAACTGACAACGTGTGATAGGGTAACAAGGTTGTTACTTTCAAGACAACGTGTCTGCCCCATCGCTCGTCGGGACGGCTCGGGAGTTGAGCGGCATTATTAGGCCAATCATGGAGGAGACGCCAGCAGCACGCAATTCCCCTTTTCACCAAAGCTCTTCCAATTAAGAATGCCCAACGTGGCTACTCGATTCCAAAGCCGGGCGCGGAGAAAAATCCAGCCATCCAAGTGGCCTCGATCGGGTGATCAGACCATCCTCCAGCTCCTTACATACGGGTTAGGCAATGTATGGCTTAGGCTTTGGCACACTTCTTTACTGTCTCCCACGTGCGAGTGGTCACTTCAGATCCGAAAGTTGCTTTGATCAGTTCCATGAATACTGGGCCTCGCGGGCCTGGCACATAAGCGCTAAATGCCTCGCGACTGCCTGCCGCCAATATTTGTGCGCCATCTCTCTCGACCGGCAGAGACGACTTCGGACTCAGTAGCTTACGCGCAAATGTGACGACCTTTTTCGCATCGGTGGGTAAATCGAAATCCGCATACGGGTCGGCCTCGATCAAGTCATTGAGATGCTCCACCGACCGAACAATCGTATAGAAAGAACGGCCCAGCTGTTTCGTCAAAGCAGTTTCAATCCGGCGCTCCATCGCTGCCACCGACCCGCTGGCACTATCGAATGCCACATTCCCACTCGAGAGAACAGTCTTGACTTTAGTGTAACCGGCAATTTCCAAGCACTGCTTGAGATCCGGCATCTTGAGGTTCGCCGGGCTTACTCCACGAAGTAAAGCAACATATCTAGGCATAATTTCTTTCCGAACCGCCTAACGAAACCAAGATGAGCTGCCGCGAGCGAGGGAGCACATGACAACAGGATAGGGATTCAAGCTAAGAAAAGCAAGTTAATGCGGCGGCTCGCGGTCGGCTCCATCGCATGGTTAGGCCTCGTCATCGTCTACTAGTCTCCCTCTCGCGAATCTCCTCTTCGCTCCAGTGGCTACAACACGTCAAATGCCATGAGCCATCGAATCGGTTCGCATCAAAATTGTATTGGCCATCCCCATGAACACGCACCTTGATCTCGTAGCCGTTCAGTGACAATAAGATCGCGTCATGTCCTGACACACGCCAGCCCGAGGCAAATGATCTACCGAGGGCCGAACGATCAACCGTCGGATAAAATGTGACGTTCGGTGGTGTCTCTCCGCGGGCCAAGACCTTTGACGCAGCAGCAACCCCTTGGTCCTCTCGTGGCGCGTAATAGCCATCCCACATCCACCAGAACATCATCGGTGAAGAAGCCAACAATATAACGCCGCAGACGACGAGAATCAGAAACATCGCAAAACGACTCATCTGGGAATTCCAAGCCTAACGAGACAAAGCTGAGCCACCGCTGGTGACCGCGAGCGTGGCAAACTCGGGGAACTGTTTCATGAAATTAAAAGTGGACGTCACACCGGCCAGCGGTTGGCTCCAGCGATTGGTTAGGTGTCACGGGTGAATCGCGCAACAAGATGAGATGCGGCCTCCAACGCGGGCTCTCGATAAATCGCTTCGCAGCGCGCGATCTGCAAGTCTTTTTGCACGAGTGCATCTCGCGCCCAATACTGTCGAACATCGCCGATGGGTAGATCATCTGTCTCGTTATCGATGGCGACAAAAGTGGTGAGATCCGGATCGCGCTCATCCAGCCCAGCATGTCCGCCGCAAAACTGCCGAATCTGCCGCGCCCCTGCGATAATACTGATACGGCCATCGAGAATCGCCTGCGCCACTTGCGCAACGTTCTGCTCAGCCGTGCCGGAGTTGGTATCGGGTAGCGACATGGCACCTAACGAGAATTCGGCCCAATTTTTGGGTGTTTCAAGAGAAATACCCAGATTTTGGGTCTAATCCGACTTGAGTTTGAGAGAGCGAGCGGCAGAATCGGGATCGCCACGCCACAAACGCTAGCCAGCAAAGGGCCGGCAAACAAACCCAAATTGCTCGACCAGGTTCGAAGCGTTCTCCGGCTAAAACATTACGGCATCCGGACCAAGCAATTGTATGTGACCTGGATACGCGCGCGCTCAATAAGCCAAGCATCGGAGTAAAGAGTCCGCTGGACTGAAAGGTTCGCGAACGCGTGGGCGCGTTCGCCAGCACGCAGGACGCGCGCGCTCCACTGACGGATTATGCGGGGGCGCCGCCGAGGGCGCCGGGCAGCGGAGGCGTGACGTCGGGCGCAGCTACAACTTGCTTGGGCGGTTTTTCGGCCGGCATTTGTTTGCTCGGCGGTGGCGAAACGCCACGTGGCGGATTAATCAAGCGACCGTGTTCGACGATTTCTTTAATTTGCGAGCCGTCGAGCGTTTCGAACTCGAGCAGCGCCTTTGCGATTATTTCCAGTTTGTCGCGATGCGAAATGAGCGTTTCCTTCGCCAATTGATACGCGTCATCGAGTAGTTTTTTTACTTCCTGATCGATCTGCTCTGCCGTGGCTTCGCTGTAATCTCGCGCGCGGGAAATGTCGCGGCCAAGGAAAACGTAATCTTCGTGGTCGCCATACTCGACCATGCCCATTTTCTCGCTCATGCCCCATTCGCAAACCATCCGGCGGGCGATGGCCGTAGCCATCTTGATGTCGCCGCGAGCGCCATTTGTGATGTCGCCAAAGATGATCTCCTCCGCAACGCGGCCGCCCATGCTCACGGCCAGACCGGCCAGCAGCTCGTTTTTGCGGTTGGTATATTTGTCTTCCTCCGGCAACCACATGGTCGATCCCAGCGAAGGACCCCGCGGAATAATTGTGACCTTGTGAAGCGGCTCGGTGTGCGGGAGAAGCTCGAGCAAAAGCGCGTGGCCCGCTTCGTGATAGGCAGTGTTCTCCTTTTCTTTTTCGCTCAGGGCAAGACTTCGGCGTTCCTTACCCCAACGAACTTTGTCGCGCGCTTCTTCCAGCTCGGCGAGGGTAATTCCTTTCAAGCCGCGACGGGCGGCGAGCAACGCCGCTTCGTTGATGACATTGGCAAGCTCCGCGCCGGAGTAACCCGGGGTCCCGCGCGCGACGACAGCAAGATCGACGCCTTCGGCCAGTTTCACTTTCTTGGCGTGAACGCGCAGGATTTCCTCGCGCCCTTTGACGTCGGGTAAGTTGACCGTGATCTGGCGATCGAAACGGCCTGGTCGCAACAGGGCGGGGTCGAGAACATCGGGACGGTTGGTGGCCGCGATGATGATCACCCCTTCCTGGGTATCGAAGCCATCCATCTCGACGAGCAATGCATTGAGGGTTTGCTCGCGTTCGTCGTGCCCGCCGCCGACGCCATGGCCACGATGACGGCCGACTGCGTCAATCTCGTCGATGAAGATAATGCACGGGGCGGATTTCTTGCCCTGCTCGAACATGTCGCGGACGCGCGAGGCGCCGACCCCGACAAACATTTCAACGAAATCCGAGCCGCTGATGGAAAAGAACGGGACATCGGCTTCGCCTGCGATGGCGCGCGCCAGCAGGGTCTTGCCAGTACCGGGCGGGCCGACCAGGAGGACGCCCTTGGGAATGCGGCCGCCGAGCTTCTGGAATTTCTTCGGATCACGCAGGAACTCGACCAGCTCCTGCACTTCGTCCTTTGCCTCCTCGACGCCGGCGACATCGCGAAACGTGATCTTGTTCTTGTCCCGGGCGAGCATGCGCGCTTTCGATTTCCCGAAATTGAGGGCGCCTTTTCCGGCCATGCGGATTTGCTGGCGAAACAAGAAGTACAGCACTAGCAGGAAAAGGGCGATCGGGAGGAACCCGATTACGGTTTGGGCAAGCACATTCGATTCGGTTTTGATCGCCGGTTGAATGCCCGCTGCCGCGAGTTTCTCCTGCAAATTATTGGTGAAAGTTAAATAGACCGTGGTCCGAAACGGAACGGGCTGGGCCGACGTTGGGCCTGCTCCCTGGCGAAGGTAAGCGCCGCGCAGGGTTTGCGTCGTTCGGCCATCTTCGACGACAAGAGTGAGCGGATAATTTTTGTCGTTAACGATCTGCTTGTTCTCGAGCAGCTCGATAAAGCGGTTGTAAGGCACGTCTTCGAGGGGCTGCATCCCGCCCCGGAAATAGAGCATCGCGATGGCTATGCACCCGAAGCCGATCGCCAGAAGAATGATGCCGCGCCAATTGAAATTGGGTTCATTGCTGCGGGATTTATTCTCTCTTTGGGGGTTACGATCGGTCTTTGGCATAATCGAAATAGAACCTTAACAAGGACAAAAAGTTACCATGAACAAATCGGCAATGCAAAAGGGGCCAGCCCACGTGATTCGTTAGAACGTTGCATTGGATTTCAGATTTACGATTCAACGGCTTAGCATGGCGAAGCCCTTCCATTCCTTCGAGCTTCGTCATTCGGATTTCGTTCATTTTCTTTCCATCTATATCGTAGCCACGCATTGCGTCGTTGGCCGATTTCGGTAAAATTTTGGCCGAAACGTACAAATGACAGAACTGGTCTCATCGGTAGCAGACAGAATCGACCGGGCCGTCCAGCGGGTGACTCCGTTTGCCTTTCGGGTGCGACGGACCGGGCGCCGTTGGGTGCGCCGGGCTTTGCGCAAGCCGCGCAGTGTCTCGGAGGGGCCAAACTTGCTGCCCTTGTTGATCCAAGTGCTGGCGAGTTTTACCAAAGCGGACGGTGTTATACTCGAGGAAGAGATTGACTCGAGCCTCGGTTTTCTGCGTTATGATTATCCGGAGGCGGTTTACTCGGAGCTGAGACAGTTGTTTCGGCAGGCGCTTTATGAGCAGCAGGATCTCGCTGCCATGGCGCAAAAACTCGGTGCCCAGCTGAGCACGGAGCGCAAGATCATGCTCGGCGTTCAGCTTTACGATCTCATCTCGCAAGCTGGTTTGAAACAGGAGCAGGTTGTTGCCTTCTATTCGTTCATGTCACAACTCGGCATGGCCGCGCAAGCAATCGACATCGTTTACCAACTCAATGCGTCGGAGGATTCGGATCCTTCGATCTACCAACACGGCGCGTCACCGCTCGAATCGCTTTCTTTCGGAACGGACGGAAAGGCCGATGTGACGGTCAAAAACCTGACCGACACCGATCGTTTGATGGCGTTCCGCTACCACGATCTGATTTTGTTGAAGAATCATAGCGGCCAGACCGTTTCCGTGCGTGGGAGACCACTGGTGCGTGGCGGGTTCTGCCGAATTTATCCTGGGCAGCGTATTCTGGTTGGCAATCAGGTCCTCAGCTATCAGGAACTGGCGCAATATTTCAATGCGAAGAAAAATGTTTCGCTGCCGCAGATTTTTATCCGCGTAAACAAGGATGCGGACGAAGTCGCACTGGAGCGCTCACGGACGCGCGAAAGCTCGCTCCGAGTTACTTTCGGATTAAAGGTGCGCGTCAAGGCGTTGCGCGATGTCGATGCTGAGCTCAATGGAGTGAAATTGAAGGCCGGCACCAAGGTGGAAGCGACCTTGGAAGACAAGATCCTCTTTCACAACGACAGCGAGATGGATCTAAGCGATCTGCGCCGGCGGGCTCGTGCGTTGGGTGGCCGATTTCAATTAAAAGCCTCCAAATCCGAATACCTGGTTTCCAACGAGCCGAGCCGGCTTCAAGCCGACGATATTCTACTTTCCCCCGGCACCAGCGGCGACGTGCTGCTGAAAATTTTCTGCGATTACGACCAGCGGGTGGGCCAGTTGGAGGTCATTGAAGCCGATCGTCCGATTCTGGTAGGCGATGCTCCCGTGCGTACGACCGCGCCTCTCAAAGACGGCGACACTATTCGAATCGACGTAGGACAATTTCTGCGGTGCAATTTCTCGGAGCGAATCATCGAGGAAGAGCGCAACATCATTCGCACGCTCGATGTGAACGAGGTTACGCATCGGTTTAACAAGGGACAGGTCGGGCTCGATGGAGTTTCTTTTAGTGTCAGTCGGGGTGAACTCGTTTGCTTGATGGGTGCGAGTGGTTCGGGAAAAAGCACGCTCTTGAAGGTGCTGGCCGGCCAACTCCAGCCCACCAGCGGCGAAGTTATCCTCAACGGACAATCGCTTTTTCCGAACCTCGACCTTCTCAAGCACTACGTCAGTTACATGCCACAGCAAGACGCCTTCGACGAGCATCTCACTATCGGCGAGAATCTGCAGTTTGCGGCGGCAATACGCGCGCCGCACCTGTCGCGGCGTGATCGCACGCGGCGCCTGGAGGCAAAACTGATCGAGCTCGGCCTCGGCGAACGCCGGGACGCAGTCGTGGGCAGCGCGGAGAGCAAAACGTTGAGCGGCGGCGAGCGCAAACGCCTCAACGTCGGTGTCGATATGATCGGCATGTCGGACGTTTATCTTTTCGATGAACCAACTTCCGGCCTCTCCTCGAAGGACTCCGAGCACGTCATGGAGATCATCCGCGGAATGGCGCACAACAAGATCATTATTGTCAGCATTCACCAGCCCAGCTCCAAAATCTTCCAGATGTTCCACAAAGCGATCCTTCTCGACAAAGGAGGACGGCTTGTCTTTTTCGGCACGCCCTCGGACATGCTTCGCTATTTTGCCGAAGCGGAACACCAGCATCAGTTCGGCGCCGAGCTGGGCGCCTGTCCTTCCTGCGGAACGACCCGACCTGAGTTTATTTTTGACGTCTTGGAAACGCCGCTGCGCGATTTAAGCGGTGACATTATTTACGAGGAAAACAGTCGTGGCCAGTTGGTCGCAGCGCGCCGTTATTCGCCGGAATTCTGGCGCGACAAGTACGAAGCATTTCGATTAATCCAAGACGTCAAACAAGTTTCCTTGCGCAACGAGCCGACTGGGCCGTTACCTGCTGCGCCCGCCGAAAAGAAGCGCCTGCCAATTCGCTGGCACGACGAATGGACGCAATTTCGCACGCTGCTGCGTCGCGCATTCATAAGCAAACTGCGCAATCGCGCCAACCTTGTCATCACCATCGGCGTTTCGCCCGTGCTCGCGTTACTCATCGCAACCATTCTGCGCTATTCAGAAAGCGGCACATACGATTTTGCGTCCGCTTATCACATTCCGACGTTTTTGTTCCTTGGCCTGATCGTTGCGATGTTTCTTGGGTTGACCAACAGCGTGGACGATATCATTCGCGACCGCCCCGTGCTGCAACGGGAGCGCAACCTCAACGTTCGCCTGTCGTATTACGTTTTCTCAAAGACGGTGACCCTTGGTGTATTTGCTCTGATCCAGTGCGTGCTTTTTGTCCTGATCGGAAATTACGTCCTCCAAATCCGCGGGATGTTTTGGATTTACCTGGGAATCATGCTCATGACGGCACTGGGTGGTGTGTCCCTTGGTCTGGTGATTTCTTCGCTCGTTGCCGATCCGAAAACGGCGGCCAACATCGTCCCGCTCGTCTTGATTCCGCAGATTATCATGGGCGGAGCCCTCATCAAGTATGAGGACATGAACCGGAATCTCGCTCTGGTTTATACACTCTCGCATTGGTTCTCCGAACATCCGAGCATGGATCAAAGCAAGAAGATGGAGAGCAAGCTGGAAGTGCCATTTGTTTGTCAATTTATCGCCATGCGTTGGTCGTACGAAGAGATTGTTCTCGCGCAAGCCAAGCTCAACCCGCTGACGCGCCGGCAAGATCGAGCCAGCAGCGAAATTCAAAGACTCGCGCACAAAGCGAGCACGCCTGAGGAGCGCAAGCGCCTGGACGACTTGAAGGAAGTTTTGGCATTGCTCTCCGGTCTCGAAGGACATTCCGTGAAGGAGATCGATCGCTATCTCAAACTAGTCGACCCTGTCCTCGCCGGGAAACAGAAGTTCGATCGCACACTCTTCCGAGACGCAAATGGTCCGGTCACGGCCGAGCAGATTTATGTAAATCAGAAGGTGTCTGATCTGATCTCAAACGCCGAGATGGAGCAAAGTGATTATCGCCGCGGCAATCGGCCCAACGTCTTCTTCGGCGCGCAAAAACAATATTTAGGGATAAAAATTGGCGCATTTGTCTTTAACACGACAGTTCTGATCGCATCAACGCTTGGACTGCTCGCGCTCATTCATTGGATTTTGCGAAGGCAACTCGAAGTACGCAGGAACTAGCGTTGTCCAGCAGTCATCCTAAGCGCTGTAGACGGCGAAGGACCTCACGTCCGGTGATGCGTTACTTAAATTTTGCTTGTGTGAAGCGGCGCGCAGCGGGAGGACCCTCGCTTCGCTCGGGATGACAAGCATGGCAATTGAGCGTAGAGAAGCGACCAACACGAAGATGGCCAAAAGAAAACGGACAACAACGCGCCTGATTGTGGCTGCGAGCGAGACCGATCCCGACATGTTGTACGCGACGAAGTTTTGGGCGCCGGATCCATTTATTTTCCTGGAGCGAAACGGCAGGCGCACACTTGTCCTGAGCGACCTGGAGATTGATCGGGGCCGCAAACAGGCCGACGCCGACGAGTTCGTTATGTTCAGCGAGCTCGAACGCGAAGTGCAGGGAAAATCCAGGAAGACGCCTCCATACGAAAAGGTTCTCGCGCATTTTTTGCGGAAACGCGGTGTAAGATCGGCGATTGTTCCCGCAGGTTTTCCGCTTCGCTATGCGGAGACGCTTGCCGCAAACAAAATCCGGGTCCGGGCAACCGACGGTCTGTTCTGGCCGGAACGTGAAGCGAAATCGGCCACGGAAATTGAACTGATGGGCCGTGCCTTGCGAATTACCGAAGCAGGACTCCGTCGTTCGATTGAAATTTTGAAAGCATCGAAACCTGACGCCAGGAAACGATTGCGCTGGAGCGGTAAACCAGTGACTTCCGAAATCCTCCGGGCAGAATTTGACTCCACGATTCTGCGTGCCGGTGGCGTTCCGACCGGGACGATCGTCGCCGGTGGCGATCAGGCATGTGATCCGCATGAGCGCGGATCGGGTGCTCTCTATGCGAACTCGCTCATCATTCTCGATGTTTTTCCGCGCGACGCGAAGACCGGCTATTTTGGCGACATGACTCGCACCGTCTTGCGGGGGCGCGCGAGCGAGGCGCAGCGCAAGCTTTGGGACACGGTGAAGGCTGGGCAGGCGCTGGCTTTGAAAAAGATCAAGGCGGGCGTGGATGGGATGGCGATTCACAAGGCAATTCAGCAATTCTTCGCAGACCGTGGTTTTCCGACGGAGATTCGCAAAGGCCGGCGAGTTGGATTTTTCCATGGGACGGGACACGGGTTGGGACTGGAGATCCACGAGCATCCCCGGTTACAAAAGGTTACGCTGAAAGAGCGACAAGTACTGACGGTTGAGCCCGGATTGTACTATCCTGGAGTGGGTGGCGTGCGTCTGGAAGATGTAGTCGTGGTCACAAAGACCGGCTGCAAGATTCTGTCCCGCTTTCCGAAACGGCTCGAAATCTGAGGTGGATCGGCCGCTCCGCCAGACGATGCTAAAACAGGTGCGGCTTTGCCGTCTTAATTCGCATCAAGCAGTGGCTGCCCGATCCACTAATGAACGAAGCACGCGGTTGCGCGTCTAAGTTTCCTAGACACACTTAAGACAGGCATGTTTTATCCTTTCGGTTTCGGCGGCTCCAGTTGGCTGCTGTACATAGGCGTCCCGCTGATTATCGGGCTCTGGGCACAGTTTCGTGTCAGTAACGCATTTCGAAAATGGGGCGAGGTGCGCGCGGCCTCAAACATCACCGGCGCGGAGTGTGCCCGCGAAATCCTGCAGGCGGCCCAAATTCACGATGTCGAGGTTGTTGAGACGAACGATTTTCTTGGGGACCATTATGATCCAAGGGACAAGAAGCTGCACTTGTCCAACGGCGTCTATCACACGCCCTCGGTTGCGGCTGTCGGCATCGCTGCGCATGAAACTGGTCATGCCATTCAACACGCAAAAGCTTATGCGCCACTCAAGTGGCGAATGGCCATCGTGCCGGTCACAATGGTCGCGTCGCAAATGCTGCCCTTTGTGATCATCGGCGGGCTCTTTTTTCACCTCACCGGTTTGATTACGCTGGGCATTTATTGCTATTTGATTTTACTTGTCTTCCAGCTGATCACGCTGCCAGTGGAATTCGACGCGTCGCGCCGCGCGAAAATCATCTTGCAGCAAATGGGAATTGTTAAGCCAGGGCCCGAAGTTGCCGGGGTAAACCAAGTGCTAAACGCGGCTGCACTCACTTACGTGGCTGCATTTATTGCGGCACTGGGCAATTTGCTCTGGTTGATGTCAATTCGTGACAGGCGCTAATCGAGCGCGCTGTTAAAGAAAATGAGTTCTTCAATCGCCCTGCCCGCCAACGGAGGGATTCGCGTCGGCGAACCTGCTCGCCGGATTTCCGATTTGTTATCGTCCGGTCTCGGCGCTCGTGCTAAATCTAAGCAGAAGGCGATGAACCAGCCGAGAACCGACGAAGATCAGGAGTTGGTAGCGCGCACGCAATCTGGCGAGGCCACTGCGTTTGATCAACTTGTGGTCAAATACACTCCGCGCCTTTACGGGTTGGTTTACAATATGACCTCCAACCACGAGGACACGAACGATCTCCTGCAGGATATTTTTTCCAAGGCCTACAAAGCGATCCGGGGGTTTCGCGGCAAATCGTCCTTTTATACCTGGATTCATTCGATAGCGGTAAACATGACCCTGAACTTTCTTAAGAAGCGAGGCCGGCGTTTTCAACTGAGTTTGGATGACGTCGATGCCGGCGTTCAAAATGACAAGGAGTTCATGGAATTGACGGCGACGAGCAGTCCCGTGCGGGAAGCAGACCTGTCTGAGCTGCAGCGAAGATTGAACGAGGCCATGATGAAATTGTCTGATGAACACAGAGCCGTGGTGACCATGTTCCATATTCAGGGAATGCCCCATGCGGAGATTAGTAAAATCTTGCGTGTTTCAGAAGGAACGGTACGTTCCAGGCTCTTCTACGCGAATCGGCAACTGCAGAATTACCTGGACGAGTTTCGGAAAAACCCTGTTTCTTAACCGGCGCTGAAATGGACGAATTCAACGACAACGAAATCGCGAGGCTACTTCGGTTGAAGCGCTACGAGCAACCCCCACCTGGCTATTTCGAAAATTTTCTTCACGAGTTTCATCGCCGGCAGCGTGATGAATTGCTTCGCCAGCCGCTTTGGCGGATCTGCTGGGAACGCGCTCACGATTTCATGTTCCGATTGGATGTTCGGTCCCTGGCTTCTTATCCTGCGGCTGTCGCGGCAGTCCTGGTATGCGCCGCAGTCATTTCATTGAAGATTTATCAGGAGCCACAGGCGTCCAACGTCGCTCTCCAGAGTCCCTCGGCGTTATCCGAGGCGGCGAATAGTGATGGCGAATGGACGCTTGCGTCTCCGGTGGCCACGCGGATTTTCCGGACGCAACCGCTTCGTAGCCTTGATCAGAGCGCCCAGACTCACACCCGCGGTCGCGGGATCCCGCCACGTTACGTGCTCGATAGCGTCCCCGTGAGTTATGTGTCGAGTTTCAGATTTTAGTTGCGCAACGGGGTGGCCCTCGCGGGCTCGGTTCGCGTCAATCTGCCGACTCAGCCTCGCGATGGGGTTTTCGTTTGTCGCGGTTCCTCTTTTTTACGCTCAAGAGCCAACCGCTATTACGCTTAGCCAGCAGGTTAAAGACCTCTTTCGGCGGATGGCCAACGCGGTGGTTAAGATTCACGGAGTTGACGAGCACTGTGAAATTGCAGGCACCGGATTTTTCATCGATCCCACCGGGACCCTTTACACAGCATACACGGTCGGCGGTGAAGCGGACAATTTCACGATTGAATTTAATGGTAAGAAATATCCAGCGCGCCAGCTTTTGGCAGATATCCGCAGTGGGACGGCGATATTGAAAATAGACGCAGTCACTCCGGCGTTGCCGATTGGAAAATCCGAGGAGCTGGAGGTGGCAACGCCTGTCGTCTCGATTGGTTATCCCCTGGATTTGCCCAAGACCCCGAGCTTTGGCATGGTCGCGGGGTTCGATCGAAAATATCTCGGCCGCTACTTTTCGACCACTCACCTTCGCCTGAATCTGCCAACGCAGCGGGGCGAAGCCGGTGCGCCGCTCTTAAACATGAAAGGGGAGGTGGTTGGCATTGTGGTGAGCAGTCTCGAAAACAACTCTTCGTGTTATGCCGTGCCAATTGAGGTGGCGGAGAAAATCCGCAGCGACTTTGTCCGTTTCGGTGAGGCCCGCCACGGCTGGGTTGGGATCAATGTATCCGAGGCGCCTGCGCCGGTAGAGGGTTCGCGAGCGGAAATGACCGAGATCATGGAGGCTACGCCGGCGGCCAACTCCGGAGTAAAACCGGGCGACATTCTGCTGCAAGTGGGACGAACCAAAGTAACTCAACCGGAAGATGTGCTGGATGCTTCGTTCTATATTACTGCCGGCGACACGGTCCCGATTACTGTGGTGCGTGACGGCAAAAAACTCACCTTTAATGTGCAGGCTGAAATTCATCCAGCCAGCGAACGCAGGCCGTTAATTGCCTCGCCCACCATAAACCGCGCCATTCCGCTCAAGCTCGATTCTGAAGGACGGCGCACGCCTTAACAGCTGAGCTAACTCGGAAGGAAAATTAGCCCCTCTCTTGCCTCGTGCAATGACCAGTCGAGGACGCGATGTTCAGATCATTTTTCGAAACTCCGCGTCATCGATAATCCGGACGCCGAGTTCTCTCGCCTTATCGAACTTGCTGCCCGGCTCCGCGCCGGCCAGCAGGTAATCGGTCTTCTTGCTAACGCTGCTGGTCACGTGTCCACCGAGCGCTTCGATTTTTTCCGTCGCTTCTTCCCGTGTCATCGAAGGCAGCGTTCCGGTCAGAACAAAAGTTTTTCCGGCCAGCGATAATTCCGTTGCTTTTTTCGCCGAAACTTTTTGGCTTTTCGGCTGGATATTCAGTTTCTCTAATCGCAGCAAAATTCTTCTTCCAGTCGGCGTCGCGAAAAAATCAACGACACTTTTCGCCACCACTGGCCCTAGCTCTGTGACAATTCCGTTTTGTTTCACATGCTTGGCCTTTGACGGCTTCGCAAATCCAACCTTGATCAACCGGTTCCTGATTTCGGCGAGATCGTTTCTCAATACCCGACACGTCTCCGGATCCTTGCGTCGGAGCTCCTTTGCTTGTTTCTTCTTCTTCTCGTAATCTGCGATGTCCCGAAGGTATGGTGAATTCGCGACGTTATTGAGTGTGCTGTGGAAGCGAGCAAGTTCCATAGCGGTCGTTTTTCCCACATCGGGGATCGCAAGAGCGTAAAGCCAGCGCGAGAGCGGCAAAGTTCTCGCGCGCTCGATTGCCTGGATGGCTTTGGTCGCATTTTTCTCACCGAAAATGCGCGGCGCTTCTTGGCTGCCGAGATTCAATTTAGCAAGTTGATCGGTTTTTAGTTCAAACAGATCGAGCGGCTCGCGGATGAGCCCGCGCTCGACCAATTTGTCCGCCACAACGCCGCCAATGCTTTCGATGTCGAGTGCGCCGCGCGCCGCGAAAAATTCCACGTGTCGCGTCGTTTGTGCGGGACACTGAAGATTTTCGCAGCGCCAGGCGACGAACTGCGGATCGCGTCGGACCGGACCACCGCACGTCGGACATTTGCCGTGGATGTGCTTGAGAAAATCAAACGGCGCGGCGCCACGCGGGCGTTTCGATTTCACAACCTCAACCACGGCGGGAATTACTTCGCCGGCTTTCTCGATCACAACAGTGTCACCGATTCGGATGTCTTTGCGTCTGATTTCGTCTTCGTTGTGCAACGTCGCGCGGCCCACGGTGCTGCCGCTTACCAAGACCGGTTCGAGCACAGCGACTGGCGTCAGAATTCCAGTCCGTCCAACCTGAATGACAATGTCCTTCAAGCGCGTCTCCACGCGTTCGGCTGCGTATTTGTAGGCGATCGCCCAGCGCGGCGATTTTGCGGTAAACCCAAGCCGCTCGCGTTGCGTAAATGAATTGACTTTTACTACCGCGCCATCGGTTTGATACGCAAACTTGTGACGGATCCCATCCAACTCGTGAATCGCATCCAAAATTTCCTCGACTGAATCCGCGAGCCACCAGCGCTCGGCACCCGGCAAGCTCAGCTTCTTCAGCAGCGGAAAAATTTCAGAGTGAAGACCGACATCCACTCCTTCGGTTGCTCCTGTTCCGTAAAGCACGATACCAAGCGGGCGTTTCGCCACGATCGCTGGGTCGAGTTGCTTCAGCGAACCGGCCGCAGCGTTGCGGGGATTTGCAAACGGCGGCAGGCCTTGCTTCTTGCGTTCGTCGTTAAGTTTTTCGAAGCCTTTCCTGTCCATGTAAACTTCACCGCGCACTTCCAGAAGTTTTGGCGCCGCATCGCGCAGGCGCTCCGGCACCGAGCGAATGGTCCGGATATTTTGCGTGATATTGTCACCCACATTGCCATCTCCGCGGGTCGCCGCCTGGCGCAGCTTGCCGTTCTCGTAAATGAGCGAAACCGCGACGCCGTCCACTTTTGGCTCGATCACGACGGGGATTTTTTCATCAGGTAAGAGCCGCCGGATGCGGGCGTAAAAATTTTTCACTTCCTCTTCCGAATAAGTGTTATCGAGGCTGAGCATCGGGATGAGATGCGCGACCTGCTCGAAGGCTTGTAACGGCCTTCCGCCGACGCGCTGCGTCGGTGAATCCGGCGCAACAAGATCTGGGAATTGCGTCTCGAGATCGACAAGTTCCTTATAGAGCCGATCGTATTCGCGATCGCTGATGATCGGCGCGGCTTCTTCGTAGTAGAGCTGATCGTGCTTGCGGATTTGCTCTTGCAGCTGCTCAATTCGCTTTGCGACTTGCTTCTCGTCCACTGTCATTCTGCACGATACGAGCGCGCCAAATCTCGGCAATTCGCGCACCCGTTGTAGCGCAAGCGCTTCGCTTGCCCGGGCGATGAACGCTCACTAAGAGAAAAACTCGCTCGCGGCAGGCGGAGCGCCTGCCCTACAATACGGAACTGTGAAACCCGGCGAACGTATCCTCGGGGTCGAAGGAGGCGGCACAAAAACCGCATGGGTGCTTGTTGAACGACGTGTAGCCGAGGGCGCTGACCCCGGCTCGCAATGGGCGATTCTCGACCAGGGGAGACTGCCGCCATCGAATTTTCGCCTGATTACGCGGGAACGGTTGCGCGCCATCCTCGATGAATTGCCGAAGGAAATTGATCGAGCCGGAATTTTTCTGGCTGGCTGCGGTCCTGGCGAAGATCAACAATCACTCTCCAGTCTTTGCGCGGAAATTTGGCCGGCAACGAAAATCGTCACGGGAAACGATCGCGATTGTGGGCTCGCCGCGGCGCTTGGAAGCGGCGAGGGGATTGTAGTCAATGCCGGGAGCGGCTCGTCTGTTACGGGCCGACGCGGCGACCGGATCGAGAAGGCCGGCGGTTGGGGACACATCCTCGGAGACGCCGGCGGCGGTTACTTTATCGTCATTCAGGCGCTGCGTTTTATCTTGCGGGAATACGATCTGCGGCGCGGCGAAGGGCAATTCGCTGCGAAAATTCTGCAAGCACTTTCGTTGAACAATTTTGACGAACTCGTCCGGTGGGCGCAAACGGCAGACAAAATGGAGATCGCAATGCTCGCACCGGCCGTTTTCGAAACGGCCGCGAGCGGTGACACCCATGTTATCGAGATCATTGAAAGCGGGGCGCAGGTCCTGAGCGAATACACCGAAGCGGTCGCATCCCGTCTGCAAATGCTTGCGCCAAAAGTCGTGTTGATGGGCGGTCTTTTTCATCGCGCCTCCCTCTACACGCACTCATTTCGACGCAGGCTGAAGAAGAATCTTCCAGATGCTCGTGTCGCAACCGCGGAGCGATCGGCCGAGCTTGGCGCGGCCTGGCTTGCGGCGGCGATCGGCGATGACGTCACCTTTCAGGCCAAGCTTTCTCCGAGCGAGATCGACGATCTGGCTGTCGCGATTACCGAACAACGCAACCCACGTTCGGAGAACTTGGAAAAAATGAGCACGCGAGAACTGGTCGAGCTTTTTGTCGACGAAGAAAAATTTGTGCAGGACGCGCTGCGCGGGGCGATCGGCGCGCTGACGCACGCAACAGAAATTGCAACTGAATCGCTGCGAAATGGCGGCCGCATGTTTTATGTCGGCGCCGGCAGCAGCGGGCGCATCGGCTTTCTGGATGCGAGTGAACTCCCGCCGACCTTTGGAGTGTCGCCTGATCTTGTGCAGGGAGTAATCGCGGGCGGCGCGACTGCGATTTATCGCAGCGTCGAAGGAGCGGAAGACGAGGAAAGCACAGGCGCGCTGGCAATGAACGAGAGAGGAATCAACAACAGGGACGTCGTTATTGGCATCACAGCCAGCGGGCGAACGCCCTTTGTTCTCGGTGCAATTGGGCGGGCAAAATCGTTAGGGGCGACGACCGTTCTGCTCACGTGCAATCCCGCGCGGTCGCAAAATACAAATGCCGATCTTGAAATTCATCTAGCTGTTGGGCCTGAGCTCTTGACCGGATCGACAAGGTTGAAAGCAGGGACGGCAACGAAAACTGCGCTTAACATCATTAGCACTGGCGCGATGGTCGCGCTCGGGAACGTCCGCGGCAATTTGATGATCGATCTGCATGCCGCGAGCGTAAAATTGCGTGATCGCGCGGCGAGAGTGGTCGCCGGACTGGCAAGATGCGATTACCATTCCGCCCGGAACATGCTGGAGGCAGCTGACTGGAATCTGCGTGCAGTCGTGGACAAGCTCTAGACAGCGCCTTCGATTCTGGTCCAGACCGGTCGCATTCGGGAACTACAGAATTCGGTTCGAAGCAAAATGTTCACAGAATCTTTGATTTCGATAAGCGCAACGCAAGCACTTGGCACGATGACTTAACCGAAAGGAAACTCATGCTCTGGACAATATTTGTTATCTTGCTGGTGCTCTGGCTGCTTGGATTGGTCAGCTCCTACACATTGGGCGGATTCATTCATCTCCTGCTCGTTATTGCGATTGTGATTCTGATCATCAACTTGATCCAAGGCCGGCGTCCGTTGTAAATTCGTGGCAATGAAACCGGCCGCGATCGTCGGCATCGTTCTCATCGTCATCGGCATCATCGGCTTCGCTTATGGTGGCCTGGGTTGGACGACCGAGAAAAAGGACGCGCAACTAGGTCCTCTTCAAATTACTCACAAGGAGAGTCACGGAATCGATTTTCCGCCAATCGCCAGTGGAATTTGTCTTGTGGGCGGAGTTGTCCTTGTGATTGTGGGCAGCCGAAAAAGCTGACCAGCTGCTAACCGCCGGCTTTCAGTACGGCGAACGTCTTACTCCCTTTGCGGTCGAGATAGAGGAGGACGCCGCGTGTTGGATCAGCTTTAGCGAGCGCTTCGCGAAATGATTGCACATTCGTTACCGGTTTACCGTCAACTTCCGTGATGATGTCTTCGCGTTGAATGTCTTGTTGCGCGGCCAGACTGTTGTCCGCTACGTCGGTCACAATGACCCCATGCTGAACAGCGAGATGAAGGCGTTCGGCAACGTCCTTTGTCAATTCCTGCACCTGCAAGCCAAACTTGCCCGTATCTTGCTCTCTCGGTCGAGGGGGTTGGATCGACTCATTTGACGCCCGCGCAATCTCATTTGGCAATTCACCAGTCTTAACCGGCACTTTGACCGTCTGTCCTTTGCGCCAAACAGTCAGCTCTACATTTTGACCGATTTTCTTTTTCAAGATCTCATGTTGAAGCTGCGTGTCGGACGCAACCGGCGTTCCATCGACCTGAGTAATCACGTCGAAAGGACGCAGGTCGCTTCTCGATGCCGGGGCGTCTGCCTCGATCGTGCGGACCACCACGCCTTTGTCGGCCCCTTTGAATAGATCACGAATTGCAGGATCCTCGCCGAGCGTCTCGATGCGGATCCCTAGCCACGGTCGCACGATCTTGTGACCAGCGATCAGTTCGGTGCCGATCTCCTTTGCCATGTTAATCGGAATGGCGAAGCCCAGCCCGCGATTCATGCCGTTGATTAGCGTGTTCATACCAATCACTTTGCCGTCAATATCGCAAAGCGGACCGCCACTGTTGCCGGGATTGATCGACGCGTCCGTCTGCAAATAATCCGAGATGGAGTACCCGCCGGTGGAAAGTAATTTGTTGCGGCCCTTGCCGCTAACCACACCGTAAGTAAAGGTGTAATCGAGTTTGAACGGCGCGCCAATCGCAAACGCAAATTGGCCTACGCGCACAGCGTCGCTATCGCCCATTTGCACGACCGGCAAATCTTTTGCGTCGATCTTAATGACGGCGATATCGGTCTTTTCATCCGTGCCCATCACCCGGGCTGGAAAGTCGCGGCCATCTCTCAACCTCACTTCGATTTTATCGGCGCCTTCCACCACGTGAAAGTTGGTGAAGATATAACCATCTGGCCGAACGATGAAGCCGGAGCCTTCGCTTTGGATCGGTTGGAACCCGCCCGGATTTTGCCGCGGACTATTTTCGTCGGGTGGCCCTTGAAAGAACAGGTCATCCAATAGCGACTTTTCGGTGGCCTCGCTTTTCTTTGAAATCTTAATAATGACAACGCCTGGTGCCACGGTTTCGAAGACTTTTGCAAACGCATTGTTCAACTGATGGACGACGTCCTTGCCAGCTTCTGCCGCGGAAGGTGGCACCGTAGCAGTTGGGACGACCTCTGGCTGGGCTGCAAACGATGTAATGATTGCAGCGCTCAAGATCAAAATGGATAAACGCATTGCTTGGAACTTGGACAGCGCGGAACATGCAACGTTCAACTGGATACGTCCAATCCCGGGTTACTCAAAGGCGCTTTTGCGGTTCAATCGCAGCAGTACTACATTCCTTAGCGGAGCTCGGATAATTTTTGGCTCGACCCTGTTTATGCGTGCGTTCAAGAGGCGATTTGTCTTTGGGGCAGGCGTGGTGCTTTTGATATTGTTTTGGGCGATAGCGGTTGGTCCTGAGCCGCCTGCGCGCATTTCGATCTCGCCTGCGGAACTGGTTCGTGCCGTCACGATTCAGCGCGATGCGCTCATCGACTTGTGCTTGATTGAACACGTCGATCCAAACGGACGCGATGAGCAAGGGCGCACGCCACTGCTGATCGCAACATCGCAACAGGATTGGAAAACGGCGCGCCGGCTCATTGATGCTGGCGCACTGGTTGACCTCGCCGATAAGAACGGTTTCACAGCGTTAATGGCCGCCGCGATGCATGGCGATCTTGAGATGTTCCGCTTGCTTCTCGTGCGCACTGCCGATCTCCATGCAGAAGCGCAGACCAATGATGGGCGCGATCTTCTGGGATTTGCCCTCGACGGCGCGAATAAGGAGATCATCGAAACCGTAGTGGAGCGCTTACCGGCGGCATCGCAGTGGACAACCAGCACGCGGCGTGCTCTGACCGCAGCGCTGCAAGCGGGGAACAAGAACCAACTCCGATTGCTTCTTGCCAAACATTCAGTGCCTCCGACGCCTGAAGGCAAGAAGGTGCCGTTTCTTGCTTATGCCATCGCGGGAAACAACTCCTCTCTTTTTACCACACTTCTGACTTGTGGCGCCGATCCCAACACAATTCTGCCGTCGCACTGCGACAAGGACTTTCTGGCGCTGCTCTTATCGAAGGGCTTTCGGAGCTACGTGGAAGAAGACAGGAACCTTACTGTCATGATGCTTGCCGCCGGGCTTGGACAGGACGACTACCTGCGCGCTCTGCTCGATGCAGGTGCCAACCGGAGCCGACTCACGAGCCGGAACAAGATGTCTGCGTTGGATATTGCCGCAGAGACAGGTCACTGGCGCGCCGCACAAATTCTTCTCGGTGGCGGACCATCGCCGGATCGTTTGCGCCTCGAAATTTCTCTCGCTTTGCAACGGGTCGCCCTCGTTAAGAACGGCGTGCCGGTGTATCGCACGCAATGTTCGACTGGTCGACCAGGTTATTCGACCAAAAGGGGCGAATTTGTGGTTACCAATAAGGAACGATACCATCGATCCACCATCTACCATGTGGACATGCCATATTTCATGCGATTGAGTTGTCTTGATTTTGGAATGCACGCGGGCTACGTGCCGAATCGTCCTGTATCACACGGCTGCATTCGGTTGCCGGAGGAAGCCGCTCGCAAATTCTTCTCCGAAATTCCGGTCGGCACGCTCGTAACCGTGCAATAAAGATGCGCTGCTGTAACTCCGGCCGCTGACCGCCGAGGGTCTGGATGAAACCTTTGATCTTGTTTGCTCCCGGAGCAGGCGCGCCTTCATCGCATCCCTGGATGCAAGATTGGAAAAAGCGTTTGTCTGAAATCGGCGCGGTCGAAACTTTCGATTACGACTACATGCGCGAGGGCCGAAGACGACCTGATCCCTTGCCACGATTGATCGCCGCGCATCGAATAGCATTAAACCGCGCGCGAGATCGACATCGACCTGAATCAATGATCTTGGTCGGCAAGAGCATGGGCGGCCGCGTTGGTTGTCATGTATCACTCGAAGAAAAGGTGGACGGATTAGTTTGCCTTGGATATCCGCTCTGTGCGATGGGTGACTGGACAAAACTCCGCAATGAAGTGTTGCGCGCTCTGACCGCGCCGATCCTGTTTGTTCAAGGCACCCGCGACTCGCTTTGCCCGCTGGACCTTTTGGAGCGCGTTCGAGCCGAAATGAAAGCCCCAAACTTCTTGCATGTCGTTGAAAGCGGCGATCATTCTTTGCGCGTGCCCAAACGCGAGCTTGAAAAAGCAGTGGAGACGCAGTGTGGTATCGATGAAAGAATCCTCAAAGCCATCGCTGGATTTGTTGATCAAGGAGCCGTCAGTGCAGGCTAGGTGAATGATGCGAAAGGCCGGTCACCCTTCCATCCGCTCCGATCAGGTCGAGCCTGTCAAAGTCAATACTGGCGACCGGGAGGCGCTATCTACGTAATTCGTGTCGCGAGACAATCATTCGCGCGAACTGGACCATGGCAGCGATGAGCTGAAGAACGATCCCGGTGAAGAAAGGCCAGAACGCGCCGAGCAAGACGGCGTTATACAATTGTAACAGCGTCGCTGCCGTTCCGAGAGTCGTGAACAGAAAAAAGATGAAGTTGGCAGGCGCGCCCTGCGACCGCTGTAGAGCGAAGCGCCGAAAAGCAGTCATCGTTGTGATAGCGAATGGTACGAAAACGACGAACGCAATACAGCTGCACCACCTCCAGACTCCTGTTAGGGCAGGTTCAATGGTGAGGAACACCAGCGCAATCGTGCAAAGACCAAGCGGCAGGATTGAATTGGCGAGCAAAAGTCGCAGCCGAAATTTGTCGAGTGTTGACCATTCGTGTACGGATTCGCGGCGAAAGGCGACTACCACGCCGGCAAAACCGGCAAGCGCGACGGCAATTTGCGCCGCCGTGCTAAGAGCTTCACCCGGTTCCATCGATCGTCACTTCATCATTCCCTGGCAAATTGCGGAAGAACTATTTTTCAGATGGCGGCTACGTCAGCACTACTTTGCAAACACACGAGCTTTCAATAATCTTTCGCCTACAACTACACGAAAGGACTAACAAACCATGGCTACTTACGTCGCGCTGATTCAGTTCACAGAGCAAGGTATTCGAAACATCAAGGACACAGTCAAACGCGCAGACGCTGCGGCGGCGGAGGCGGAGAAAATGGATATAAAGATCGTCGAGGAATTCTGGACGATGGGCGCTTACGACGTTGTTGTAGTGGTTGAGGCGCCCAATGATGAGACCATTAGCGCCTTCACGCTCAAGATCGGCTCATTGGGCAACGTCAAGAGTCACACGTTGCATGCCTTTCGCCGGGAAGAAATGGAAGGTATTCTGGCGAAGATCAAATAGCGGCCTGCCTTATCGCGCGGTTTGGTAATCAGGTTATACGAAAGCGTTCCATTAGTTGCTCCCGGGCTTCCATGGCAAGCCTGGGATTAAGGCGGCTGAGCACTTTTTCGCGGCGCTCCGGGTCCATGGCTGCCAGCTCGCGCACGAGTTTATTGCGCGTTTTCCATTTCGCGTAACGGCTCCAGCCTACGCCTAACGCGAGGAGTGCGGATATTATCCAAACGGCAATGTCTCTTTCGGCGATCATGGACAGCAGCCAGCGACCATCCGCACCTCGGCTCGACATTGGACGAGTCGGTCTGGCTGGCGGACACGGCTGGCACTAGATTGAATTTAAGGGCGACGGAAAGTTGAGCAAGTGGACGGCTCAATCGAGAAGAAAGGCCATGCTTGCGGCGGCGACCACATCGTGTGATCGCAGGATATGTATGTGGTAGAGCTTGATCAATCGAAACGGCTTTTGGTGATCAGCGCCGCGCAGAGTGTCACGGCAGAGCAGGCGCGCCAAGCCGCCGATCAGGTGCGCGAGCTATTGCAAGGCGTCACGCCCGGGTTCCGAGTGCTGGCGGATTATCGATGGTTAGAGTCAATGCAGCCTGCCACGGCGCGTCACGTCGCTGAAATCATGGACGCGCTTGCCGAAAAACAAGTCGCCTCGGTGACAAGAGTGATGCCCGATCCGCATAAGGATATCGGTCTAAATATTCTCTCGCAATTCCATTACGGTCCCGAAGTTAAGGTCGCGACGTTCCAGACGCTGGCTGATGGGCTGCAAAGCCTCGTGGAGGGATGAAGTCGGAGATCCGTCGTCCCGCCTACGCTCAAGGCCCCGACTGGAGTAATAGCCGGCAACCGCCTGCGGCCTGTCAGAGGAGGTCAGGGGCTACAAGTTGCGACCGATGGCTGCGGCGACAGCGCGTAGCCGCGGAACGAGCTCGTCAAAAATCGTTGGCAACAACGCTTGATCACCGTCGCTCTTAGCCAGATCGGGGGAATCATGCACTTCGATCATGAGCGCATCCGCACCGGCGGCGAGGGCAGCGAGGGACATCTGTGGAACAAACTCGCGCAGACCGATCGCGTGTGTTGGATCGACAATGACCGGCAGATGTGTTTTGGCCTTTAGAAGCGGGACGGCGCTTAAATCGAGCGTGTAGCGTGCAGCGGTCTCGAACGTGCGGATGCCGCGCTCGCAGAGAATCACGTTCATGTTGCCTTCGCTGAGGATGTATTCCGCGCTCATGATCAAGTCATTGATCGTGGCGCTGAAACCGCGTTTGAGCAGAACAGGCAGTCTGCTGCGTCCCACTTCCTTCAACAGAGAGAAATTCTGCATGTTTCGGGTGCCGACCTGAAGACAATCCGCGTATTTTTCGATAACGGAAAGGTCGCGCGCGTCCATGATTTCTGTGATCACAGGCAGACCGCTTTCGGCCCGCGCTTCAGCGAGAAACCGGAGCCCATCTTCGCGTAATCCTTGAAAACTGTAGGGGGATGTGCGCGGCTTGAACGCGCCGCCGCGCAAAATTTTTGCGCCAGATTTTTTTACGATCCTCGCGATCGAAAGAATTTGCTCTCTGCTCTCGACCGAGCATGGACCGGAAATGAGAACGACATCTTCTTCTCCGCCCACTGGGACGCTACCAACCAGGACGGTTGATGCCCCGCGCGAATCGCGCGCGGCTAGCTTGTACGCCTTCGACACCGGCACAATTGCTTCCACGCCGGCCATGGTGGCGATCGGCTTCTCCCGCAGAAGCGCCTCAGGCCCAATCACGCCGATGATTACGCGCGTGGCGCCGCGGCTGATTTGAGCATCGAGCCCGAACTCGCGCACGCGCCTGACGATCCGGGCGATCTGCTCCTCAGTGGCCTTCGGTTGCGTGATGATGATCATATGTCCCCCGGCGGAATCATGAGAATGCCGCCGCCGCGAATTTTCTGCAAGCCCAGATACTGATGCCTCCCCCGACGAAACTAATTGGTTATTGTGACGGGGGTCCCGACTGACACCGACTTGAAAAAGTTTTCGGCCATGAATTCGGGCATTCGAATGCAGCCATGAGATGCGGGGTAGCCCGGCAAATAACCTGCGTGCAATCCTGTCCCGGCGACAATGCGCATAAAATACGGCATCGGCGTGCCCCGAAAGTGGCTACCCTTTGGTTTTGGGTCCTTGGTGACATCGATATTGGGTACGACCACGTTCCCCGCTGAATCAACATAATCGCCGAATAAGCTGGAAGCGTGATTGACGTCTTTCTGGATGATCGAAAAGCGTCCGGACGGCGTGTTTAGCCCTTCCCGGCCAGTTGAAAGTTGGGAGACACCAACGAGGACACCGCTCTTGTAAAAATAGGCGCGCTGTTCTCTGAGACTGATCGTGATAGAGGGTTTTCCACTAACGCTGTCTCCGTCCCAGTAGGAGACGTTATCTTGTGGCGGACCGCCCGGAGCATTGCCGTAAACGCCACCCAAATATTGAGTCCTGGCCGAAAAACGGGGGTCTTCGCCGCAACCAGCCGCAAAAATGAGGACAGCCATGTAGAATACGACCTGCAAACTGCCACGAGATGAACGAAGCATACGCATTTTGGGACCGACTTTTAATGCGCAAGCAATGAAAAAAGTCAAGGCCGAGCAATGGCTCAGAGACTCAAGAAGTCCGAGTAAAGGGCTCGGTTTGCAGCAGCGTGGACGCGCTTGAATTGCAAGTCCCTTTAATGCAAACTTCCCCAGCGTCGTCCCCCGAGCCATCAATTCCACATTCTTCATGCCAACCTACGAGTATGCTTGTCAGAAGTGCGGCCAGAATTTTGAGGCATTCCAGTCAATGCGCGATAAAGCATTTCAGGAATGTCCAAAAGAACTTTGCCGGTTGCCAAAGTGGGGACACGGAAAGGTGAAGCGCCTGCTCGGCACAGGGGCGGGTCTCATCTTCAAAGGGTCGGGTTTTTACATCACAGATTATCGAAGCGATTCGTACAAAGAAGCGGCGAAAAAGGAGTCGCCCGCGACGCAAAAGGCCGGAGAAAAGCCAAGCACGCCAAAAGAGGCAGCTACGAAAAGTGCTTCACCTGCTTCCACAAAAAAACTGGGAAAAGAATCTGCCGGGTGATTTTAGAATATGGCAGGCTCGGCGCGCTGCCGACGACGCTCAAGCTTTCAGGCAGGGCGATAGCCCCAGTACGTCGCAAATGCGTTTGCGAGGTCGCCGACAATAAGAGACCGGCGGTTCGCCCTTGCGCCCTGCGAAATCCGCCGGTCAATCAAATCGAAATAACTCACTGCTGGCTTAACTGATTCTCATTGCCCGAAGGGGGAGTGCCGATCGGTCAGCCTACATCTCCATGGTCACGCTCGTAGGCTCGAATTGCGGCGCGCGTCTGGGGGCCCAAGACCCCGTCAATACTGCCGCGATAATAGCCA
>Ga0105249_10000611_pt1 | contig 32583 bp, 40 predicted proteins | sample KBSS44metaG_FD_81522 | JGI IMG/M metagenome (GOLD analysis project Ga0105249, IMG submission 81522) | Switchgrass rhizosphere microbial communities from Kellogg Biological Station, Michigan, USA - KBS S4-4 metaG | ecosystem: Host-associated > Plants > Roots > Rhizosphere > Soil | place...
GTTTTCTCTTTAATTACACTATAATGAAACCATTTCGCTCCCAGGTATTGACTTCCCTCATGCACCAGTTCCCATTCATTGTTATACAAGAATTTTGTACGATACATTGGCATGACAACCTTTGCTACATGCCCAAGTTTGTTTTGATATTTTGGTAATGATCCTACCACATCACCAAGACCGCCGGCCTTGGCCACCGGGTAACATTCCGCCGATATATGAATTATTTCCATAAATAAATTATTATGACCTTAACCCGATTCTATAGCCTCTGGCAGCATAAAATAAAATATAAACATAACAAGGCAAAATAATCCAATAAGCAACCTGCCTGTTACTGGTATCTGCTAATGCCCCGTAAACAAGTGGAAGAAGGGCACCACCCGCCACTCCCATAATGAGAAGAGCCGAACCAGTTTTTGTAAAACGGCCAAGTTTATTGATCGCCAACGGCCAGATCGATGGCCACATTAAGGCATGAGCAAAACTGAGAAGTATAATAAATCCTATCGAAATCCAACCCGTATTCATCAAAGCAAGGATCGTAAATATGAATCCCAATGCTGCGCATATAATCAGTGCTATTCTCTGAGAAAGATATTTTGGAATAAGAATTATTCCAAGCAGATAACCTGCAGTTAGTGCAATAAGACTGTATATTGCAAATTTACCAGCCGTATTCAGATCGAAACCCTGGTATTGGCCATATAAAGAAAGTGTATCAATGGCTACGACTTCAACTCCTACGTAAACAAAAATGCAAAGCACTCCAAGCATCAGGTATGGAAATTGTAATACTGAAGTGCGGCCTTTAAGATTATTCTCTTCATCTGGCTTTGTTATTTCATGTTCAGGATTTACTTCCGGCAAATGTGCTTTTTGAATCATTATGGCCAATCCTGTCAGCACAATGGCCATTACTATATATGGAATTATCAGCCGGGAAGCCAAGACATCCAACTCAACAGCCAATTCACTTCCTGACAATGATTCGATTTTTTTTGAAAGAGTTTGTGTATCGCTGAAGAGTAAATTATTTAAAACAAAAATTCCAATCATGCCTGCTACCTTATTGCAAATACCCATTATGCTTATACGCTTTGCTGCACTTTCAATCGGGCCCAAAATAGTAATGTAGGGATTGGATGCTGTTTGTAGTAAAGTTAACCCTGCCCCTTGAGTGAAAAGGCCGATAAGAAACACAGGAAATAATCTTGTTTGTGCTGCAGGGATAAAAATCAGTGACCCTACAGCCATTGTAAGTAAACCTATCGACATTCCTTTTGTGAATCCTGTTCTTCTTAATATGGCGGATGCAGGAATGGCCATCAAGGTATAAGAGATATAAAAAGCCAGTGTCACAAAATACGCCTGGAAATTTGTCAGGTGACATACTTGTTTCAGGAATGGAATAAGTACGCTGTTAAGCCATGTTACAAAACCAAAAATGAAAAACAGTCTTACAACTATACTGATGGCAAAATTGTAATTCTTTTTGTTATTCATAACTTGTCCTATCATTATTTTTGAATTTTAATTAAACATACCTGAAATTTTTCAAATCTATGTTGTAGAGGTAAGTTTTTTGCAGCCAGAAGATAAAGAACAATTTCGCTAACAAAAATTGTTTATTTTCATCACCTGATTATTCACCAAAACGATTGCACTATGGCAACAGCAATGGGACCTTCCAAACCAATAGCACCATCTTCTACTGGTTTTATTCCGACAAATTATGGAGCTCTTAGTACTTTAGTTCTTGTATTTTTTTTCTGGGGATTTATTGCGTCCGGTAATAGCGTATTCATCCCTTTCTGTAAACATTACTTTCATCTTGACCAGTTTCAAAGCCAGTTAGTCGACTTTGCTTTTTATACAGCTTATTACATCGGGGCTTTAGTCCTTTTTATGTATGGAGCTTTCGGTGGAAAAGATCTTGTTGCCAAGTGGGGGTATAAAAGAAGTATAGTATATGGGTTACTATTTTCTGCTGTAGGAGCCGCTGCTATGATTATTGCAGTAAATGCAAACACTTTTGCAGGAATGCTGGCTGGTCTTTTTATAGTTGCTCTTGGGTTTTCATTGCAACAAACCGCCGCTCAGCCTTTCGCTATTGCTTTGGGCGATCCTTCAACCGGTATGGGCAGAGTAAATCTTGGAGGTGGTGTAAATTCTTTTGGAACCACTATTGGCCCTATTGTAGTTGCATTTGCTTTATTTGGCACTACAGCCGCAATAACTGATGAAAAGATTGCTTCTTTAGGTCTTAGCAAGGTTATTATTTTATATAGCGGTGTTGGTGCATTGTTTATCGGAGCAGCCGCGCTGTTCTTTTTTTCAAAGAAAGTTCCTGCAGGCATTTCAACAGAAAAAACTGAAAATGCAAATAAAGCTTTGTATTCTTTATTAATAATGACAGGGTTGCTGATCGTTATGTTTGTTCCGGTTTTTAATAGTTATAAAGCAGACCCTGCTATACTTACTGATCTTGAAAAACATGATTTAGAAACGTATAGAATGAAATGGCTGCTGGGAGCACTGGCTATCGTAGTGATTTCACTTTTGCTTTCAAATTTAAATGCAAGAAAGAAGCCTGAAGGATGGGGAGCAATGCGCTATCCTCAACTTGTATTGGGCATGCTGGGCATTTTTGTATATGTCGGTGTTGAGGTTACCATTGTAAGTAATCTTAGTGAGCTATTAAAACAGCCGGATTTTGGGGGATATCAATCATCGGAAGTGGCCCCATTTATTTCAATGTATTGGGGAAGTCTGATGATCGGGCGATGGACAGGTGCTATCTCTGTATTCAATTTAAAAAAGACCACTCAGCAAATCATGATGTTTGTAGTACCGCTTGTTGCATTTGGTATTATTATTGGCGTCAGCGCTATTTCTCAATATGACGTGACCCCATTGTATTATTATATATTATGTGTGTTTATTCAAATGGGAGCATTCTATATTAGTAAAAATAAACCGGCAAGAACACTTCTGATCTTTTCAATACTTGGCTTAACCGCAATGCTACTCGGAATATTCACTACTGGAAAAGTAGCGATCTATTCTTTCTTAAGTGGCGGTTTGTTTTGCTCTATTATGTGGCCCGCTATTTTCAATTTATCCATCGCAGGTTTGGGAAAATATACAACACAGGGTTCTGCATTTTTAATCATGATGATCCTTGGTGGAGGTATCATACCACCATTACAAGGTAAAATGGCAGATTATATCCAATCTAAATCTGAAGTAGTAGGGTATGGTATTCATCAATCATATTGGGTAGCTGTTCTTTGTTTTGCCTATCTCGCTGTTTTTGGATTTGCTGTAAAGGGAATTTTGAAAAAGCAGGGGATTGATTACGAAACCAAAGCTGATGAAGATCTGACCCCTCTTGAAACTTTTCCCGAAGGGGCTTTAGACGTTACAAAAAATTAATTATATAGGCTGAATAAAAATATTTTCAATGGCTAAGAAAAAAGCTGCACAGATCACCCCTGCCTCAGTCACTCAACTTGCAATAGGGATTGATATTGGCGGTACAGGTACCAAGTTTGGAATTGTAGATCGTGACGGCAATGTGCTTTTCTCAGGCGAAATGTCAACCAAAAAACACAAAACGGTTGATACTTTCATTGATGAGTTGCATGAAGTAGTTAGCGAGGTAATTGGAAAAGCAGGAGGAACGGGAAGAATGAAAGGTATCGGTGTTGGCGCACCTAATGGAAATTATTATACAGGTACTATTGAATATGCACCCAATCTTCCCTGGCATGGTATCATCCCATTGGCAAAACTTATATCTGATAAATTCCAGCTTCCTGTTACACTTACAAACGATGCTAATGCAGCTGCCATTGGAGAAATGATGTACGGTGCCGCAAAAGGCATGAAAGATTTCATAATGATAACACTTGGTACAGGTGTTGGCAGCGGCATTGTGGCAAATGGCACTCTTATTTACGGGCATGATGGTTTCGCTGGTGAATTGGGACATACCATCGTGATTCCGGATGGACGCATTCATGGAGGTACCGGGAAAAAAGGTTCTTTAGAAAGCTATGCATCTGCAACCGGCTTACGATTAACCGCGATTGAATTTCTTGAAAAAAATAAAAAACAGAGTTTACTCAGAAAAGTTCCTGCTGACTTACTGGATTCAAAAGCGGTTTACGATGCGGCTATTGAGGGAGATGAATTGGCACAGGAAATTTTTAATTATACAGGTAAAATCCTGGGTATTTCGTTAGCAAACGCAATAATGACGACAAGCCCCGAAGCGATCATTTTATTTGGAGGGCTTACAAAAGCTGGTGACTTTATACTAAAACCCACACGAGAAAGTATGGAAGAAAACCTCATAAAAGTTTTTCAAAATAAAGTAAAGATCCTGATCAGTCACTTAAGAGAAGCACACGCAGCGATACTCGGCGCAAGCGCCCTGGTATGGGAGAAAGAATAACTATATAAATATGTTAGAATAATGATATGGACTCCCGTCCATCAAGATTTTGTTTACAGGATGAATTGAAATTCTACATTTATAAAAAATAAGTTTTATGATAAAACAATTGCTTGCATGTTCTGTATTAGCAGTTATTCTTATTTCATGCGACTCAAAAAATGAAAAGAAGGAAACAAAGGAAGATATTCTGTTTTCCAATCTTGATACAACTGTTCGCCCGGCCGATGATTTTTTTGAATATGCCAATGGCGGCTGGATCAAAAAGAATCCAATTCCCAACGAGCAATCATCCTGGGGTATTGGCAACCTTGTTTATGAAGAAAATCTAAGGCGTACAAGGGAAATAAGTGAAGAAGCGGCAAAATCAGGAGCAGCAAAAGGGACTAATGAACAAAAGATCGGGGACTTCTGGAGCACCGGCATGGATAGTGCAAAGATCGAAAATGATGGTTTAAAATATTTGCAACCATACCTTGACAAGATCAATGCGATCAGTGATATTAAATCATTGCTGACAACAGTATCTGAATTAAGAAAGGCTGGTTCATATACTCTCTTTGCAGACTTCGTTACGCAGGATGATAAGAATAGTGAAGTAATGAGTTACAAACTTTGGCAAGGTGGTATTGGTTTACCTGAAAGAGAATATTATTTTAAAACAGACTCCGCAACACAAAATATCCGCAATGAATATGTAAAATATATTACCAATCTTCTTCACATGGCGGGTGATGATAGCGTAGCTGCTAAAAAAACTGCCACAGATATTCTTGCAATGGAAACAAAACTGGCACAAGCCAGCCGTAAGCTTGCAGACCTTCGTGATCCCTATGCCAATTACAATAAAATGGCAATTGCTGATTTGGGTAAAATGTCTGCAACCATTGATTGGAATAATTTTCTTTCAATAGAAGGCGTCAAAAATATTGACTCAGTAATTGTAGGGCAACCGGAATTTTTTAAAGCACTTGAAACAATATTAAAATCCACTCCCCTCAATGTTTGGAAAAGCTATGTAAGGTTTAACCTGCTAAGTGATTTTGCCGGTGCATTGCCTGATCGTTTCGGCATAACAGCATTCGAGTTCAATAAACTTTTTAGCGGCGCTAAAGAAAGAAGACCAAGATGGAAGCGTGTAATGCAAAGCGAAGAAAATGCCATGGGTGAATTGCTCGGACAATTGTATGTAAAAAAATATTTTAATGAAACAGCAAAAAAACGTTACATCGATCTTGTTGAGGCAATACGTGATGCATTGCGGGAAAGAATTAAAAATCTTAGCTGGATGGGTGATAGTACTAAACAAAAAGCTTATGCTAAACTTGCTGCAGTCACAAAAAAAGTCGGGTACCCCGATAAATGGAAAGATTATTCTGTAATGACGATCAGTAATGATAGTTATTTGCAAAATATTATGAATGCAAACCTCTGGCAACACGATTATCAGTTTAATAAGTTAGGCAAACCAGTTGACAGAACAGAATGGGAAATGACGCCGCAAACATGGAACGCATATTACAATCCAAGTAATAATGAAATTGTGTTACCTGCCGGCATTTTTACAGTTCCTGGTTTTAAAGATGAGGAGTTAGATGATGCACTCGTGTATGGATATGCAGGAGCGTCTACTATTGGTCACGAGATCACTCATGGCTTTGATGATCAAGGAAGACAGTATGATGCAAAGGGAAATCTTGTAAGCTGGTGGACAACCAAAGATGAAGAAGAATTTAAAAAAAGAGCAGAAGCGATCATTAAACAATTTGACGAATACGAACCTTTGCCGGGTTACCATATCAACGGCAAAGCCACTACCGGCGAAAACATTGCTGACCTTGGTGGTGTATTGGTTGGCCTGGATGCTTTTAAGAAAACGCAAACCTATAAAGAAGGTAAATTAATAAATGGAATGACGCCGTTGCAGCGTTATTTCCTGGGTTATGCTTTAAGCTGGCAGTTTCATTTTCGCGATGAGAGTTTAAGAAATCGTTTACTTACCGATTTTCATTCACCTGCAAAATACAGGGTGAATGGGCCTTTTGTTGATGTAGATGAGTTTTATACTGCCTTCAATATAAAACCCGGAGATAAAATGTATCGTCCGGATAGTTTAAGAGCCAGGATCTGGTAATTCATCTGGATTGTTTATTAAATAGCGGAAGATAATAATCATGAAAAGGAAAATACCGGGAGACCACAAATAACAAATACAAAAAATATTTTAGAAAGCAGCTCCGATAAATCAATTCCATAACAGCTAAAGATACAAAACAGAATATCGTTAAAATTATTTTACAAGCCGAAAACGAATATGAGTTACCGAAGCTGATTGTATTGATCGTGTTCTTTCTAATTCAATAACGTTTGTGAGTTCATTATCGAAAAGCCGGGTGCCTTTTCCCAATAAAATATGTGCAAGATGAATATCTAATTCATCCACCAACCCAGCCTTTATAAACTGCCGGATAATATTTCCCCCACCCATTATCCAAACATTTTTATTCCCGGCCATCACCTTTGCTTGCTTTAGAGTTTCTTCAATTCCTTCAGCAACAAAACTAAACCCTTCAACTATTTTTACAGGTACACCATGAGAAATGACAAATGCATGCATGGGGAAAGGTGATTCACCGCCCCACGCATCATCAATAGCCACATTATATGTATGTCTCCCTACGATCACGGCTCCAGAAGTTTCCATTACTTCTTTTATCATGTTGCTGTCAGCATCTGTTTTTTTTGTAAAGATCCAATCATGAAGACGAAGACCATCAACACCCATTGGTAATTGCTGACTTACATTAGTACCTGCAATAAATCCATCCAATGACATGGCGATATCAACAACTACTTTTCCCATAAATTCTTGCTCTTATTTTTCCAGGTATTCTTTCAAGCCTGTACCGATAATATAAGTCCAACCCTCTATAAAGTTTTCTTTGGCAAAATCTTTATTAGCAGTAACCGGGAATGATTCTAACCCTTTATGATTTAACCTTACCTTAGTTTTATTTCCTTCAGGAAATATTCAAATGTTACAAATGAGTTGCCTTCATACCCATCATATCGCCAACTGTAAGTAAGTTTGTTCTTTGGAATCACTTCAATAACCTTACAGAGGTGCAAGAATTTTTCTCCTTGTTTCCCTTCTCCGTAAAATTGGAATTCAAATCCAGGTTCTGGTTTAAATTCTGCCAGATCAAAATACCATTTCTTCATTTCATCTTTATCAGTAATAGCTGTCCAAACTTTTTCAACAGGGGCATTATAAGTTCTTTCAATCACAATTACTCCGTCAATCAATTGGGCAGGCTGTTTGCTTTTCAAATATTCTTCCAAACGATTTACTGTTTGTGTCATTCCTTCTTTAGCACCAAATTCTCTCACTACTCTTTCAAGCACCTCTGCTGACTCAAATAAGGAGCGCATTGTCAGTTTTGTTTTATTGCCCTGCTTTTCAAAATTCACTGTTACATGAAACCTGATATCCGCTGTGTCTTCTTCGCCAGAATGTTTATAAACAAGCAACTCGGGTTTCACTACTTCAATAAAAACAATTTTGTTTGGGTAATCCTTTCCATCAGGTCCATGCATCATGAAACGCCATACACCGCCGGGTTTTATATTCATTTCATGAGTGGTAGTGGAAAACCCAGTTGGACCCCACCAATGCGTGATATGTTCCGGTTTTGTCCAAACTTCCCACACCAATTCCTGTGGTGCATTCAATAACCTTGTTATAGAAAGTTCCTTGTTTGCAGTTTCATTCATTACTGTTGTCATAAAATAAAAATTTAAACGATTTAAAATTTGTTTTTAGATCATGCATGTGCTTTTTCGCCAATGACTTTTTCAAGATAAACTTCAAGTTTCTCCATATTTTGTTTCAGGCCCTCATCAGCTTTGAATGTCTTTACTGTTTGATCACGTAGTTCAGCAGTTTCAAACAGCATTTGAATTGACACCAATGTTTTCTTTCCCTCGTCTTTAAATGTTACAGTGGATTGAAACTTTGGTCCTGATACATGGTCATACACTAATTTTCCATATTCAATAACTTCCTTATAAATACTTTTATTTTTATAATCGGTACCGTCTGGTCCATGCATTATAAAATCCCAAATACCCCCAGGTTTTACATCCATTTGAAAAATTGTATTGGTAAATCCATTTGGACCCCACCAGTGTTTTATGTGTTCTGGATCTGTCCAAACCTTCCAAACCAATTTCCTCGGTGCGTTAAACACTCGTGATATAGCAAGCTCCCGGCTTGCCATATCGTTATTTTTTTCTTTTTGCATGTTTCCTTGTTTTAGTTCTTTTTTTATTTTTTGTTTGCAATTCATCAAGATAGTTTTCCAATGCATCTAATTTCTGGTTCCAGAATTTTTTGTATTGTTCCACCCAATCTGAAACTTCATTCAGTTTTTTAAGATTTGCTTCGCAATGCCGTTCTCTCCCCTTTTGATTAATGACAATTAGTCCGCATTCAGTAAGGATCTTTATATGTTTTGAAATAGCAGGGCGACTAATATGAAATTTTTCCGCCACTGAATTTAAGTTCAACGTTTCATGTGCGATCATATTAATGATCTCTCTTCGTGTGGGATCGGCAATTGCCTGGAAAACATCTCGTCTCATAGTAAAATTTTGTTTTCGTAACCGATTGGTTACACAAATTTATATGAAACCATTTGGTTACACAAAATTTTTATTGAACTTTTTTAAAAAATGGGGAAAACTAAAAGACAGAGCGGCTGTTAATCCAGCAAACTGCAATGAAAACCATTTGCTGAAACAAGGCTTACTATCTCATCAATGGGAATTGATTCGCCTTTTACACGAAGTATCTTATCACAATCGTGCAGATCGAAGTTTATCATAAATGCAGGGAAATGTGTATTGAGCAACGTTATTATTTTTTCTGCCTGCAATATATCATGAACATTTGTTTTGAAAATTTCTACCATACAAAAACTCATTTGTTAATTATTTTTTTCAATGATTCACTCCGCAGGTTTCATGTCTTGGGCAAACTTGTTCATCCATTCATCTCCCCTTGCTCAGCTGGCCTTCTTAGCTTTTGCAGTCATTTTTTTATTGATTTTACTAACGCTGCTTTCCCTTCATTCTCTTTCAGCTTATATTTTACGATCTTCTTTATAAGGTTTATCGGTAAAGGTTTATCAAGCGGGAATTGGATAGCACCTTTCGACCATTTATACTTTGCAATTACATTTTTAAAATTTTCAATACCAGATGCAGTTGGATAAAACCCAATGTGATTTTTATAACCGGCGAAAAAAACCAGCATCCCATTTTGTTTATAAGCGGGCATCAGGTAACTGATAACTTCTTCTGCATCCGGAGCCGTCGACTTTATTGCTTCACGAATTTGTTTAAGAGGCTTTTGTAGATGCGAGTCAGAAGCAGCAATGTAAGCATCCACTGTTGGAGGAGCTACTTTAGACTTATTCATATTTCAAATTTATCCTTTAGGCACCTTGTCCATATCCATGTATAAAAGTTCCCACTGATGTCCATCAGGATCAGCAAAACCATGCTGGTACATCCAACCATGATCCTGCGGATCTGCATATATTGAACCACCTGCTTCAACGGCTTTCTTTACCAGTTCATCTACTTTCTGTTTTGTTTCAAGGTCAATGGCAATCAAGACCTCCGTCGTTTTGCTAGCATCAGCAATTTCTTTTTTTGTAAAACTTTTAAACATTGGCTCTGTAAGCAACATCACGTAAATACTGCCTTCGTTTATTATAAGACATGCTGCTTTCTCATCGGTAAATTGGAGGTTAAAAGAAAATCCGAGTTGTGTAAAAAAATGAATTGATCTCTGTAGATCTTTCACAGGCAAATTCACAAAAATTTGTTTAGGCATATCGGTAGGTTTAATGGTCATTAAAAAAGAATTGCTATTTCCCCTCTGCTTTCAATTTTTTCTTCCAAAATATATAAGAGAGTATTCCAGGCACTATCCAAATAAGCATACCAATCATTGCCGGATCAATATTCCCTTTTGCAACTGCTATGCCTGAATATACGGCACCACCCAGATCAAAAAACAATCCTGCATAAGCCCATTCCTTAAGAGTTTTATTTAATCCCGGAATTAGAATAGCGATTGAGCCAAGCAGTTTTCCAATACCTAACAGTTGAATAAAATACGCTGGATATCCTAATCCTTTAACAAAAATTTCCATTGTATTTTGATCGAGCATTATATTGGGTATTGCAGAAAATATCATTAATCCCGCAAATAATATTGTAAAGACCCAATAAAGAATGTTGGTTGTTTTTGAAGTCATAGTCTTGGTTTTGATATTATCTAAATTTATTTCGCATTACAATTAACCATCCATTGCACACCATATTTATCTGTACAACTTCCATAATAAGCGCCCCAAAACATATCCTGCAATTCCATTGTAACCTTGCCCCCGGCAGATAATTTGTCAAATAATTTTTTTGTCTCTTCTCTTGTGTCAGGTTCGAGACTTAAATGGACATTGTTTCCAAAGTTTACATTAAAACCAAATGACTCCGGCGCATCAGTTCCCATCAATAAATGTCCGCCAAGGATCGGCAGCTCAATATGCATTACAAGATCTTTATCTGCATCAGCTAATGGAGGCTTGCCTTCCTGCGGAGGAATATCTTTGAACCGTGCAATATGCCCATTGAATTCAGTTCCGAAAACTGATCTGTAAAAGTTGAAGGCCTCTTCTGTATTTCTTCCAAAATTTAAATAGGTGTTAACTCTTGCCATTGTGTTTGTTTTAAATATTAAGCTGGTTCACTTCAAATTGATTCGGTATACTTTTTAAAATTGTCAAGAATAGCCTGCCAGCCTCCTTTTTGAAATTCAACCGGATGGGTGCTCTCCGCTTCAAAAGTTTCAACAACCTTAGTTGCATTGCCTTGTTTGGTAAAAGTTACCTGAACCTTTCTGCCATCATCGATAGTGTATTCAATGTATTCATTTGGTTTAATCACATCATAAACGCCGCCAAAATCAAACCCCATGCTTCCATCTTTTGCTTCCATACGGGCAGAAAAACTTCCTCCTTCCCTGAAGTCGGCTTTTGCCCAGGGTGAATGCCAGTCATCAGATGCATGGTTCCATTTAACAATATGATCAGGCTCGTTCCAGGATTTCCAAACTTTTTCTACCGGTGCATTCACAGTTGCTTCTACTGTGATCTTAGTTGCGGTGTTAGTTATTGTTTCCATTTTATTAATTTTTAAGATGAACAATCTTTTTTTGAGGATAATAAAAATAACTTTATTTCAATTCCAGTTAAATTAATTTTTAGAATAGTTAAACATCCAGTTGATACCGAACTTATCTGTAAGCACTCCAAAAGTTGCACCCCAGAAAGATTGATGCAATGGCTCAATAATCTTGCCATCCGCAGAAAGATTATTGAAAAAAGAATTGATCTCTTCCGTACTGCTGCAGTTTATACAAAGATTAATAGAATTTCCTTTTACAATATTATTTCCCATCATGTCAGAAGCCATCAATACAATATTTTCTTTTGTCAAACTGCTGTGTAAGATCTTTGCGCCCATTTCCGAAGGCATTCTTGCGGCCATTGGCGATTCTGAAATTTTTTGCATTACCAATTCACCACCCAGGCATTGCTGGTAAAAGGTCATTGCTTCGCGGCACTGCCCGTTAAAGTTTAAATATGCGTTTATATGTGTCATGATCTTTTCATTTATTTTTTAATTGTCCTTCAATCTTATCATACATCTAACATCTTTCTCATTTATATATCCCTCTACGCAACATCCATTAGGGTCATTTCTTTCATCAACAAGAAGTTCCTGGAAAGCTTTACCTGTTGCCGGAATGTTGTTCATAAAATCCTTTATATGTTTGACAAAACAAAACTATTGTCAGTTTCTGTAACAGCCGCTGTGCAAATACGTCAATCCAAGGGGTTGTTTGCGACAGCGATTCGATTTACCTTTACCGGAACGAAAATGGTTTATATGAAAAATATCGCAATACTTGTTCCTGAAACAGCAGTAATTGAAGCAGTGGCTGATCCACGTTATATGTTTACTGCCGTAAACGAGTTTATAAAGAGTCAGGGCAAACCTGCTTTATTCAATGTTCAATTGGTGGGGCTTTCAAAAGAAGTGAAATTAGCTGATGGAATATTTTCTATTCATACTGATGCGACCCTTAAAACTGCAACGAAGCCAGATCTAATTATTATTCCCGCGATCAGCGGCAATCTTGAACATGCAATTAAACTAAATAAAGATTTTCTTTCATGGATCGTAATTCAATATAAGAATGGCGCTGAAGTGGCCAGTCTCTGTCTGGGCGCATTTCTTCTTGCATCCACGGGTTTATTGAATGGTAAAACTTGTTCAACACACTGGTTGTTTGCAAATGAATTCAGAAGCATGTTCACTGAAGTGGATCTTGTTGATAATAAGATCGTGACCGATCAAAACGGGCTGTATACAAGTGGTGGTGCAAATTCTTACTGGAATTTATTGTTACATCTTGTAGAAAAATATACAAGTCGTGAACTCGCCATTCTTGCATCAAAGTTTTTTGTTTTGGATATTGACAGAAAGAGTCAATCGCCTTTCACCATGTTCAAAGGGCAAAAAATTCATGATGATGATGAAATTAAAAATGCACAGGAGTTTATTGAAAATAATTTTATGGAAAAGATCACTGTTGATGAACTCTGTTCAAAATTTGCAATTGGCCGCCGCACATTTGAAAGAAGATTTAAAAAAGCCACTAACAATACAATTATAGAATACATCCAACGGGTAAAAATTGAATCAGCCAAAAAACAATTTGAAACAGGGAGAAAAACCGTTTCTGAAGTAATGTATGAAGTTGGCTATGCCGATACCAAAGCTTTTCGTGATGTATTTAAAAAAGTGACGGGCATGTCCCCTATCGATTATCGTAGCAAATACAATAAAGAAACTTTACACCTGAACTAACTGGATATTATTTCCACATGTATCATCAAACACGGCAATTGTTGCAGGACCCATTTGCGTTGGCTTCATGCTGAATTTCACCCCTAATTTTTCCAATCGGTCATATTCACTCTGAATATCATCCACATTGAACATTGTTAATGGAATACCCGCATCTTTCATTGCTTTTTGAAATACTTTTGCAGGAGCAAACCCCATTGGCTCCAATAGCAGTTCTACCCCATCAGGCTCTTCTCCTGAAACAACAGTTAACCATTTATGCTCACCCAAAGGAATTTCCGTTTTCTTTACAAAGCCAAGTTTTTCTGTGTAAAATTTTAAAGCTTTCTCCTGGTCGTCAACCATTACACTTGTTACTTTGATTTTCATTTCGATTGTTTTTAATTGACCGCAAAAATCATAAATGGATTTGATCAAACGCTATTCAAAATTGCTTTTTTGTTTTGATAGGTCAGCGGAGTTTTGCCAGTCATTTTCTTAAATAAACTTATAAACGATGTTTTGCTTGTAAATCCAATTGCATTACAAGCCTCATCGATCGTTTTTCCTTTTTGTAATAGTTGCTTGGCCTTTTCTATTCTTACTTCCTGTAAATATTGGTTGGGGGTACGACCATAATATTTTTTAAACACCCGGATAAAATGAAATTTTGAGACCATTGCTTTACCTGCGATCTTACCAAGATTGAGATTCTCTGAAAAATGTTTATCAATATAAAGCTTTGATTGAATGATATGCCTTGTAAGATCATCATGCGGATAAATAGACCTGGTTAATCTCGCAACTTCAACACTGTAAAAAGTCATAATAATTTATTTATTTGGACCGATCATGTCCCAAAGATTACCATAAAGGTCTTTAAAAACAGCGACCGTCCCATACTCTTCTTTTGAAGGCTGCCTGACAATTTCAATTTGATTGTCTAAAAGGTTTTGAAAATCTCTTTCAAAATCATCTGTGTGGAGAAACAGAAAAACTCTTCCTCCTGTTTGATTTCCTACCCTGCTTTGTTGTTCTTCATTGGCCGCTTTCGCCAATAACAAACAACAACCATCTTGTCCTTTAGGCTTTACTAACACCCACCGTTTTGTTTCAGTAAGCTTCGTGTCTTCAATAAGATCAAAATGTAGTTTTTCAGTATAAAATTTTATGGCTTCGTCGTAATCGTAAACAAGGATAGCAATATGAGCGAGTCGTTGATTCATCAATTGTCAATTTCTTTTAAAGCAGGTCTGCCATCCTCTTTTCTTTTCTCATAATGAATATTAAATTCTGTAAGAACAGGTCTATACTTTCTGTCTCGCTTTAATTCATAATTGTAAATGCATTGCCCCAACTTATACAAAAAAGGATAACCAATATTGTCATAGTCATATTTATCATCATTCATAACGCCATCACTGTTTACATAAATGGTGGCAGTAAGCATGAACTCGATTTTGTTTTTAAAATCCGCAACATAAGATACATCAGTAAGGCAACCATAGGCCCAGCCGACTTTATTAAACACACGGATATGATCGGGAATGTAATGGCTGCCATTCTTAAAAAAGAATTTTACATAGCTATCATAATAAAGCCCTGTATCGTATTTTGGATAATCAGTTTCCGAGGGATATTGCGAGAGATAGCGATATAAAAAATCATAATCACCCTTTTCCAAATGAAAGCGTCGATTGACAGGAACTGAATTAGGAAATAAAACCGATTGCAGCAATTGCTGGAGATGATAAACAGTAACATTGTTAGCCATAGTAAAATCAATAGGTTCATTGATCAGGCTATCCTGCGCATTCATGTAAGCCCTCCCCATTTTATTGATATGACTGAAATCAAACGAATCGGTGTTATAGGCGGGTGGCTGAAAATAAATAAGCGAACCACCTGGCTTGATAAAACGAATTGGGTTCGTATGTCTGTTCTCATCCGCATTCATTCGCATAAAGCGACGAGTGATGCGCATATCAGGATAGCCCATTTCGTGAAGCCGGCGGTTGGTTGTTTGTTGTCCTACAAACTCATACATTCGGGTATAGGCATCGTTGTCACTCACTAAAAATGCTTTACGGATGAATTGTGCAATAGATGGCAATCCATTTTCTGCTGTACTGTCTTTGTATAAAACAGTTTGTCGTGAATAACCGCTATCATACTGCATCAGAGTAAACTTGTCTATGCCTTTCTCCTTAAGCGTATTCAATTTTTCTAATGACAAAAATGCCAGCGGCATTTTTACAGTTGAAGCAGGGTTAAAATATTGGAGCGAATCATAATTGAAATAATAGTTAGTAAAAGACGGAATATTATTTTTATCACGGTTGATCTGTGTATATATAATTTGGTAACGATATATCTCCGGATGCTGTATTACTGACTGAAACAAACTATCATTTTCCACAGTAAAGATATTCTGCAATAACTTATCTGTTCGGGGTTGAGCAAAATTGGTTATTGAATAGATAAGTAGAAAAAAAACAAGTATGTAATTACGCATGAAGTGAAGATAAATTAAAACATATAAATATGAAGTGCATACATTTTTCGATAAAAAAACACTTATTTTTTAGTCAAATAAGTAAGAAACACAAGTCCGTTGGGATAGACCCTGTGATCAGTAAGCGTCAACCATGTTCGTTCTCTAATTTCTTTAAATAATACTTTTCCGCTTCCAAGAATGACAGGATGTACGGCCAGCATAATTTCATCGACAAGCTGAAGATTCATTAATGAAGAAATAAGTTCAGCACCCCCGAAAAGCCAAATATCTTTTCCTTTTTTCTTTTTTATTTTTCCCACTTCACTTTTGATATCATCTTTTACAAGCACAGCTCCTTCTCTTACACTATCAAATGAGCTTGAAAAAACATATTCTTTCAGTTTTGGAAAACCGGGTGGCGCTTCGCTTTCCATAGATAAAACTAACTCATAGGTTTTACGGCCGTAGAATACTGAATCAATACGTTTGAAAAATTCAGACATTCCATAATCCTGGTCGGTGAAACACCAATCAAATTCTCCATTTGGGCCTTCGATATATCCATCGAGGCTGACTGCTAGTTGGAGTATTATTTTTCGCATGGCATTTTTTTATTGAAATTATGATTTTTCTCTGCCGATAAATGGTTTATGGTTTACTAAATGGGAAATCGCTTTTTGAATGTTTTTATCAACGCTTTCTTCAGATTTTAGAAAATTTATATAACGTAAAATTTCTTTTTGCCTGGAAGGGCTAAGCATTTCAAATGCTTTCTTTGCATTTGGGTTTTCTTTAAATGCTTTTTTAAATTTGGGGTGTATTGGAATCGTTCTTGGTTTAGGATCAAAGGCGATTTGTATGTCAATAATATCTCCAACATCTTTTCCAGCAGCTTTTCGCATAGGTGTATTTAAATACAATCTCCATTCGCCACTATACTTTACCAGGTTCTGAATAAAATCTTTGCCTCCAATTTTTAACTGAACTGGTATGGCGCCTTTATTCTTTCCTGCTTTTTGAAAAAGATATTTTAATATAGAAGCTGGAAGCAAAACATGAGGATTGATACCGATGATTTGAATTTTTGCAGAGAAAGATTTCATTAAGGAAAATTAAAAAAGTTTAAGAATAAAAAATCCCGCCGCAGCAGGATTTCAAACTCTTAGCTATTCATAATTATTTTTTAATTCCCCATTCTTTCCTTCCCAACCCTGCAAACACATGTCTTTCGCTGTGGTAAGATGAACGGACAAGCGGGCCGCTTTCGACATAATCTAATCCAAGCTGGTAACCGATCTCACGATACTCCGCAAACTCATCAGGATGTACAAAGCGATGAACGGGTAAATGTTTTTTTGTTGGTTGGAGATATTGTCCGAGAGTTATTACATCACACCCATTATCACGAAGGTTGGTCATAGTTTGTATTACTTCTTCTCTAGCTTCGCCAAGACCGAGCATAATGCCACTCTTGGTTCTCATGCCGCCTTGTTTTAAGATTTTTATCACTTCCATGCTGCGCCAATACTTGGCTTGTATGCGTACCTGTCTTGTCAATCTTTCTACTGTTTCAATATTATGGGATACAACTTCAGGTGCTGCATCAATAATGCGCTGTATATTTTCCTTTTCACCCTTAAAATCAGGTATCAATGTTTCCAGCGTTGTATCGGGATTCAATGCTTTAACAGCCTTTATTGTATTGTACCAGATAATAGAGCCCCCATCCTTTATTTCATCACGGTCAACAGAAGTAATGACGGCATGTTTCACTTTCATTAAATGAATAGCTTCTGCTACACGTTGTGGTTCGTCCCAATCAACGGGCTCCGGACGACCGGTAGCCACCGCACAGAAGCCGCAGCTTCTTGTACAGATATTTCCAAGGATCATAAAGGTGGCGGTGCCTGCGCCCCAGCATTCGCCCATATTGGGGCAGTTGCCACTTTCGCAAATAGTGTGAAGCTTATGTGTATCGACAAGGCTTCTTACATGTTTGTATTCTTCGCCGATGGGAAGCTTAACACGAAGCCAATCTGGCTTCTTTTGCCTGGGTTCAGATATTATTGGAAGTTCTGTCATTTTTTGTTTGAATAGAATTACCTGGAGTACAAGAGTGCGACGCAACAGAAGCCTAATAGTATTAATTCAGCTGGTAACACAATTATCCTGCAAAAATAAAGCTATTACTTCCGGCGGCCAAACATGAAAGCGATATGGCCCTGGTAAAAGAATTGCTTATCTTTTTGATAAAGCATGATGGGAATATTGGCAGTATAGTATTCGGCGCTTACACCAACTTCGATACCGGAAACAACTTCATTGTAGCGACCGAAATCAAAACGAAGACCTGTTTTTGCAAACACCCCGGGTTTTAATTTCATTTCTCCCCAACCTTTACCAAGTCCGCCACTACCGATGATAAAACCGAATTTGAATAGGGAATCTGTTTCGGGAGAATATTTAATTGTTTTGCTACTACCATTATCTTCAACCTGGATATAATAAGGACGTAAGAGACCAAGTGATAAACCGCCCTTATAAACAACACTGACCGCTACACCATTCTTATTCCCTTTTTGTCCCATTATGCGATGGCCACCAATACCTAATTGTATAGAATAAAAATTATTGATCTTACCATACACATAAGGATTACCAAATGAGAAACCCCCGGTTCCATTTGGGAGTTTATCCTCTTTAGGGCTTTTTATCTCATTAAACTCGATGCCATACACCATTCCGTTCCTGGGTGTTTTCTTTTTACCTTTTTCATAAAAAGCTCCATATCCATTTGTGCGAAGTTGTAAACCCCAAATACTCTGTGATGAATAAACGAGAATGCCTTCTTCCTCCTGGCGGGTCATTTCAGTTGCCTTTTTTTGCTTTTCTTGCTTGCGTACCTGCTTCTTAGTTTGCTTTTTGGGAATTTCCTGTGCAAATAAAGTGGAACCAATTGAAAACAAAAAGGCAATGATGAATAGTTTCTTCACGGGAAAGATGTTTTAGCTAAGAGTTTAAAAGAGTGAGCGAGTTAATGAGAAGATTTTTATTAATAAATTTATTCTTTAACTCTCTTCCAACCAGCAGGTAGGCTTTACTCTTTTTACTCTTGTATTGTTTATAACGTAAATTTAGGGCAAAAAAACATAATGACCTCGACAGTAGTTTATAACGGCGAGTTAAGAACAACTTGCACCCATTTGCGTAGCGGCAATAGTTTTGAAACTGATGCGCCGGTTGATAATAAAGGTAAAGGCGAAAGATTCTCGCCTACCGACTTAATGGCAACCTCGCTGGCAACTTGCATGATAACAGTAATGAGTATAAAAGCAAGAGTAATGGGCTTTGATCTGACAGGTGTAAAAATTGATGTGCTAAAAGTTATGAAGGCAGATCCACGACGCGTTGGCGGTATTGAATTGACTTTTTATATCCCCGATAGTTTGCTTGATAAAGATGAAAGGACAAAAACCATCTTGAAAAATACCGGTCTTACCTGTCCTGTAGCATTGAGTATTCATCCGGATATTGAACAGAAAGTGGATTGGGGGGCCTGGAGTTAGTTAAGGTCCTCCCAGGGTGTGATATGTTTCAGTAAACAGGAGTTTTAAATTTCTGGTATCTGATTAGTCATTTCATTCGTAGTATTTCTTAGGATAAGTAAAATTATAATGTCTTTGTAGGTATAAATCCGATGAAATATAGCAGGTAAAATAGCTTTTGAAGTGCACACTTTAGCTTCTACTTTTAAATTCAAATTGAAACCTATGAAAACGAGAATTATATTTTATGTGTTGGTCGTGATATTGCTTAGTTCTTGTATGAGAGGACTTACACCCGACCAAGCCGCTAATGGTAGTTATAAACACTGTCACCCAATGAGGTGATCAGTTATTTTTGAGAAGCGCATTACCAATGGCGCAGTCCAAACATTTTTTTTTGCTGCAGTACTCATTTTTTAATTCGATCAATGCCTGTGAATCATGGGCATTTTTATTTTGCAAACCAAATTGCTGAAACCCCTTTGTTATTGAATTTGATTCAGCGGTTATTTCCTCCAGCCATTGGATGGCCCTGTCTTTATATTTTTGTTCATTATGAAAATGTCCGTAAGCAAACAACACCGTACATACAGTATTGACAAGAATATTATTTGTCATTGCTGTACCAAGGTTTTTCTTTTTAAATGAAGAAGTTTCATCAAAACGATAATGATAATGCCAGTAGTCATTTGCAGTTACATCCAGCCAGTTTTTAATGTCTTTTAAAGAATCCGCCTCTTTGATTTTAGAGAACAAATGTTCTGATTGATGAATAAGCATAGCCAACTGCGCCAACCTGATTGTAGGAAAATTTGCCGGTCGCATACGAAGGAAGAATGAATTGATCGATCCTGCCTTAAGTTTATACTTAGTTTTATGGAATTCATACTCCTTTTTTAGCATCAAAGGATAATCTTCCTTGAATTTATCATCAAGCAAATTTGCCTGGCCCATTAACAATGCCTCTAACTGGTGAATTTGATTTTTGTGTTTGGCTAAAATATTTACAGAAATACTGCGGGCCATCGCTTCAAAAGCATCTGCATTTATTTTAATTCCAAAATTTTTTGCAAGCAACCACCAGAATGTTTCTTCCCAATGACGATTGTTTTGATTAAGAAACGTTTCAACAATAACTGATTTTCTTATAAGTCTTTCTGCAAGTAGTCTTTCTTTCCAGCTTTGCAGTACAATTGGCTTTATTGATGCAATTGTTCTTTCACAGGGAATGAAACCCTGAGCATTCATTAATTCTTCATATCGCTGCAATAAAATTTTTGCAACCCTGTTATTTAACTTCAAAACCGGGATATTATAATCGGGAAAATCATCTTCCCACACTACATGAAGTATGACGTTGTTATAATTTTTATCGTTTTGATGTTTGTGCTTTTTCCAATCAGAGGATAACAAATGAAGTTCAATATTACCTGCCCATGTGGTTTTACCAATTTTAATTTTTGCATCATTGAAATCTGGACCTTGATTCGTGTTATAATTTCCGGGAAAAATAACTTGTAGCGCTTCTCCGGCAGTAGTTTGCAGTTCGCTTTTATTGAAATATTGGAATTGCCAGATGAATTGAAGAAGACGTTCGGTCATACTCTCCCTAAAGGGGGCACTTAGATTGAAGTTTTCTGTACTACTCTTAGCTGGCATTAAGGATGGTTAAATGGTGGTTTTAAGTTACTGAATTCACACTAACCAGCCAACAATTCAACAATTTACCCGTTTATTTTTTCCAACTCCCGTACAACACGACTTACGGGCAATCCCATCACATTATAAAAATCTCCGTCGATAGATTTTATTCCTACTACGCCGATCCATTCCTGTATGGCGTAAGCACCAGCTTTGTCGTACGGTTTATATTTATCAACATAAAATTCTATCTGTTCCAATGTGAGTTTATGAAATTCAACTTCGGTAACATCTGCAAAAGAAATCTCTTCCTCTCCTTTCCTGATAACAACACCGGTGATCACTTTATGCTTTTCACCCGAAAGGGCGAACAAAATACTAACTGCTTCTTCACGATGAATAGGTTTGCCAATAATATTTTCGCCAAGTACAACGATAGTATCGGCAGCAAGTATTGTTTGTTTATTTGGAACTAGTTTTTGTACAGCGTTGGCTTTTTGCTGTGCAATGTAAACGGCAACTTCTTCAGGCTCTAAACCGGGCGGATAATCTTCACTTGTTTCTTTTACAATGATTTCAAATGGGATCTCTGCCCATTCCAATAATTGTTTCCGTCGTGGCGATTGTGATGCAAGAATTATTTTGTTCATAGGTAGAAGTAAAAAAATATCATTGATAAAATACCGGTGAGCATTACCAGTTTTGTCCAATTACTTAAACGATGATAATCGTTTTTGTTTTTTGCTTTGGATAATTGAAGAAATATTAAAACGAAAGGCCCCATAATGAACACAATGGAATAAGCCATAGCCCACCACCACTCAAACCTTGCGACATAAATCTGTAAAATAACAAGCAATGCAAGAATAACAACCAACCAAACTGCTATATAAACTTTTGCTGCGTTAACGCCCCATACAATTGGCATTGTACGACAACCATATCTTTCATCCCCTTGCAAATCTTCAATGTCTTTAATCGCTTCGCGGATCAGAGAACTGATAAATGCAAAACCAGCATAAAGAAAGCTGATCCGGATGATCTTTCCACTGGCTTCTATTATTGTGATATCTGTTGCAGAGCGAGAAGAAAATTCAGACAAGCCGATAACAAGAATGACCCATGCAGTGAGTAAAGAGATAAGTATATTACCGGAAAGCAATTTTCTCTTTAAAGAAACCGAGTAAGCAAACAGTAAAAGCACACACGCAAAATTTCCTATAAGAATATACCAGAAACCTGTTCTCCACGCAACCCATGCGCTTAATAAAATTCCAAAACCACTAAGAACAAAATGCCACGCCATCGCCCAGCGACGGGAAACGATCTTATCGACCACATTTGCTGTTGGTTTATTTATCTGGTCAATATTAATATCAAAATAATCATTAATAATGTAGCCTGCTGCTGCAATTAGTACAGAGGAAATTACAAGAAAAATAAAACTCCAGCCATCTATTGAAGGCCTGGTACCGAGTGGCAGAAGAATTTTATCAAGGATGGCAGTATGAAAAAGAATCTGCGTAAGTACAATAAAAAAAAGATTGGGTAAACGAATCATTTTTATAAAAGCCCCCACCAGGTTCATTCATTAAAATTTTAGGAAAGATAGTGAGAGAAGGTGATAATTTTGTAGATGAGCGATGATAGTTAGGTCAGGTTTCCTATATAAATATCATCTATGAGTATCATCTAAACATTTATTTTGATGTGACGTCCGTTTCGTACTTCCAATGCCCGTTTACTTTCAAAACCTTTTCAATTACATCCCGTACACAACCCCAACCGCCATTAATTGGTGAAATATATTTTACAATACTTTTTACTTCATTTACCGCATCGGCAGGGCAAGCAGATAAACCAACCTTTGTCATCAAAGGCATATCAGGCAAATCATCACCCATGTAAAGAATTTCTTCCCATTTTATTTTATTGGTGGCAAGCAGATCCGAAACAAATTTTGTTTTATCAGCTATGCCAATATAAATATCTTTTATACCAAGGTACTCCAATCTTTTTTTTGATTCTTCAGATATGCCGCCAGAAATTATGAATACACGATAACCATTCTTCATCGCCATTTGCAAACCAAAGCCATCCTTCACATGCATTTGTCTTGCCTGTAAACCATCACGAAGTACAATCACCGTGCCGTCTGTTAAGACACCATCAATATCAAAAATAAAAGTCGTAACTTTTTTAAACTCGGCGAGAACGTTCATAATGTGCTAATATGCTGATTCGATAATTACTTCTGGTTGTCTCTCCATTCATACACCCATGCACTTTGTATCATTTCGAGATGGCCTTCGGTGCTTTCTTCTTTTTTGCCTTCGAAATTTGGAATTTGCAAAATCCATTCCAGGAGGTCGGTAAAACGGATACGATAAATTTTTCCTTCATTAAAATCATCGCCAAAACGTTCATATAATTTTTGGGCAATGTCTTCATGATCGGCCCAGTGTATCGGTGGTTCAAAGTGAGTCATAGTGTTAATGTGCAAATTAGATTTACTCTCCTAAAAATTGTGTCTGATCTGGCAAAGTTATTTCTATTTCACCATCGCCATCTAACAATAGAGATTGGCAACCTAATCGTGAATTCAATCTTGGGTTCGTCGCCCTGTCAATAAAATCTTCCTCTTTATCAGTTATTTCATCAATTGAATCCATTCCTTTATCAATATACAAATGACAAGTAGTACAAGCACAAACTCCGCCGCAATTATGATGAAGCTCAATATCATTTTTAAGGCATATTTCCAACAGGGTCTGGTTGGGCTCCAGGTTTTCCAATGTGATTGGCGCCACTCCCTTCTCTTCAAAATTTATCCTCAGGTTGTACATCGATTCTCGTTTGGGCTGCAAATGTAACTGTAAAAAGAAAACAGGCGCTTACTTGTTTGGGAAAAGTCAGAACACCGTTAAATGTCAAGAAGGTTTATTCAAACAGTTAAAACTAAACCTTATAGGTTTTTATACTTGCGGTTAAAAACTCATAAACCTTTTTGAGTTCAGGATGAGAATTAAGTAATCTAAGATGTTTTTGTATAGTTTCTTCGTCATTCCTTATTGCAGGGCCTGTTTGAGATCTTGAAGGAGCAATATCTTTTACTCTTGATGCTGTCTCTTCAATTAAAGGAATTAATTCATTAAAGTTTATTCCTTCTTTTTTACAATAACTTTCAGCAAGAGCATATAAGTGGTTAGTAAAATTATTTACAAATACAGCCGCCACATGCAGTTTCAATCTTGCATCATCACTCGCCTGTGTTACATGTTGCGGAGAAATTGAATTAGCCAATGCTTCCAGTTTCTTCCTGGTCATTTCATCACTACCATCAAAAAAAATTGGTGTTTCTGGTAGATCCATATCTTCTTTATGCAAACTTTGCAAAGGATAAAAAACCCCATAGTGATCGGTCACATTTTTTAAAATATCTTTTGATACAGATGCAGCGGTATGTACAACTACTTTTTTGGGCAACTTTATATTATTGATCACATCGTCAATGGCATCATCACTTACGGCAATAACATAAATATCGGCATTGGGCTTAGCGATACTTGGATAATTGGAGCTTTCTGTGTCCCATTCATAAGCAAGCCTGCTGGCTGCCGAAGCATTACGGCTTATCACCTGCAAAATAGTATGACCCGCTGCTTTAAATTTTCTTCCCAGAACTGCCGCAACATTTCCAGAACCCAGAATTACAATATCCATAAGTACATTTGTATAATGACAAAGTTAGGGCAACAGATAGCCATTGGGTATTATCGTACAAAATTTAAAGTACTTTCTGCAATATCGAATCGAAAAGCAGCGGAACTGGCATTGGATCTATTTACAACTCCGCAATTCAGGTATAAAAAACCATTACCAGATATTTTTAAAGAATCTGAAAAATTAGAATTTAAGCATTACGGTGAAACTGTAACTGGCTACCGCTGGAATCGTGGTGGACACAGAAAAGTGTTGATCGTTCATGGCTTTAATTCTTCCGTTGCAAAGTTTGATCGCTATGTTAAACCCCTAATGAAAAAAGGATACGAGGTATTGGCTTTTGATGCTCCGGCGCATGGTTATAGTACAGGCAAAACTTTAAATGCAGTCGTATTTAAAGAGATGATCGGATACATACATAAAGAATACGGGCCAATAAGGTCTTTTATGGGTCATTCGTTTGGTGGACTTGCAATTTGTCTTGCATTGGAAGAAATTGAACATACTGAGGATTGCCATGTTGTATTGATCGCTCCTGCTACCGAATCAAAAACAGCGATCGATATTTTCTTTTCGTTTATGAAATTAAATGAGGGAGTACGAAAAGATTTTAATGAATACATTTATAAATTAAAAAACAAACCTCCCGAATGGTATTCAGTAAGCAGGGCTGTAAAAAATCTGAAAGCAAAAATTCTTTGGTGTCATGATGAAGACGATACAATGACGCCGTGGAAGGATGCAAAAAAAGTAATGGATGACCAGCATTACAATATTGAATTTATTGTAACGAAGGGTCTGGGCCATAGAAGGATCTATCGTGATAACAAAGTTTCAAAAGCAATTATAGAGTTCCTTTGATTTTTACATTCACATCCCAGGCATTGCATTTTTCTTTTTCCCTGTTTGATCCAATGCGGCTTTTAGTCCTTTCGCTAATTGTCCCGCATTACCAACTCCCCAATAATGTAAAAAGAAAATTCTTGGTTGTTCATGAACCATGTGGTTATGCACAGCGACCACTTCAATGCCATTTTCAACTAATGCTTTAATAACAGGAGCCACTTCATCTTCGAGCATTGTAAAATCACCAGCAACAGCGGCATGATCCGGCGTACCCTGGAATGCTGCCCATGTGTTGAATCCTAAAAAAGTTGTTACAGTGGTTCCATGTTCTTTCAAATTTACGTCGGGTCTTCCGATCGTATATTTATAAACTCCTTTACTCATTTCAGCTTTATATCCTAAGATATCGTCGAGCTTTTTAGTATCCAACGTATTCGTGACCGGCTCTGAAGAAGCTGTTCCCTTTGATGGGTCTCCCCCTCTTAACTCTTTTACTTTATCTAATATAGCTCTTGCTTTTTGTGCCACCAGTTCCGTTTTTCCGGAACCTCCTATATGCATGTAGATAACATTCGGATGATTTCTTACAAAATGATTATGTATCGCAGTAATAGTTAACCCTTCTTTGATCACTTCCTGCTGCACGGGTTTCAGATCGGTTTCTGTAAGAATAATATCACCCATTATCATTGCACCTTCTTTAGTTGGGGTAAATGCGATCCATGTCCCAAGGCCCATTGCCGGAATGATTTTAAACCCGTCCACTTCAATACTCAGATCATTTTGAGGAACTGTGATTTTATATTCCCCATTATTTGGTTTTCCTTTGATCCCGGTAATTTTTTCTATTGTCGTAGTATCAAGCTGAGCATGAATAGTAAGACCAAAAAATAAAAATATAAGCAAGAATATTGCAGCTATCTTCAAAAAATTAACGGTTTTCATTTTCAATAAATTAAGCTTTACCAATAATATTTCATTCGCTTTTAAAGGTAGATAATAAATCCAGTCGGGGTTTTATCTCGTTAATTTATGACATGAAAGTGAAGAACTTTATTATTACTTTTTGCAGTTTCCCCGTAATCCTTATTTTCAGTTGTGCAAAGAAGGAAAGTTACCCACTGCAAATGACCAACCAAACTAATATGACCCACTCTTACCTCGCCCTGGGAGATTCTTATACAATAGGTCAAAGTGTTTTGCCTTCTGAAAACTTTCCTAATCAAACCGCTCAATTGCTAAATCAGCAGAATTACGATTTCAAATCCCCGGAAATTTTGGCCAAAACAGGTTGGACAACAGATGAGCTTCAAAACAACATTAATAATCATACATTCAACCCTCCCTATGATTTTGTCACTTTATTAATTGGAGTAAACAATCAATATCGTGGTCGTGCAGTGGAGAACTATAAACCTGAGTTCGAAAATTTATTAAAGCAGGCAATACAGTTTGCAGGTGGCAAGGCTGATCATGTGATCATATTATCTATTCCTGATTGGGGCGTTACTCCATTTGCTGATGGAAGAGACAGGGCACAGATTGCAAAAGAAATCGATGATTACAATCTTGCTAATAAAACCATTTCAGAAAATTATAAGGTTCAATATATCGACATAACGCCGGGCACAAGAGAAGCAACAAATGATCTCTCGTTAGTTGCCAGCGATGGCTTGCATCCTTCAGCAAAAGAATATAAAAGATGGGCCGAAAAAGTTTTTGCTGTTATTAAACAACACTTATAAAGAATTATTCACATTAAATATTTCCCTTCATTTCCAGAAGGTTGTACTAACAATTTTACGTCTGATTTGCAGCCGGCTAACACTCTAATTTCAGAAAATTGAAATTTCTGCGTTATTATTGCACTCGTCAGGCTACCTGGCATACCATATTATATATGTAGTATTGAATGCTATAACAGCCTCAAATCGAACCAAAAATCATTGCATAATAGCGAACAGATGAACTGAACGTCGCAATCCCGATAGCTATCGGGACTCAATAGTAGCATTGCAGACGACTAAATAACTATTTGAAAACCTGATATGGCGAAAAACCTGTTGATAGTTGAGAGCCCTGCGAAAGCAAAAACAATTGAAAAAATACTCGGAACGGATTTCCAGGTAAAGAGTTGTTTTGGCCACATCCGTGACTTGCAAAAGGCCGGAATGGGGATTGACATGGAAAAAAATTACAAACCCACCTATATAATATCTCCGGAAAAAGAGAAGGTTGTCAAGGACTTAAAGAGTTTAGCGAAAAAATCAGATGAAGTGTGGTTGGCGACGGATGAGGACCGTGAAGGGGAAGCGATCAGCTGGCATTTGTGTGAAGTGCTCGGTCTGGATCCAAGAAAAACCAAGCGAATTGTTTTTCATGAGATAACTAAGCCCGCAATAAAAGCAGCCGTTGAAAACCCCCGCACTGTTGATATGAATTTGGTAATGGCGCAACAGGCCCGCCGGATATTAGATAGAATTGTTGGATTTGAACTGAGCCCTGTTCTTTGGCGCAAGATCAGTATGAGGAATAACCTGAGTGCTGGCCGTGTGCAAAGTGTGGCAGTGAAGCTGATCGCTGAAAGAGAAAGAGAGATCAATGCATTTAACTCGATCAGTACATTTAAGATCGAAGGTTTGTTTACAGCAAATGATCTTTCTGGCAAGCCCGTTACATTTTCTGCTGAAGCCAAAAAGCAAAATACCGCTGAAGATGCTGAAGCGTTTTTGAAAAGTTGTATCGGTGCTAATTACACAGTTAGTGATATACAAGTGAGGCCGGGCAAAAAATCACCTGCTCCCCCATTTACTACATCAACATTACAACAAGAGGCATCAAGGAAACTGGGTTATGGTGTAAGCCGTACAATGATCCTTGCTCAAAAGCTTTATGAAAGCGGGAAGATAACTTATATGCGTACTGATAGTGTGAGTTTAAGCAATACGGCATTGGGTGATCTTACAAATACAATAAAAGAAATGTATGGTGAAAAATATCACCAGTTCCGCAAGTTTAAAAACAAAAATGAAAGTGCCCAGGAGGCGCATGAAGCCATACGTCCTACATACATGAGCAATACAACTGTTGAAGATGTAGAATGTAAAAAATTATATGAGCTGATCTGGAAAAGAACAATGGCCTGCCAGATGGCTGATGCAGAAACAGAAAAGACAACTGCAAAAATTAAGATCTCTACAAATAACGATGAGCTGACTGCGCAAGGTGAAGTGCTGAAGTTTGATGGATTTTTAAAAGTATATCGTGAGGATCGTGATGACGATGACCTGGCAGAAGAAGAACAGGAAGGAATGCTGCCACCATTAACGGTTGGACAGAAATTACCATTAAAAGAAATGAAGGCGACGGAAAGATTTAGTCGTGCGGCCCCAAGATACACGGAAGCTTCACTGGTAAAAAAATTAGAAGAGCTTGGTATTGGTCGTCCCTCAACGTATGCGCCTACTATTTCTACAATACTAAAAAGAGGATATGTAGAGAAAAGAGATAAGGAAGGTGTGAAGAGAGATTATCGTGTTTTGGTATTAAAGAAAGATGCAATATCAAAAATTACAGAAAGCGAAAATACAGGTGCGGAAAAATCGAAACTATTTCCAACTGATCTTGGATTGGTAGTGACGGATTTCCTGACACAGTATTTTGATGATATAATGGATTATAGTTTTACGGCAAGGATCGAAGAAGAGTTTGATGAAGTAGCCGAAGGCAAAATGAAATGGCATAAGATGATCGATGACTTTTATTTGCCGTTCAAGAAAGATGTAGATAAAACAATCGAGACTGCAGAAAGAGCAAGTGGTGAAAGAGAATTGGGTGTTGACCCGATCACAGGCAAACCGGTTATTGCAAGAATGGGTCGCTATGGACCTATGGTACAAATGGGAATATCAGATGAAGAAGAGAAACCACATTTTGCCGGGTTAAAACGTGACCAGAGTATTGAAACAATAACGCTGGAAGAAGCATTAGATCTTTTTAAACTTCCACTTACACTTGGCGAATATGAAGGAGAAGAAGTATATGTGAACGCTGGTCGTTTTGGTCCTTATGTAAAATTTGGTGAAGCTTTTATTTCTATTCCCCGTGATGAAGATCCGCTGGAGATGGATCTTGACAGAGCAATTGAACTGATAAAAGAAAAACAAAAAGCGGATGCACCGATCGCCATGTTTGATGGTAAGCCGGTTACAAAAGGTAAAGGACGTTTCGGACCCTATATTAAATGGAGCGACATGTTTATTAATGTACCAAGACGTTATAATCATGACAACCTAAGCCAGGCAGATATAAAAGAATTGGTGGAAGCAAAAATTAAGAAAGAAGCAAACCGCTATATACAACACTGGCCCGAAGAAAAGATCTCTGTTGAGAATGCACGTTGGGGCCCGCTAATTAAATTTGGGAAAAAGATCGTAAGGCTTCCGAAAAAAGCAGATGATACAAAATATAAAGCTGAAGACCTGAAAGACCTTCCATTGGAAGAAGTAAAGAAAATGATCGAGGCAGCGATACCGAATGCCTTTGGCAAAAAGAAAGCGGCCAAAAAAACTACTGAGAAAAAAGTTACAACGAAAAAAGCACCTGCAAAGAAAGCTGCCACGAAGAAAAAGAAATAAGTATTCAACTATATGTTCCGAATATTTTGTCTATGGATTTTTATATTCGCAAGCATTATGCAGGGATGTAATAGCACAACCGATAATGTAGTTCGTAAAGAACCGGTTAAGGACTCATTACCTGCTGGTGATACAATTGACATCGAAGCCGCTTCTGTAAAATCAGATGATTATTATGATAATTTCGAGAACCCATTCGACACATTAATTGGTTGCTGGTCGGCAATTAGAGAAGGTAATATAACAATAACTTTTTCGAAAGACAGTACGTTTGAGTTTTATGACTATAATTCCACATTAAAAAAAGTAGAATTGCTTACAGGCAGAATGGAGGTGAAAGATACTATTCTTACACTTTTTTATACTGACAGGCCCAAACAAAGATTTGTTTTTAAAAAAGATTCCGAAAGCAATAATGAATACAGAATAACCAATTCTGCAGGATATTATTTTATAAAAAGTCCTTGCTGATCTATTTCATAATTTACGCCATATAAATCGATCGGTTTTCCACCAAAAAGTATTTAATAAGATTTCCCTATCTTAACATCAAGTTTCACCCTCTGGATCCTTTCACTATTTATTTAAACACAAACCACCAAACAATGAAACGTAGAAAATTTATCCAGGACTCCGCAATGCTTGCGTTAACAGTCGGCGTATTCGGAAAAATAAAATGGGATGGAGAAAAATATGTTGGGACTGATCCAACGACAACCGATATCCTCGGACCATTTTACAGACCAGGAGCTCCTTTTAAAACTAACTTAGTTCAACCAGGCACAAAAGGCGAAACACTTCATTTCAGCGGAACTGTTATTGGGAAAGATGGAAAAACACCAGTTAAAGAAGCTTTGGTTGAGATATGGCATTGTGATGAAACGGGCACCTATGATAATACATCTGATAATTATGTTTATCGTGCTTCTGCCAAAACTTCTGCAGATGGAAAATATCATTTCACCACCATTATGCCTGTTCCATACGCGGCGGGACAAACTTTAGTAAGACCAGCACACATACATATGCGCATTTCAGCAAAGGGTGTACAGGATCTTGTAACACAGATCTATTTTAAAGGAGATAAATATATTGCTGGAGATATTAGTGCAAAGGATCCAAGTGCTTTGAATCGTGTTCTTGATATGACAAAGAATGCAAAGAATGAAATAGTGGTAAAGTTTGACGTTTACCTGAAAGAAGAATATTTGCTTGAAGCTTCCGCTTTCAAAAAAATTGAAGGGTTGTACGAGATGAGTGACAAATCAATGATCGAATTTTATAAAGACGGTGACCAGCTATTTGCAAAGATCAATGGACAGATAATGGAAGCCATGGATTATAAAGGGGACAATAGTTTTGCAGGCGGTATTGAATATGTGAAAGCAAAATTTGAGTTACTCAGTGGCGGAGGAGCTAAAGTAAATATTACAATTAAGGATGATAAGCCGATAGAAATGACGGGAACAAAATTGCTTAAGTATTAAGATATTAATCGTTGTATAGTTACATGGTTAAATTGTTATGAGTCTAAAACAATTTAACCATGTAACATTTTAGCCAACTTACAATTCAAGTCTGTAGCCACTTCTATATTCTCTTTTTACAAATTGATTCGCCGGTTCAAAGTTTGTGATCTTCATATTTTCGCCATCCCAAAGCAATTGCTTACGACCATTGAATTGCCTGTTATTTCCTTTCATTTCAAAATGATTGTAACTCAACACCGCAAGATTACCCATTAATACTGTTTCTGCTAATGGGCCTGCCTGTGAGAATGGTGAGCTTGTATAAGTACCATATCCCTTTTTACATGCATCTGTCCATTGTTTCTGATGACCTTCTGATCCATTTGTAACAAAAGGATATTTCGATTTAGGAAGATTAGTTGTTTTCATCAATTTTGTTGGAAGTAATGTTGGTTTTCTTCCAAACAATCCTGCCATTAGTTTTCCTTTTGTTCCTTCAAATAAAATCCCTCCATCCCATTCAGCAAATTCTTCATCAGGTAAAAGTTCAGCAGGCCGTTTTGGTTTAATCCCACCATCATACCATATCAATTCAACCGGCGACAAGTTACCACGTTTAGGAAATTGTAAATGAATTTTTGCAGAAGGAGGAAAACTTCCTTTATAAAAACTTTCCTGGAAAAAACCTGTGTACACAGATGTTGCGCTGCATTCAACCGAAATCGGATAACCCAATTTCAATGCACGATAAGGCACATCAATAAAATGGCATCCCATA